>ERZ773359.5479-NODE-5479-length-12124-cov-15.314193_pt1 | contig 12124 bp, 10 predicted proteins | sample MGYA00374955_ERZ773359 | MGnify/ENA primary metagenome ERZ773359 (study PRJEB29098, sample SAMN04486028) | biogas fermenter metagenome | study: EMG produced TPA metagenomics assembly of the Biogas fermentation microbial communities from Germany - Plant 4 DNA1...
ATAAGTTTTTTTACCGCTTCGTGAAACTTAGAATCATTTTTCCATATTAATACCCGGAGCTCACTGCGATATTATTTCTTAAGGGTAAGGAGACTGTATTGACAGAGGATAATTTTTTAAAATTGATGGGAAATATCGACAAAAATTGGTGGATTGTCAGAGTATGGAAATGCAGCGCGTAAATAATCAGGTAATTGCTCTCAAACATGAAAGCAAAATGAAATTCACTGCATTATCTGATGGATATAAAGAGTATTTGAAAACATCAGGAACATGATAAAAGATAAGATGAAATCGAAACACAGATTAATAATCTGTCATTATAAATAATTAGTCATAATCCAGCCTGAAGAACTGGAAGGCAGCAGAAGAAAGCAGACTAAAAAATGTCAAGTATTTTGCTTGCTGCCTTTATTTTGATACGTTCAATCACACCGCCTGCCATCACATAACAGGTGTCTTCACCTGCGAACGAAATACTTTTTATTTCGCTCTGGGCAGTGTATGAGTCTATAATTTGTCCATTCTGGTCAATGAAGAGAATCTCATGGCCAGTTATCAAAGCGGCCGTTCTGCCGGAAGATGCAATAGAAGTAACCTGACCGTTTACAGTAAAACTATGTTTTGCAGATGCATCAGGTGAGAGTATTTCTATATTGGTGATATATCTGTTTTCCCGGTTTAGTACACCTGTATCAATGTACGCGACAACAGGATACTTGTTGTTTATAACATTTGCAGCCATTATTGCAGGCTCTTCAAATCTCTTTTCATAAACTGTACGTAACAGATTATCTATTACTACAAGACTTTTTTCACCATAGAGCATCAGATTTCCGTTAACAGGCACACCCTTTGCTACAACCTCATTTTCCCCTCTTATACTGGCTTTCTGATTCATGGTCAGATCCAGCAAATCAAAGAAACCGCTAACTTCCAGTCCGGAAACATCAATGCCGCTTATTACAAAGGTGGATTTATCAAACTCAGGATAATGCCATGCAGAAACAGGGTAATAGTTTGATATATTCCTGTATGCTACCTCCTGACCATCAATTGTCCAGGCCCGGATGGTACGCTTATACCCTGCCTCCCTGCTCTTAGTAATGATAAGGATCCAGCTATCGGAGATATCTGCAAAAACAATGTCCTCATCAAGATTCTTCTGCCATAATATTTTACCATCATTGATTACAGCAAGATATCTGCCGTCTGTATCAGCTACCAGAAGATTCTTTTTATAAGACTGGATAAAGGGTTTATTCAGTGCTACAGGAATATATGACTTTTCAACACCTTCTGCATCATAGATTCTTACAGAACTTTTGTCAACAACGGCAAGATTACCCGAAACAGCAGTCATATGTACAGGAGTATCAGTGTTATAGGAAGCTATAAATTTTATTTTTTGAGTTAACTCTTTTTTGCTTTTTGAAATTATTCTGTTATAAATATCATTTATGCCTTCAGAAAATACTTCTGCCGGATTTATATCAAAAAAAGCATATATGGCAACCGAGGCAGTTAATATCATAATTAACAGAAACAGGGCCAGTCTTTTTAAGCCTACCCCCCTGCTTTTCTTTCTTTTATCTTTGGTTTTTTCGTTTTTTGTCGACATTAAAAGTGCATTTCTCCTTTTCAAACTTCCTCTTGTGTTGAATTATACACTTCATTGTCGTTAATGAAAAGTCCTGTATCTTAATCAGAATTTCATTATCCTGTCCCGATAGTCCTTTATAAGATCGTCACCCATGTATGATATAAGGTCATACAATAAATTTGCCGTATATCCATAAGTAAGGTGGGAATGCGGATTAAATCTCCCTGTTTCATCAGGACCGACAAGTCCGAGAGTACTTACAACAAAAGCAGCATTCCTTGCATATGCAGGTATAATGTCATTGTCAGCAAAAGGTGTTGATGCATACGGGTATGGTGCAAGATTCTCCAGTCCCAGTGCTGCTACAATCATTTTTATAGCCTCAGCCTTTGTTACATAAGAGTTGGGACTGAACCTGCCATTTCCTGAACCTTTTGTAATACCTTTTTGATAGGCCTTTTTTATAGATTCATAAAACGGATGATCTACAGGTACATCATTAAATGGTGATACCTCCGGCTCAGTATTTCTTTGAGTTCTTCTGTTTCCTACCAGGCTTGTCCGGACATTCGGATCTTCCGGAATATCCTTTATGGCATTCATGAGCATTTCCACAAATTCTGCCCTGGTCACTTTTCTGTTTATTTGAAAATTACTTCCCAATCCGGGTATTACCTCAAGTCCATAAAGTATACTGATTGGCTCCTCATCCCAGTATCCTGAAATATGCTTAAGATCGGGAACCATAAGTCTTTTGGTTACCACCGGGGAATTAAGACTGTGAACATTCGTATAGGTTTTCAATACATCTGTAGGTTTGCCGCTGGTTGTAAACTCGGGAAGACGGGCCGTATACATCAAAGTAGATTCATCCCAGGTTTTTTTGATATATCCCCCTTCAAAACTTATCTGATACGGTTCATTTTCTGAATACTGAAATTGGTTGCGTCTTGAATTGGAAACTGTCACTTCGGCCTGACCGCCCCAGTTGACACGGCCTTCATCGCCCATGAGATCTGCTTCTATAAGGATACTTATTTTCTGGGTCTGGGTACTGCTCCAGAACTGGTCATAGGCATAGAGTTTTCCTGACATATCAACTGTTATCGTGTTGGGATTATTTAAAGCAGCCGCACCTACGGCATAGACTTTTCTGTCCACGAATTCGCCGGCATGATACTTTATTCCGGGCTTAGGATCTGTCAGTACTGATCTTGAAAAATGGGCATCAATGAGACGATAGGTCGTGCCCCCTATATTAACCACTTCAGTAGGAGTACGGCTTAAGGTTGTAGTTTCAGCTATTTGCCCGTTAGGCAGTGTATCCCGGACAGTCTCATATATGACTACCCGGCTCAATGATACATTATAATCCGGGTTGGACAGCCTGTAAGTGTATGTTGCTGTTATTGTATCATTCCTGTCAGTCTTTTTAATAGTAAGGTCACCTGTCAGCAATATGGGCTTTCCTGTCAGAAAACATACTTCACTATACTGGTATAAATCTTTTTCAGTTGAATTTTCAATTGAAATCCCGCCCTGATAGCCCATGCTTCCTTCAACTGCAAAAGCTTTTACAGGCAGGGACAGGGCAAAGGATATCACAAGTATGATCAGCACAAATCTGAAACTGTATCTTTTCATGACCATATCTCCTTTAATCGCATATGATAAGAATTCCATCGAGATTTTCTGAATGCCTTATAATTTTTACCTCGTCTCCTTCTTTTAACAGTGAAGAAGAACCGACTTTTCCACCCTTAAGAACTATTGCATTTACAGGTATTTCAATTTCAAGATCATCATGACCGGACCACTGATCCTCATCCATATCGTATACCAGGACATTGCTAAGTTCCAATCCTGTCGGGTTCTCAATAATGATTCCGATGCTGTCATATGATCCACCTGACAGACCTGTTATTCTTCCTGAAACCGGACTGTTTGCATAAGGCGCAGTGCTTATAAGTTCAATTTTAGATCCATTGGCCACAATATATACTGTCCGGCCTTTGTAATCATCCTTAAAGTCCCGCATACTTCCTATACCGTCTTCAGTAATTAATCTGGTTACAGTCAAATCAATATCGAATGTTTTAGGAGTATTGGTAAATTCCCATGTAACACCATTTAAGCGTGCAAAAGATTCTACGGTAATGTTCTCTTCAGGTTTAACACCGCTAATTCTTCCGCGATATATGGTAAGCCCCATATTGTTTAAGCTGTCGCAGGTAATAAGGTTCGCCAAAAAGCCGTTATTGTACCTTTCCATTGAGATTTTTACAGGATCAAGAATATTTAGTGCAGTTATGTCTACAAGCCTGCCATCCTTCACTACTATCAGATTCTCATCAAAAGCGACAGGCTCGGATAAATTCTGCAGGTAAAGATTGTTTGAAGAAACCCTTAACAAATTGTCTTTCATGACCATTTCAAACGGTGAATTCATGCGGTAGCTGGCAGCTACAATTCTTTCTGTGCCGTCCGGTGCCTGTTGTGTCGCAAAATAGGAAATACCTGCGCCTCTCCTTGCCGGCCTTTCATTATATTCCTCACTGAACTTTATACTCTTAACACCAATAAAGGAAGAGTTTTTCCATTGACCATTTACAAACTCCTGTAGATTGGAAACTATAAGTGCATCTCTGAAAGTATCAAAAAATTCAAATCTACCCCTGTAGATTCCTGTAACAAAACTCGGATTTTTCTCAATATCAATGCTGGCAATATGAATATTTGTACCATCAACCTGAACCAGAAGCTTTACTTTCTCTCCCGGTGAAATATTTGAGAAACTTTCAGATTTACCGTTTCTGTAGACAGAAACCCCAACAGGTACAGAATAATATGCAAAAGTGCCGTCTTCTTTTTTTAAACTCAACCAGTTGACACCTTTATAATGAACAGTGCCGTAGACGGGTTTATAAAAACTTCTGGCACTGATTTTTTCTATATACCGGTCATTGTCAAGTCTGATAAACACCCTGTCGCCAGGCTGAATATTCTGTATCCCGACAATATATCCATCCCGTATAGCAGTTACATTAAACCCATAGGTAAATGTCCGAAAAGCTGTCAGATTCTCTGCAGAATCCGGAGCAGTACCCGAACCGTCTTCATAATAAAGCGTGATGTATCCAAGAGAATAGTTATTCTCTTTTACAATTCCTTCAACATGATATTCTTCCGAGGACGACCATTGAGCCCCTGCATGAATAGTACTGCATGTTATTGCTATAGCTGCAATAATGAGAATAAGGAAAATCTTTTTGGTAAGTTTCAAGTTTCATGCCTCCTGTTACAAAAACACATTCTAAAAGGATTATCGGCATTTAACGGGGCTTTATAAATAAGAATTTCATTACGCTTTTGTGACAAGACGTTAATTAGTTTTTCTTCCTGACAAATCTCATCTCTGTTACCATCATTCCGGACAATATTAAAAGGCATCCTAAAAAGGTTTCCAAGGACATTTTCTCTGTAACTCCCCGGGCATCAGGCACAATTAAGGCAAATATTGCGCCGAAAACTGGCTCAAATGTAAGTAAAAGCGCCGTTCTTGTAGGAGTTGTATACTTCTGCGCAATGGTTTGTATTCCATAGGCAAAGGCTGTCCCTATTGCGCCTGTATAGAGTATTGTAAGTATAATTTGCCTGTTAAATTCGATAGGCTCCAATTGTTCGTAAATACCAAAAAAAGCCCAGGTAAGTGCACAAAGGATACCCGCTGTAGCTACCTGTACAGTTGCCAGCTGGTACACATCTACATCTGAAGCGTATTTGTCTATAAAAATAATCTGAAACGCAAAACATACCGCACAGAGTAAAGTTAAGGTATCACCTATAACCCATCTCCCGCTAAATCCGGTAAGGGCGAACAGCCCCAGGGTTGCCAAAATTACACCGACTACAGCATTCAAAGGCGGTCTCTTTTTTAATAAGGTGGCTGATATTACAGGAACCATTATTACGTTAAGCCCGGTTATGAACGCCGAGTTGGAAGCCGAAGTGGTCCTAAGACCTATTACCTGCAAAATCATTCCACCAAAGAGAAAGAGTCCGACTGTTATACCACTTAAAATTGCCTTTTTATTTATAGTTTTCAGGTTTTTATGAAAAATTAGACCCATTAATAATCCTGCAACTAAAAATCTTAGGGTCAGATAAGCGTATGGCGGAATATCCTCAGATATATTTTTCATCACTATGAAGGATGAACCCCATACCACAGTTATGCTTAAAAGTGCCAGTTCAGCTTTCAGTTGTTTTGACATTTTACCCCTCTGTTATGTAAGATTATAAATTTGTTTTCGGACAATATAGAAATTATACAAGTTTCTCTCCGAAACCGTCAACAAAAAGCCCTGTCCAGCCTTTATAACCAAGTATACCAGGCCTGACAGGGCAGTTGGTCAGCTTTATTTTACTGTTTAAACCCAAAATCAGAGTTTGTTTGACACAAAATTAATGATAAAAGATTCCGAGTAAGCTTCAGGCACTTTCACTATTCCGAGGGCACCAAGTACAGGAATCAGGAGAACAAAAACCACGTAGCAAATCAGACTGCCGGCTGCAAAGCCTACTATCATTCCGCCCGTTCTGTTGGCAGTACCCAGGATTGCACTGGATCTTAAAACTGTTGTCAACAGCTTTCCGAAAATATAGACAACAAGTCTTACAGCAACAAACAAAACAATCAATGAAAATACCCTCAAAATAGAATAGACAAATAAATCATTCAAAGAAGTGACAGTCTCGGCATACATTGCACTTGTATCTGATGCCCTGGCTGTAATGGATATTATCTGTTCCAGTACAGGATTTTCAGAAAAAGCATCTTTAATAAGGGGGTTCTGAACGAAAATCTCAGCAACCGACCGGGTTTCACTTATGTTTATGGCATTTATAGAGGATAAAACGGGAACAACTTCGTTGATTTTTTCAGAAATACTTGTGCCTATAGTTGTTTTATTCATAATAAACAGGGATAATTTTGAAGAAAAAAGTGCCGCCACTATGAAAGCCAAAACATATCCTACCAGGTTGAATACAGTATTGACAAGTCCCTTCAGATAACCTCTGAAACCGTACAAAGCTATTACAACAATCAGAACATAATCCACCCAGTTTATCCCTATATCAATAATCAAATCGGCTGCTATTATCAAAACGACAGCCAAAAACAAAAGTAACGCCGGTATACGATTCATGGTCTCTGCAACAGGTCTGGGTTTGCCATATCTGTAACTCATTAAGAACACCCCTATATATGCAATATATAATTAATTATTTATTTTCTTAAAATTTCGGGGAAATATTACTTGAAGAAAAATGTAAGATTAATCAGAAAAAATAATACTATCGAGATAATCAGAACGCCGATTTTTAATGCGTTTTTACTAAAAGGCATAAATCTCTCCCTTTCCAATACCTCTTCATCATTTACTCTTAAAAACTGGTAAATATAAAATTTATGTCGGTGACATTATAACACTTGATGCAGAATTTGTAAAATTATTTTAATAATTTTATTACCGAATCGTAGTATTTTAATTTTGCCATTACATCCAGCCCGTCTTTCCAACTGCTGTTATCTCTGTTAGAATAGTTTTATTGTAAATGAGGTGATTGTATGCCTTTTGATGGCATTTTGGTAAATAATATAGCAAAAGAATTCAATAAACTTCTTGCCGGAGGCAGGATAAGCAAAATCTATCAGATAAACAAGGATTCTGTTATTCTTCACATTCGGGCAAAGGGCGAGAATTTTGCTCTTTTTGCATCCTGCAACGCGCAGGCTGCCAGAATTCATTTAACCGACAAGCAATTTGAATCCCCTGCTGCCCCCCCTGTATTCTGCATATTATTAAGGAAACATTTATTGGGTGGCATTATTAAAGGGTTTTTTACCAATGGTTTTGAGCGTATTATAACAATGGAAGTAGAAGCTGTTGATGAATTGGGCGACAAAGAAACAAAAAAGCTCGTATTCGAAATAATGGGCAAACACAGTAACATTATACTTCTTAACAAAGATGACAAGATTATAGATGCTATAAAACATGTTGACTTTACCTTAAACAGGGTCCGTGAAATACTACCCGCACGGGTTTATGTTCTCCCACCTTCCCAGGATAAATTAAATCCTGAGATGAATTCTACCTTTGAACTAATTTTAAATGAAGCGTCAACAAGCAGCCGAAAAATCAGTTCATTTCTTTTGAGCCGATTGCAGGGTTTCTCGCCGGTATTATGCCGGGAAATATGCGTAAGGGCAGGCGTTGACGAAGATAAACCGGTATCAGGTTTAACCCGGGATGAGCTAAACCTGATCATCCGGGAAATACAAAAGCTTCTGGAGGATCTTGGTACAAAAGGCCCCAGACCATCGGTGGCTTTTGATTTTGATGGTAAAAAGGCTGTAGATTTCCATTGCACCGCTCTGAACCAGTATAGCACCAATAAACACTACAATCGCATAAGCGATGCAGTGGATGCTTTTTATACATTGAAAAGCAACTGGTTATTTACTAACCAGCAGACGCAAAATCTACTTAAGTTTGTAGAAAAACTGCTTGATAAAAGTACAAAAAGACTTGAAATAAACCTAAAAACATACGAGGAAAATAAAGACTATGATAAGCTCAGACTTTACGGAGAGCTGATTACAGCAAATATTTATTCTTTGAAAAAAGGAATGGACAAAGCAAACCTGGTCAACTATTACAGTGAAACCGGGGATATAATCGAGATCCCCCTTGATGAAAACAAAAGCCCGCAGGAAAACGCCCAATTATATTACAAAAAATATAACAAGGCCAAAACTGCATTTTCTTATGCAGAAAAAGAAATTAAAAAGATCAAAGCTGAAATATCATATCTGGAAAGTGTGATGTTTGCCATAGAAGCTGCCCAAAAACCTGAGCAGATTAACGAGATACGCCTGGAACTATATGAGCAGGGATATTTGAGCCAACTTCACAATAAAAAGTCCCGAAAAAATGAAAAAATCAGATCTGTACACATCGCCCCTTTAAAAGTAATTTCAGGTGATGGTTTTGAAATTTTGATCGGGCAGAATAACAAGCAAAACGATAAACTTACAATGAAGATAGCCCGAAGTGACGATATATGGCTTCATATAAAGAACTTCACCGGCTCCCATGTTGTAATCAGAACGGAAGGTAAAGATGTACCTGAGTCAACACTACTTGAAGCAGCCGGGTATGCGGCATGGTTCAGCAAAGCCCGCTTTGCACCAAAGGCTGAAGTTGACTATACTTTTGTAAAGCATGTAAAAAAGCCCTCGGGTGCAAAACCGGGAATGGTAGTTTACACGAACTACAAAACAATCCTGACCGAACCCAGAGAGCCTTAGAATATCAGTTAAAAATGCGTTCACATATTTTCTGAATATGGTGCTGAACCTTTTCTCTATCTATTGTTTTAAAATCACCGTTTTCATAAAGTATCCGGCCGTTTACCATAGTAAGACAAACGTCTGACCCCCTGGGCGCAATAGGCGAGAGCCGAAACAGGATTATGAAGAGGCAGAAAATGGGGTTTATCCAGATCAATCAGGATCAAATCAGCCTTCTTACCCGGAGCAACTTCCCCCAAATCATCCCGACCAAGGGCTTTGCTTCCATTGACAGTTGCCATTCTGATGGCCTCTTTGGCGCTAACCAAAAGAGGATCCTGCTTCGCACCTTTTTGAATTAATGCTGCCAGGCTTATCTCTTCAAACATACTTAAATTGTTATTGCTGGCCACTCCATCGGTACCAAGGATTACGTTTACTCCTTTACTGAGAGCTTCGGGTATAGGAGCTATTCCACTGGCAAGCTTCAAATTGCTTTTTGGGTTGTGAGCTATTGTAACATTCTTTTCTTTTAAAAGAGAAATATCCTCATCTGTAATCCATACACAATGTGCAGCAATTGTCTTCAGATCAAATAATCCCAAATCATACAAATGCTTTGTCGGTGTCTTGTTGTAATCCTTTAATGAATTCTCATGCTCGGTCAGTGTTTCATCCAAATGGACATGAATGGGTGCTCCCAGTTTTTCTGCAGCATCGCGTACAGCCTTGATGAATTCAGGGGAACAGGTATATATTGCATGGGGCGCAAAAGCTCCGGTGATTCTTCCATTTGCTTCTCCGTTCCAGTTTTTGAAGAAACTTATGCTTTCGTTCAGGCTTTCAACTTTTGAGAAATCAGGTCCTTTTTCATTGCAGGTCATGCCTCTTGATAAGTGGGCTCTTATACCTGACATTTCAACAGCCCGTGCAATATCATCCATAAAAAAATACATGTCAATAAAGCATGTAGTGCCTGTTGCAAGCATTTCCATAATGCCCAGAAGTGAGCTGAAAAACACATCTTCACCTGTAAGCCTTTCTTCTACTGGAAAAATGTACTTAAACAGCCAGGTCTGAAGCTCCATATCATCTGCATAATTCCGTAAAATTGACATAGGCACATGGGTATGTCCGTTAATAAAGCCCGGCATTAACAGTTTGCCAGTGCAATCTATTGCCTGGGCTTTATCCCGGTCTTCGGGCCTAATGTTTCCTACACATTTTATACAATCATTTTCTACAAGCACATCACAGTCATCCAGAATTTCCATTTGGCTGTTCATGGTTAATACCTTGGCATTTTTAAACAGATATTTCATGGCTCAAGTCTCCTTGTATTTGAATTTTCTCAGTTTTATATAACTTCTGATGTCTTCTTTAAACAGCATACCATTTTTAAATTTTTGACAGGCCGAAATTGATTAGCCTATATGGTATTGAAAAACGTCTTTTCCCTTATATTTTGCAATATCAAGCTGCGGAAATTCTTCTTCAAGCAGTTCAGACATTGCCTCGACAAAATGCTTTTCTGTTCCGTAATGACCGGCATCCACAGTGAAAAGACCTTTTTCCAGAAGCTCCTGGGCATCATGATATTTTAAATCCCCTGTGATAAGCAGATCAGGCTTGACCTCTTCAAGTTCACGCACAATTTCTCTGTCGTAAGAACCATTATATACTGCAACCGTCATTATTTTATCCGGTATATTGCCGACAAAACGAATTGCATCTAAATTGAGTGTTTTCTTCAGGTATTTTATAAAATCTAGACCATTTTGGGGGTTAATTTTGCCGTAACGTCCAAAACCGTGTTGCGGTGACAAAGGTGATGATGGTTTGAGCACTTTTATATCGGAAAGTCCGATCTTCCTGCACAATATATCTGTAAGCCCTCCCGAAACAGAATCGTAGTTGGTATGAATACTATAAAGAGCTATATCGTTTTTTATGGCAAGCGTAAGGAGCTTTCCTTCAAAAGTCTCATCAGTAAATACTTTTACAGCTTTAAAAATAGGCGGGTGATGGGAAACAACAAGCTGGCACTCTAACTCTGAAGCCTTTTTAACGGCTGAATAATCGGCATCGAGGCATACCAGTATTCCGGATATTGAAGCTTCAGGATTTCCTAAAATCAATCCGCTATTATCGTAGACTTCCTGAAGAGTTGAAGGGGCTATTTCATTCAGATATGAAATAATATCATTGAGTTTTACCATATTCACACCTCTCCAAACAGGACGCTTTTTTTCTGAATTTATAAATCTGCCTTCCACCGGATAATTACAGGGTATCCAGCAAATCTTTCAGATCTTTTAATAAATTTTGTACTGATTTAAGCAATTGAGCATCAGGATTTTTTGCGGCTTTAATTCCAGCCACTATTTTTTCCTGCTTTTTTATCTCTCTTTCAATCCATTCTGGTAAAAGTGGATCTTTCTTTTCTGCAAGTTTTTCACCGACTATTTCGTTTACAGGCTTCCAATCTTTTCTTATCATTCCAGTATAGCGTACCTTAAGTACCTGATACAACTTATCTTCTTCCTTTGCCAAAGCCTCATCCAGAATTTCAAACCCATGCTGCCATAAATAGACTCTTAAAACCTTCTGCCTTGTCATGGGCTGGATAATAATACTATTGGCTTTCTTTGCTTTATTTATAGATTTCTGGAGGATTTCTGAAATAAGCTGTCCTCCCATACCTGCTATAACAATTGTATCGGCTTCTTCTTCCGAAATCGGTTCAAGGCCGTCTCCCAGTCTTAAATCCATTTTCTCTTCCAAATTAAACTGCCTTACCGTATTTTCTGCACTTTTCAATGGACCCTTTTTAACGTCACTGGCTATAGCCTTTTTACACTTCCCGTTAATTAAAGCATAAGCCGGAAGCAGGGCATGGTCGGTTCCAATATCCGAAAGTATATTGCAAGGGGGAATCATATCATAAATTACTTTAAGTCTTTCTTTAAGCTGCATATTGTCACCATTTCAAACAATATCTTATACAAAAAATAATTTACTGATACAGTGCAACTGAGATTGTCCCATAAAAAAGCAAAAACTGTGTTTTACACAGCTTACCACATATTATTCCAGAATGCTATATATTAAGGTTCTATAATAAATGTTGGGGTGGAAAATAATTTACCCTAACATTTATT
>ERZ773359.5481-NODE-5481-length-12119-cov-6.232013_pt1 | contig 12119 bp, 12 predicted proteins | sample MGYA00374955_ERZ773359 | MGnify/ENA primary metagenome ERZ773359 (study PRJEB29098, sample SAMN04486028) | biogas fermenter metagenome | study: EMG produced TPA metagenomics assembly of the Biogas fermentation microbial communities from Germany - Plant 4 DNA1...
ATGTTGGAGTACCGGAATTTTTCTTCGGCACCCCAACATTTATTATAGAACCTTTATTTTTGCATAATTACAATAAAATCTGCTTTACCCTGCATCTTGAACTTGTATAGATATATAACCCGGATGTCCTTAAAAATGTCTATTTTAACAATTGCATTACAATATAAAAAATGAGACAATAGCTTTGGATACTGGGATAAATATTATAGGGGGCCTAATGGCAAATGAATGACTTTTTAGCTTGTATCCTTGTTGACAACAGTAGTTTAGCCAAAACAGCCAGGACTGTTTCGAATTATAAAATTTGTGGAGCACCTGTTTTTTCATATATTATCGATGAATTAAAGCAACTTGATATAAGCCAGATTATTTTTTCAGCCGGTACGCCGGAGCCATTGATGAATTTATCTTCATCTGAGGAAGACAGAATTCATGTAGCAGCCAATAAGCAGGATGTAGTTAATATAATAAGGAATATAACTAATCAAGAAGCAGAAACTATTCTGATTATAAAAGCTGATTTGCCGGCTATTCAGAGTAGGACACTTAAAGAAGCATACGAGTATCATATTTCAAAGAAGAATAAAGTTACAGTTCTTGTTCAAAACAATCAAAATTTTCCGGAAAACGATTACTGCGGAATTTGTTTTGTTGACATAGATGAATTTTATAAATTCCTGGACACTGCACACGCTCTGGAAAACCTGTCTGAAATTTTGCTCAGATCAGAAAAATCGGATTTTTATAAAGTCAGCGACAGTACGGAATTGATCAGAGTAAAAGACAGTTATACCCTTAACCTGGCAGAACAGGTCATACTCAAAAGAATAATAGTCAGGCATATGGCAAACGGTGTAATCTTTCATCTTCCAGACACATGCTATATTCATAAAGATGTAAAAATTGGCAGTGAAACAGTTGTTTATCCCGGAACAATACTGGAAGGTAACACGGTCATAGGAGAATCCTGTGAAGTTGGTCCATATTCCCGGGTAACTGACGGCATAATCGGAAACAATGTCAAATTTATGAACTCTGTAATGATACAGTCTCAGATAGGTGATAATAGCACAGTGGGACCATTTGCCTATATAAGGCCCGGATCAGAAGTAGGCCGGAATGTGAAAATAGGGGACTTTGTAGAAATCAAAAATTCTGTTATTGATGATAATACAAAAGTATCGCATCTTACCTATGTAGGCGATGCTGATGTTGGCAAAAATGTAAATTTCGGATGCGGCAGTGTTTTGGTTAATTATGACGGTAAAAGAAAACACAGGTCAAAAATTGGAAACAATGCATTTATAGGTTGCAATGCAAATCTTGTTTCGCCTGTGGTAATAAATGATTATGCATATATAGCAGCCGGTTCGACCATAACTGATGAGGTGCCTGAATATGCACTTGCCATAGCCCGAAACAGACAGACAATTATCGAGAACTGGGTCAAAAGAAAAGGGCTTGATAATAAGTAATTTTAAAAGAATATTTTTGGAGGGTGTTTGTTCAAATGAATTATCATGGTAAAGATATTAAACTGTTCGCAGGAAACTCCAACAGGGAACTTGCGGAAGAGATCGCTGCCAAGATAGGTTTGCCGCTTGGTGCCTCGGTGGTATCGAGGTTTTCTGACGGAGAGATCTCAATTTCTATAAATGAAGTAGTCAGGGGTTCGGATGTATTCATTATACAATCGACATGCACACCGGTGAACGATAACCTTGTAGAGCTTCTGATTCTGATTGATGCGCTCAAGCGTGCTTCTGCAGGCCGTATAACTGCAGTCATGCCTTATTTCGGATATGCTCGCCAGGACAGAAAAGCAAAAGCCAGGGATCCTATTTCAGCCAAACTTGTAGCTAACCTTTTAACAACAGCGGGAGCCGACCGGGTTTTAACCATGGATCTTCATGCTCCGCAGCTTCAGGGCTTTTTTGATATACCTCTGGATCATCTGTTGGGAGGTCCGATAATCGCAAAATATTTCCAGAAAAAATTTGAGTCCAAAATGGATGACGTTGTTGTGGTTTCGCCCGACGTAGGAAGTGTCGGCAGGTCACGTAAGTTTGCAGAAAAACTGGATGCTCCTTTGGCCATAATAGATAAACGTCGTCCAAAGGCCAATGTTTGTGAGGTTATGAATATAATTGGAGATGTCAAAGGAAAACGCTGTATTCTTGTTGATGATATTATAGATACTGCGGGTACAATTGTAAGTGCAGCCAGTGCCCTTATGGATATTGGAGCTAAAGAGGTCTATGCCTGCTGTACTCATGGTGTTCTTTCAGGTCCTGCCATTGACAGAATCAGGACTTCACCGCTTAAAGAGGTGATTGTTTTAAATACAATCAGTCTTCCTAAAGAGAAGAGAATCAGCAAAATTACTTCTTTATCAGTGGCAGATGTTTTTGCAGAAGCCATTGAAAGAATTTACGGGGATATATCAATATCTACTCTGTTTACACAGCAATAAAAACTTAAGTTAAATAATACAAACAGCGGATATCTGGAAACACTTATCCGCTTTTTCTTACTCAGGAGGTTTTTATGTTTGTTTTGGCAGGTTTGGGTAACATGGGATCTAAATATGAAATGACCCGTCACAATATAGGCTTTGATACCATAGATTTTTTAGCCGCCAAATATAGACTTACATCATTTAAACATAAACATAATTCTTTGATAGCAGAAGGTATTATACAGGGGAAAAAAGCAATGCTGGTAAAGCCCCAGACATATATGAACAACAGTGGACAAGCTTTAAAAGAAATTGTGGATTATTATAAAATCCCGTCTCAGAATTTGATTGTGATTTATGATGACATCGACCTGGATGTAGGGAGGCTCAGAATCAGGAGTAAGGGAAGTGCCGGCACGCATAACGGCATGAAGTCAATTATATCTCATCTTGGTACTGAGGATTTTCCAAGGATACGAGTTGGTATAGGGAAACCTCCGGAAGGTATGGATTTGGCTGATTATGTCTTGGGTCGTTTTAGCCAGGAAGAGAGAAAGGTTATTAATAAGGTCATAGAAAATGCTGCTTTGGCAGCTGTTACTATTTTATGCGCATCTTTGGAAGTGGCTATGGGCAGATATAACAATTAACTTTAGACCGGCTTGTATTATGCATTTGCCAATATCAGCCCCGATTTTCTATTTATTGATTTTTAAAATCCTTTACAGTATAATGGGTATAATATTTTTACAGAAATTTTGCTTTTGGTATTCTGTATATATTCTTACAATAATCCCATAGAAATACGGAGGTTTAATTATGGAAGACAGGTTTGGAAAATTAGGATTAACTTTTGATGATGTGCTTCTGGTTCCGCAGTATTCTGAAGTTCTCCCGAGGGATATTGATATTTCGACATACCTGACAAATAAGATTAGGCTGAATATGCCTCTTGTAAGTGCTGCTATGGATACAGTTACTGAGTCAAGACTTGCAATTGCAATTGCGAGAGAAGGCGGCATAGGAATCATTCATAAAAATATGACCATAGAACAGCAGGTCTCAGAAGTTGATCGTGTAAAAAGGTCAGAACACGGAGTTATAGTAGATCCTTTTTATCTTTCACCCGAACACACCATAGAGGATGCCAATGAGCTGATGGCAAGGTATAGAATATCCGGTGTCCCGATCACGAAAGACGGACTTTTGGTAGGTATTATTACTAACAGGGACTTAAGGTTCCTTACCGATTACAGTCAGAAGATAGGCGATGTAATGACTAAGGAGAACCTTGTTACAGCACCTGTTGGAACTGATTTAAATGAAGCAAAGGAAATACTTCGCAAACATAAAATAGAAAAGCTTCCGCTTGTGGATGAAAAAGGCTATTTAAAAGGGCTTATTACAATCAAAGATATAGAAAAAGCCATCCAGTATCCCAATTCTGCCAAGGATGCAAACGGCAGGCTTTTAGTCGGAGCTGCAATAGGCGTAACATCGGACATGATGGAAAGGGCAGAAGCGCTGATTAATGCGAATGTTGATGTTTTGGTACTGGATTCAGCTCATGGACATTCAAAGAATATTATAGAAGCTGTGAAAAAATTAAAGAGCGCATATCCTGATGTACAGGTTATAGCCGGAAATGTGGCAACACCGGAAGGTGTGAGAGATCTGGCAAAAGCAGGTGCGGATGCAGTAAAAGTAGGAATTGGTCCCGGATCTATATGTACGACCCGTGTGGTAACCGGTGTTGGTGTACCTCAGATAACAGCTATATATGATTGCAGTGTAGAGGCAAAGAAATATGATATCCCCATTATAGCTGATGGTGGTATTAAATTTAGTGGTGACATTCCAAAAGCAATTGCTGCTGGTGCAAGCACAGTTATGATTGGTAATCTGTTTGCAGGAACCGAAGAAAGCCCCGGCGAATCCGAAATTTTCCAGGGCAGAAGATTCAAGGTTTACAGGGGTATGGGTTCATTGGCGGCAATGAAAAAAGGCAGTAAGGACAGATACTTCCAGGAAGGCACAACAAAACTTGTACCCGAGGGCGTCGAGGGAAGAGTGCCATATAAAGGTCCCCTTTCCGAGACAGTATTCCAGCTGGTGGAAGGTTTGAAACATGCAATGGGATATTGCGGAACAAAAAATATAAATGAGCTGATGACCAAATCAAGGTTTATGAGAATTACCAATGCAGGACTTAAAGAAAGTCATCCTCATGATATTCATATAACAAAAGAAGCTCCTAACTATAGCACATTGATATAATAATGCAATATTCTGAAAAATAATAAGTTTTTATTTAAAGGGAATGGTGGTAAACCATTCCCTTTAAATATGTTTGGTTATCCGGTTCTGATTCTTTGAATAAACAAATAATGTTCGTTAAAGCATATTACTTTGGGAATAAGGTAATCTTTACGGGAATACTGCAGTATTATTTAAGCAGGATTGATTTATTTCACCAAGGAGAAAAAATGAATATTGGCATAATTCTTCCTGCAGAACCCAAGAAACAGCAGCAAATAAAGCTGCCGAAATTCTTAAGAGTATTTGAGACTCTGTTTTTAGACCCTGAACCTCTGGAAGTTCAAAAAATAGATATCTTTCAGGGTTTAAGACTGGTGGTTTTAGGAGTACCTTTAATAAACAGGGATATTTTAACCAGCGAGGCTAAGGGAAAGAAACTCAGGCACAGGATACGAAGGGTTTTTGAAGTGGAGAAGGCGTGGCCTTTATTGGAACATCCGGAAATAAGGGGACTGTTAGGACTTCCGGATTACAGGTTCGACGAGGTATCTGAGAATATTATAATCAATCGTTTCCTGGAAATTTTGTCCCTGATAAGGGGTGTGGGAGATTTAAGCAAAAAAGAGATAACTGTAACAGGGGAAGCATCTTATCTGGAATATGCCATAACCAACCTTATCACAAAAGTAAAGACCTTAAATATTCTTCTTGCGCAAAACAGCCCTGTACCTTATGAAGCTGAACAGGCTTTTTTGGAGACGGGAATACCTGTACATATTACAACTGATCCGGATGTATTAAACAGAAGTGCGGTATGGATACGTTTTCCAAACGATCATGCAAGTTTTGATGAACTTCCCCAGAAATATAATGGAATTATTATTGATCTGGAGGCTGCCAGGGTCATAGATACGAAATGCAAAAAAATATACAGAATAGTTATCGAATTTTCTGAGAGAATCAAAAATAAAATAGGAAGCAATATCTTAAAAGGATGGAAGGAAGGTTATCTGGAAGGGGCTGTAATTACTGTCTGTTCTAATCTTTGGGATGTAAGCATACAAGAATCATCCAGTCGGCTTGGAATGTTATTATCTTTTAAAGCTTGACACTCAAAATGGCGTACACTATAATGTATTCTAATTGTTAAATGAGGTATCAGAATCTGGGCTTTTTATATACTAAAAAGGGGAGAGTAGAAATGAGCAAAAAAGAAGTTTTACTTACTTATGAAGGTCTTAAGAAACTTGAAAAGGAACTTGAATATCTTAAAGGCGAGAAACGTAAAGAAATTGCAGAGCGTATAAAACAGGCATTAGCTTTTGGTGATATATCTGAAAACTCAGAATATGATGAAGCAAAAAATGAACAGGCCCAGAATGAAATAAGGATTGTGCAACTGGAAAACATGCTGAAGAATGCCAGAATCATAGATGAAGATGAAGTTGACACAAAAGTTGTAAACTTAGGAACAAAGGTAAAAGTAGTTGAGCTTGACTCTGAGGAAGAATTCGTGTTTCAGATTGTTGGATCTACTGAAGCCGATCCGACACAATCGCGGATTTCAAATGAATCTCCTGTCGGAAAAGCACTTTTGGGCCACAAGGTAGGAGATACTGTAGATGTTGAGGTGCCTGGCGGAAAAATAAGGTATAAGATCGTTGATATAAATAAGTGATAACTTGTTAATATATTTAAAGTAATGTATAATTAATATTCATAATAAAACAGTTTGCATATATATGTAGACTGTTTTATTATTTATACAGAGATACTAATATATGGTTTAATATTCAATAGGTTGTTTCTTTACAGGAGGTATTTATGTCTGATTCTAACGGAAATAATAACATTGTTGAAGAACTTGACTTGAATGAAATATTAAAAGTAAGGCGTGAAAAGCTCAAGGAGCTTCAGGAATCCGGTGCAGATCCCTTTCAGGTCGTTAAATATGACGTAACACATCACACTTCTGACATTCTGGAAAATTTCGAAGACTATGAGGGAAAAGACGTCTCTTTAGCCGGTCGTATTATGAGTAAGAGAAGCATGGGAAAATCTTCTTTCTCCGACCTGTTGGACAGGGATGGAAGAATTCAGCTTTATGTCAGGATTAACGATATAGGCGAAAAAGAATATGAAGCTTTTAAAAAGCTGGATATAGGCGATCTGATTGGAGTTAAGGGAACTGTATTCAAAACCAGGACCGGTGAAATTTCGGTACGAGTCAGCCAATACATTCTGCTTTCCAAATCCTTGAGACCGCTTCCTGAAAAATGGCATGGTCTGAAGGATACAGATATACGGTACAGGCAAAGATACCTGGATTTGATTGTGAATCCCGAGGTTAAAAAAACCTTTATTTTAAGAAGCCGTATAATATCAGCTATAAGAAAGTTTATGGACAACAGAGGGTTTTTGGAAGTTGAAACCCCAATTTTGAATACAATACCCGGTGGAGCGGCTGCCAGACCTTTTGTTACGTATCACAATACCCTTGATATGAATATGTATCTGAGAATAGCTCCCGAACTTTATCTGAAAAGACTGATTGTAGGCGGGCTTGAAAGAGTCTATGAGATAGGCAGAATGTTCCGTAATGAAGGTATGTCTGTCAAGCACAATCCCGAGTTTACCATGATGGAATTGTATCAGGCCTATACAGATTATCATGGAATGATGGAACTTGCAGAACAGTTGATTTCCCAGGTTGCCCAGGAGGTTCTGGGAACTATGAAGGTAACCTATCAGGGCACTGAAATAGATTTAACACCTCCCTGGACAAGGCTCACAATGACTGAGGCCGTATTAAAATATGCAGGTGTTGATTTCAGTAAAATAACCAGTGATGAAGAAGCAAGAAAAGTTGCACAGGAAAAAGGGCTCAAGCTTGAAGGAAATCCTGTAAAAGGCGAAATTTTGAACCTGTTTTTCGAGGAATTTGCTGAAGATAACTTAATCCAGCCTACTTTTATTATGGATTACCCGGTTGAAATCTCCCCGCTCACCAAGCGTAAGGCTGATCAGCCTGAGCTGACCGAAAGATTCGAACTTTTCATAACAGGCAGGGAGTTTGGTAATGCTTATTCTGAACTGAATGACCCTATAGATCAGAAAGAGCGCTTTTTGGATCAGGTCAGAAAAAGAGAAGCAGGCGATGAAGAGGCCAATATGATGGACGAGGACTTTGTAATTGCCCTTGAACATGGACTTCCTCCGACCGGCGGAATGGGAATAGGCATTGACCGTCTTGTTATGCTGCTTACAGATTCTCCTTCCATCAGGGATGTATTGCTTTTCCCAACCATGAAACCCAAAGATAATTAGAAAGACAGGGTGGTTGAATGGACAGAAAAGAAGCACTAAAAGTATTGGGGTTAAAAGAGGACGCTACCATAGATGAAATAGATAAGAGGATGAACATTCTTTACAGAAAGTTCAGAAATATCGAAAAAGACGAAAACGGACATACTCTTGAGGACATTGACAAAGCATACAGAATTGCAAGAGGTATAGCATATCATGATCCGGAAACAGAGCTGAGGAAAAAAAAGATGCGGGAAAACCCCAGCTTCATCTTCAGACTTTTGAAAGTGGATGAGGAAAAAGCCCGGAATTTTATCTATTATCACAAATGGCATGCCCTGATAGGACTTATAGTGCTTGTAGTTTTGATATCTTTCATAGTTTCCATTGCCACAAAGGTTGAACCTGACCTTAAGATACTTGTCGCGGGGGACATTTTTATTGCGGATCCTACACCTGTTGAAAATCTTATATCAGATGAATTGGAGAATGTGACAGAGCCCCTTGTTCAGAATGTTTTCCTGGGTGCCACAGATCCCCAGATGCAGATGGGAATGCAGATGAAGTATGTCGCAGAACTTGCTCAGGGAGAAAATGATATATTTATTGTTGATGAGGATAGATATTTTGAAATCGCTGTGCAGGGCGGTTTTAAACCCATAACTCAGGTAATAGGAAATGAAGTTCAGTTAGATCTGGATGAACACAGTGATTTATTAGTAAAGATTGAATTGAATGATGGAGTGGACTATGAGCCGGAGCTTTACGGCATTGATGTAACCGGTAGCAGTTTTCTTAAAGAGGCCGGCATTGTTGGCGACAGATTCATTATTGCATTTCCGCATTCTGGAACAAATATAGAAAATGCAGTTGAATTTTTCAAGTTAGTCATTAAATAGTTCAGGAGGGGGTTCCATGTTTGACATAAAAATTTTGGGCAATGATGATAAGAAATGTACTATTGAGATTTCAGGTGAAATAGATATTTATTCAGGTCCGGATTTCAGAAAAAAGCTTTATGCTGTAATATCTGAAGAAGAAAAAGACCTGGTTTTGGACCTTTGCAACCTTAATTACATAGACAGCATGGGACTGGGTATTTTGGTAGGTGCACTAAAAAGGGTGAAAGAACAGCAACATGATATTATCATTATGAATCCTCAGAATACTGTGAGAAAGCTTTTTAGGATTACAGGACTTGATAAGGTATTTATAATTAAGGAGAATGAAACATGAATGATCCCAATACCATATCATTGAATTTGCCTGCCAAAGCTGAATATGTGAGTGTTGCCAGATTGACTGCTTCAGGTATCTCAAGCTCTATGGGGTTTGATTTTGATGCCATTGAGGATATAAAGGTTTCGATTTCCGAAGTCCTGGGAAAAATCATTGAAAAAACCGGGGAAAACCGGAAAATTAGCATCATATTTGAACCCCGGGCAGAAGGGTTGAAAATTAAGTTTCTAACCAATGATGATACTGTCTCGAATGTATTTGACGGTGAGGATGATAGCTTCTCACTGGCCATTGTTGAAGCTTTAATGGACCAAGTTGATTTACAAAAAAACGGTGAGATTCTTGTGACCGTTGTGAAAAAGCTCGGAAAGGCAGTTTGAGATGGGAAACACACAGGAGTCAAAATACAAGGACAAAACTGAAAAAGAGTTATTCTACGAATACTGTAAAACAAGAGATATAAACCTGAGAAATGAGATTGTAAAAAGATATATGTATTTACCGGAAATTATCGCGAAAAGATTTGTAAACCGGGGAGTAGACTATGAAGATATTTATCAGGTTGCATGCGTTGCGCTTATTAATGCGGTAGAGCGGTTTAATATATTTGAAAAGGTCAAGTTTGTCAGTTTTGCAACTCCTACAATTGTAGGGGAAATTAAACGGTATTTCAGAGATAAAGCCTCAGTCATAAGAATTCCCAGAAGAATATATGAAGTGTATCAGAAGGTTAATCAGGCAAAGGAATACCTTACACATAAAAATAAGCGTGCACCAAGAATAGATGAGATAGCTGAATATCTTAAAATGAAGGAAGAAACGGTTCTTGAGATAATAGAATCCTGGAATGTCTACAATATTCAATCCTTTGACCAGTCGGTATACGATGAGGATAATCTTGAACTTCACGAGACAATAGGTGAGGATGACGAGACTTTTGAAAAAATCAACAACAGAGATTTCCTGGAAAAAGCCATGAAAAATTTCAATGATATTGAAAGGGAGTTTATAAAACTCCGGTTTTATCATAATATGACACAGAAAGAGATTGCAAATCGTTTCAATGTTTCGCAGATGTACATATCAAGACTGGAGAAAAAAACACTTGAAAGATTTAGGATGATACTCAAAAAGTGATTGGGGGTATATATTTAGTAGAGCTTCAATTTTCCATGTTGTGGATGCTGATGGAGGGTATCAGTGAATGAGTACCAACAATAACGCAGGCAGAAGCAGAGAAATCTATAGTGAAACAATCGAAAGCGATGCTTATGAGGCTTCGAAAGAAGTTAACAGAATTTTGGAGATTATCAGGTTGAACTTCAAAATAGATAAGGAACAATGCTTTGATGTAAAGGTTATTTTGAGCGAGCTTCTGCAGAATGCCATAAAACACGGAAATGACTATGACAATAAGAAAAAGATAAGTATTAATGTCTGGATTGAAAATAATTCTATAGGCATTACCGTCAAGGATCAGGGCGGAGGCTTTGATTACCGCAGTATTAGGAATCTTAAATTAAACAAACTTTCTGACTGTGACCCAATGACAATTGATGAGACGGGCAGGGGTTTATTTATTGTACAGAATTTGTGTGATTGTATGGAATTTAACCCGTCAGGAAATATGATTACCGTAATGAAAAAATTGAGTTGATATCATAATTATATTATTAACGGTAAATCTTTTTAGAATTTAAAGGTAAGGGAAGGACAAAGTCTTTTATTGTTATGACCTGGTGCATGTGTTATAATTAAAAAAAGGAGGGGATGAAAATTAATGATCAAATGTACCGTTTGTAAGGAGAATGTTGCGGTAATTTTTATTACCCGTGTTATAGATGGAAAAGCAGAACCAATGGGACTTTGTATGACCTGTGCTCAAAAGCAGGGATTAGCTCCTCTGCAGCAGATGATTGCTCAGACAGGCATGACTCAGGACGATTTGGAAAACCTCAGCAATCAAATGGCAGAGATGTTTGGAGATATGAGCATGGATGAGTTAATGCAGGCACTGCCTTCGGGTAGTTCCGATGATATAAAAAACAGCAAGAATGAATCTGATAATGACATGAATTCTATGATCAGGTTTATAAACAATGCCTTTTCAAATTTCGGAGGATCCAGTAGGAATTCAGCCCATGAGGCTCAGTCAAACCAGGAAAAAAGTAACAAGCGCAGACCTGCCAAATCGGGCAGAAGGAACCTCAATAATTTTGGCACCAATCTCAATGAAAAGGCAAAAGCCGGAGAAATTGACCGGATAATTGGCCGTGACAAGGAAATAGAACGTGTCATCCAGATTTTGAACCGGAGAACAAAGAATAATCCCATACTTATTGGCGAACCCGGTGTGGGAAAGACAGCCATTGCCGAAGGTCTGGCCGTCCGTATTGTGGAAAAAAAGGTTCCGGCAAAATTATTGAACAAGGAAATATATTTACTGGACCTTGCCGCAATTGTTGCAGGTACCCAATTCAGAGGCCAGTTTGAGGCAAGAATGAAGGCTATAATAGATGAAGCAAAGAGCCAGAAAAATATTATTCTTGTCATTGATGAGGTTCACAACATTGTAGGCGCAGGTGAAGCAGAGGGCGGTGCCATGAATGCTGCAAATATTCTGAAACCTGCTTTGGCACGAGGCGAAATACAGGTTATAGGTGCTACAACCCTGGAAGATTATCGCAAGCATATTGAAAAGGACTCTGCCCTGGAGAGAAGATTCCAGCCTGTTATGGTAAATGAGCCTACTGAGGAAGAAAGTATAGAAATATTAAAGGGAATACGGGATTATTACGAAGATTTCCATCAGGTACGTCTTACTGATGAAGTAATAGAAACGGCTGTAAAATTATCT
>ERZ773359.5483-NODE-5483-length-12113-cov-7.928927_pt1 | contig 12113 bp, 8 predicted proteins | sample MGYA00374955_ERZ773359 | MGnify/ENA primary metagenome ERZ773359 (study PRJEB29098, sample SAMN04486028) | biogas fermenter metagenome | study: EMG produced TPA metagenomics assembly of the Biogas fermentation microbial communities from Germany - Plant 4 DNA1...
CTGCCTCCCTCTGTAAGCACATTATCAAAGAAGAATTTAGTGCCAATCATAGGCGAAACGGTAGAAAATGCCGACCCCAGAAGCATGGTAATAAAAATCATTGCTACTTTATCACGATAATGAGTAAAAAAGCTCATTAGCCGTTTGGAAATAGATATCCTGTCCATACAGTCGGGACATATTTTTCGCTCCGGTTCAGGATATCTGCTGCCGCATTTAGGGCAAAACAAATCTTCATTTATTGCAACATCCGTCAGGGGGTCAAGCCCCTCCCTGATGTTTTTCACCACTTTACAAAGTTTCTCCACATCGGACAGAAAACCAATTGAAAACACCAGCAGAACTTCTGCTTCATTATCCCTTTCGCTGCATAACCGAACAGTTGACAATAGGAGTTCACATGTCAGCTCACCAAGCTGAGAAAGAGAATAGGTTTCGAATCTGTTAGCCTGGTACACAGCGACAATCCTGCGGGCACCATTGGTTCTTACCACCTTTTCCCTACCAAAAAGGATATACATGGTATCCCGGCTGACTGCTATATATACATCGGTATTATCGTATTCATTGGCAGAATCGGCATGAACTCCGTAAATCAGGCTGGAAGTATACACGCCTTGATCCCGGAAAGCGGAAAGCATATATTCAGGCACATAGGTGTTCATAAAAGGTTCTATCCTTTCTCCGGCTGAATCTTTAAAACTTGTCTTAAACTTGCCTTCATTATTATATAACATGTAGAGTAAAAATTGAAATGATATATATTTTATTGCTACATCATAATAACACAAAAAGAAAAAAGATGCCATAAAAGATATGAATGACAGCATCTGTGAAAAAGCAGACGGAAATATTCATTTCCATCTGCCTTATGTAAGTTGCGTTTATGCAGCTCTGTCTATATCGGTCCGCATATCACTGAGCAGCCTTATCCGCAAACTCCTGTACTCTAAGGGTGTCTCTTGTCGACTTGATTACTGTATCAGTATTTGCATCAGTGGGCTTGCCGCTTAGCTCATCTATAAATTCGCTCAGGCAATTTCCGGTTTCAGCATCCGGCACCTTAATGGTTTCAGCAGAAGGTTTTCCATCAAGCGCAACAATAATTTCATCAGTGCCGACTTTAAATTCCATAACGCCTTTTGTTCCCCAAATAGTAAATCTCCAGTAAAATGGAAGTGTATAACCTGAAGAGTTTGGTGCTGAATATGACACATCAGCCATTAACCCTGCCCCGTTTGACAATTCCAACATAAACTGGGCACAATCTTTGAAATTAGGTTCTTTAACTGCAAAAGCATTCCAGCAGCGTGCTGCTATAACTCTTTTCATAGAAAGACCTGTAATATACTCTACAAAATCAATTCCATGAATAGCTATATCATTAATTGTACCGCCATGCTTTCCTTCTTCAAAATACCATCCTGCCCTTGTTCCATACAGCAAGGGATGCTGTCCGCTGAAAAACAGAGCATGGATTTCCCCAAGCTTGCCTTCCCTGATAAAATTACGAACCGGCTGAACAATTTTATGATATCGGAGGTCAAGCATACAGCCGACCTTTAGGTTCTTTTCCTTTGCAAGTCTTTCAATCTCATCCAGTTCCTCAAGGGATGTACATAAAGGCTTATCTGAAATAACGTGCTTTCCGGCTTTCAAGGCTTCAATGGCACGGCTTCCACGTATACTGTAATAGTCACCTATTGCTACTACATCAATTTCATCTTCTTTTAACATATCCTCATAGCTGTCATGAGTAAAACGAATCCCCAGATCTGCCTCTGCAGCAGCCCTTGCATCAGGATCTGCTTCAAAAGCTGCTGCAATTTCCACATCCGGATTCTTCTCAGCAAGTCTATACAGTGAATTAATATGCCCGTGTCGGAACCCGGCAAAAGCTATCTTAATCATAATTCAGACTCCTCTCCGTTAAATTTGAACTTTTGCTTTTTGCGTTATAATTATCCGCCTTCTATTTTCTCATACTATATACATTACATCAAGCCTTGAAATGCTGTCATGATATATGTGCTATTTCGTCATAGATCGGCTTCAACTGAGGGTAAAAGGATCGGAAAATATTATAGTATTTTTCATATTCTTCATGTGTTGTCTGATCCGGCGCTGCCTGCCTGTCAAATGCCGGATCAACAGCCGTATCAAAATCTTTGAATATACCTGCTCCTATACCTGCCGCAATGGCCGCTCCCAAAGATGTGGCAACTCCGGGGGATTTATGAACCTTGACAGGCATATTAAAGATGTGGCATATCATTTCATTCCAAAGCCTGCTTTTGGCTCCTCCGCCTATAAGAATCATATCCTTAAAGCTCACTTTGTTTTCAATAAAGACATCCAGTACCGTTCTCAACGCATAAACGATTCCCTCATAGACAGCCCGAATCATGTCAGCCCGGTTATGATATAAAGTAAAACCTACAAATGCTCCTCTTGTATGGGGATCCCAATGCGGGGTACGCTCTCCCATTAAATAAGGCAGAAAGAATAAACCATTGGCACCTATTGAAGAAGAGCGGGCAAGGGATTCTATTTCATCATATATATTTTTTTCACCGGAATTGCCGTCAGCTGAAGAGCCTTCCGGCCCTCCTCTTAATATATCGACTGCCCAGTTATAGGATGCTGCCGCACTTTGAGTAGTGCCGCAGACAATCATGCTTTTACCGTCCAGATCGAAAAAATTGAATATCCTGGCCTTTTCATCAAAAACGGGAGTTGGATTCAAGGTGGCAATCCAGGCGCTGCTGCCGAAATAATTGTATGCATCCCCGAAGACTTTAACACCGGAACCCCTTGTTGCACATGCACCGTCTCCTCCGCCTACCGTTACAGGAATTCCTTCCGGCAGGCCAAGCAAATCCGCTGCTTCTTTTGATAAGCCGCCCAGCACTTCATATGAACAGCACAGCTGCGGAAGCTTGTCAGAATCTATTTCCAAAGTCTTTAGAAGATCATAGGCCCAGTCTCCCTTGACAAGGTCCAGCATACAGGTCAGAGAAGCATCGGAATAGTCAGTTACCCCCAGCTTTCCGGTTAAGCGGTAGGAAATATAATCCTTCGTATTAACAAAATATCTGGTCCTCTCGTAAATATCTCTGTGGTGCTCTTTCAACCACAAAACCTTTGGCAGAGTATAATGGGGATCCAAGCGGTTTCCTGTTATTCTGTAAAAGGAATTGAAATCAATCTGCCGGCCTATGAATTCACATTGGGGCCATGTTCTGCTGTCAGAATGAATGATATTGTTGTACAGGACCTTTCCTTCCTTGTCCAGCGGAATGCATCCGTTCATATGACCGGAAATACCAATGACCTCTACGCTCCCGGGGTCAAGTCCCTTTTCCAGCAAATGCCTTGTGCCTGTTATGACACTTTTCCAGAAATCATGCGGATTCTGTTCAGACCATCCAGGCTGAGGAAAAATCGTTTTATAGGATACCACACTGGCCATTATCTCTCGGCCGCCGCTGTCAAAAACCGTACATTTATTACCTGTTGTGCCAATGTCATAGGTTAATATAAGATTGCGATCCAATTGAAAGCCATCCCCTTCATCTGAATTATGTATGAAAAAACCATGCTTAAACTAAGCTTATTATAACACAGAAGAAGTTACGAATCGATTTCTGGTGCTGCGTTTATGGGTTTAAACAAGGAAAATGCTGACTTATCAGTCAGCATTCCTCATTCCTGAAACATTATAGTTTTAACTGCTAAATTAATAATTAAAAGCCTGGTTTAAATCTTCAATAATGTCATCTATGTGCTCTGTACCTATGGACAAACGGATGGTGTTGGGTTTTATCCCCTGTTCCAGAAGTTCTTCTTCAGTAAGCTGGGAATGGGTTGTAGTAGCAGGATGAATAACCAGGGATTTTACATCAGCCACATTGGCAAGCAGGGAGAAAAGCTGCAGGCGGTCTATAAAGGCCTGTGCATCTTTGGAGCCGCCTTTAATCTCAAAAGTGAATATGGTAGCTCCGCCCCTCGGGAAGTATTTATCATAGAGCTTCTTATGAGGATGATCGGGCAGGGAAGGATGGTTCACCTTTTCTACTTTGGGGTGGCCGGAAAGAAATTCCACTACCTTCAGCGTGTTTTCCACATGACGTTCTACCCGTAAAGACAGGGTTTCCAGACCTTGCAGGAATAAAAAGGAGTGCAGGGGTGACAATGTAGCGCCTGTGTCCCGAAGCAGAACAGCTCTTATCCTGGTAACAAATGCGGCCGGCCCTGCTGCCTTGGTAAAGCTGAGGCCATGATACCCGGGGCTGGGTTCAGTTATGCCGGGAAACTTTCTACTGGCTTCCCAATCAAACTTCCCGCTGTCTACAATGACTCCGCCGATGGCAGTTCCATGGCCGCCAATAAATTTAGTTGCAGAATGCACCACAATGTCTGCACCGTATTCAATTGGTCTGAGCAGATAAGGTGTAGCGAAGGTGGAATCCACCACCAGAGGTATCCTGTGTTTATGAGCCACGGCAGCTGCTTCTTCTATATCAATTAATGCAGCATTAGGATTTCCTATGGATTCTATAAATATTGCTTTGGTTTTCTCATTGATTGCGTTTTCAAAAGCGTTCTCCTCATCGGCATCCACAAAGGTTGTAGTAATTCCATATTGGGGAAGAGTGTGAGCCATCAGATTATAGGTGCCGCCGTAGAGTGTTTTTGCAGCTACAATATTGTCACCGGCCTGTGCCAGATTCATTATAGTATATGTAACGGCAGCTGCACCTGACGCCAAACCTATGGCAGCAATACCGCCTTCCAGTGCTGCCATTCGTTTTTCAAAAATATCATTGGTGGGGTTGGTCAGTCTGCTGTAAATGTTCCCCGGATCAGTCAGATTGAATCTTGCCTCTGCATGAGCTGAATTGTTGAATACATAGGATGTGGTCTGATAAATCGGCACTGCTCTTGCACCTGTGCTCGGATCAGGTTGTTCCTGACCGGCATGGACCTGAAGGGTCTCAAATTTGTATTGCCTCTTGTTCATTGCCATACCTCCTTTTTTTTCAATAATACCAGAAAATGTTTGTCGCTGAATTTAATATCCAAATAATATCATAGGTTTAGTAGGATATCAAGCATAAAAAAAGGCATTCTGAATTTTTTCTACAGATGCCCTTAAAGCTTCAAAATTATGATTACTGCTGAATTCAAGCTGATTTCCAGGGCGGCAGTATGCCGGATTTCTGGAATGATTTCAGCAGCACCGCAAAAACAGGCCCCAGTATCAATCCTACGATGCCAAACACTCTGTAGCCCAGATATATGAAAAGCAAGGTCACAAGGGGATGTATACCTATATTCTCTCCCACAATCCTGGGTTCAAGAAGCTGACGTACTACAGTCACCAAAATATACAAAATTAAAAAGCCGGCTGAAAGAAAGTAATTTCCGTTAATTAAATGGAATATTGAGCCGGGAATCAAAACCGTGCCCGGTCCCAGAACCGGAAGCAGATCCGCAATTGCAGTCAGAATGGCCAGAAAAAAGGAATACCGGACACCCAATATGGTGTAACCGATCAAAACTTCAAAAAAACTGATGGTAACCAAAGTAAGCAGTGCCTTTATATATCCTATCATTGCGTCCAGCACATCGTCCTTGACACTTTTCACCTTATACGCCCAGTCGTTGGGAATCTGACTGTATACAAAACGGGAAATTTTCTCCCTGTCGCGGCTTATAAAGAAAGCTCCTACTAGGGTTATAACCGTATATAGAAGAGCCTGAGGCAGAGATGTCAGGATGTTGATCATGACATTCAATAAATTGTTAATTCCCTGGGTAACAGCATTTGCTGCCTTGGAAATAATGCCTTCAAGATTCGACTCAATTGCATTTACTACCTCAGCAGGAAGACTGGCATACCATGAGCCTCCCAAATCAGCCCATTCCTGCAAACGCAGTATTATTTGCTGGAAATTCGAACTGCTCCTGGCAAGTTCCCAGACTTCCATAAACACCTTGTAAAACAGAAAACCAATGAGTCCTCCTGCCAGTATAATAAAAATGAACAAAGAAACTGCGGATGCGACTCCTCGGGGAAATTTAAACCTTTTCTGCATTAAACGGACAGGTTTTTCAATTATATAAGTAATAATCAGGGCTGTCAGGAAGGGTGCAAAAAACAGTATCGCTTTGGTTAAAATAAAGTAAAGTATAAGCAGCACTACGGCTAACTGCAAAACATAAAAGGCAATTTTTTTATTTCTTTCATTTAAAAATTTCATATTTTTAACCTTCCAATTAAATAAGTTCAATTCCATTATCCTCTTAATAACCTCTTATCAACAGGAATTTATTACAAATCAGTATAACAGGCGGTAAAATCCTTGTCAATGGATTTGGATCCCTGTAAGTCATTGATATTTCGCTGTTTTATGCTATTGACCTTATGCCTTATTCTTAGGCTTAAGAAGAAAAGTTTTAATTTCATAAGGCCTTATTTCAAAAGAAAACACATTTCCGTAAAACGGGACTTGTTTCAATGGGGTTTCCATCAGATTGCACTCCGTAACTTCCGCCAGTTCCTTTAAGAACGTAACATTTACATTGCTCCTTCTGTTATAACACTCATACATTCGTATAACCAAAGCATCGCTGTCTTCTGCTTTCTTGATTGTATCCAGTACAACATTCTCACAGTTTATGCTGACCAAAGAAGCATCCTCGGGAAGCATTCCTTTATGGTTTTTACCGCTTATCAGTCCATATAAAGGTACATTCAGACAGTGAGACATCTGTACTGTGCCGCCCTCTTTCCAGTCTCCTCCATGGGGGTACAGAGAATATACAAACTCATGCAGGCCCCTGTCTGCTTTCGGATTGGGGTATATGCCTGACTTAAGAAGAGTCAGCCGCATATGACCGTCCCGGATATCATAGCCGTATTTGCAGTCGTTGAGCAGACTCACCCCGTAACCGTCTTCAGACAGATCTGCCCATTTCTGACCGCAAACTTCGTATCTGGCAGTATCCCAGGAAGTATTTTGGTGAGCCGGCCTTTCCACATTGCCAAATTGAATTTCATAGACTGCCTTATCTGCATGAACATCCACCGGAAAATCTGCTTTAAGGAGAATTTGATCTTCATTCCAGTCAATTCGGGTTTTAAAATCGATTCTGGGAATATCATTATATATGATCATGTCCTGCGTAATGACGGAATCCAGAAATCTTCTTCTGATGCGCAGGCACCCTCTCACCGGCCCATTTTCTATTACTTCTGCATTTTCAACGTCATCCACTTCCCACATCTTTTCCTGATAGTAGATGTCAATATTCCAGTTATCATACTTCAAGGGTCTGTCCTCAAATGCCAGAATTTTATTTCCTCTTTCATTTTCACTGATTATCTGCCGATTGTTTCTCTTGTCAAGAATAGATAGAATGGTTCCTTTTTGATCCAGTATAATCTTAAAGAACCTGTTCTCCATCTCTTGTTTTGTCACTGTCAGATCAGCGGTCTCAATTTCACAGTGCTTGCAATTTCCTGAACTCTTACTACCGCCCGACTCCCTGATTTTAAAAGAACGATATCCTTTTGCAGGAATATCCTTCACATAGACAAGGACTTTCCCATTCCCTGCAGGCTGACAGGGCACTGGACTGTCTTTTTCATCCAGTATTTCAGGATTCATCATGTTGGAAGGCAGTTCAACCTCCACAAGATCGTTGCGACTGAATGACAGTGTATTAAACACCACCAGAGACCGTTCCTTCAAGTGAATCTTTTCTAAAAGAAAATTTAGTGCTGCCTCTTGCAGAGCCCTGCCATTTGCAAATATTTCTTCATATTGTCTGTGAGAATCCTCATATACTTCATAAATGGATGACCCGGGAAGTATGTCGTGAAATTGATTAAGGAGGATTTTTTCCCAACCCTGATTGATTCTCTCCTGAGGATATTCTCCGCCCAGGGTTTTATTGAAAGAGGAGAAGAATTCAATGTCCTGATACAACAGCTCACTTTTTCGGTTAAACCTTTTGTTTTTGGCCATGGAAGTATAGGTGCCCTGATGGTATTCCAGGAATATTTCCCCCACCCATTTGGGCAGGTAGGGATTTCCTGCAACCGTCTTTTCCAGCATGCGGAAATACTCCCCTGCGGTTCCCATTTTCACTCTGGGACAGCCGGGAATCCCCTTTGCAAGTCTTTTGGCATTTTCCAGCATTCTGATGTCAGGACCGCCGCCCCCGTCTCCATAACCATAGGCTATGAGTACATTATTGTTAATATGCTTTTGTTGATATCGCTGCCAGGCTCCCATAACCTGGGACGGATTCAAAATACCGTTATAAGTGGTTCTAAAGGCATTATCTTCTTTCTGAAAATCCTGCGTTGTTATGAAATGGGTTAATATTTCCGTTCCGTCTATCCCCTTCCACAGAAAGGTATCATAAGGCATTTTATTAAACTGATTCCATGATATTTTGGTGGTCATGAAGTATTTAATGCCGGACTTTTTCAGTATTTGGGGCAAGGCTCCGCTATACCCGAATACATCAGGAAGCCAGAGGATCTCATTCTTCACGCCGAATTCCTTTTCAAAGAACCTGGTGCCGAACAGAATCTGGCGCACAAGGGATTCGCCTGAGGTAAGATTGCAGTCTGCCTCCACCCACATAGCCCCTTCCGCTTCCCATCGGCCTTCCTTAATTCTTTCCTTTACCTTATCGTAGACCTCAGGATGGTCTTCCTTAAGAAATTTATATAACTGAGGCTGGCTCGACATAAAAAGGTATTCAGGATAATCATCCATAAGTTTCAGCACCGTAGAAAAACTTCGGACTGTCTTCTGCCTTGTCTGAGCCAGAGTCCACAAATAAGCTACATCTATATGAGTATGACCGACACAGGTCGCTGTGACATCCTCGCTGCCGCAGATTTTTTCATAAAATTCTGCGGATAGAAAGTTCAGGCATTGTTTCACCGACTCGTGAAATTCCTTTGATCCGGGTTTTCTCAGATCAAGCAGGTTAACCGCAGCATTCAGCACCTTGGTTATATCAATCCGGTTCTTATCATCCACAGGCAAGAGCTCCGCAATCTGCAGAGGCACGCTGATATCATACCAGAGTTTCTCTATATGAACATTTAAAGCTGCAAATGTCATGCTCAGATCTGCTTTATGCCCCTTCCTGCCGCTGTATGCATGCAAGTCGATCTGAAAATGAGAACCCCTGACAGCAGGTTCTTTTAAAACAACAGTACTATGGAACCGGTCCAATCCCTGAACAACTTCTCCGTTAATGTATAAAATAAACTGGGGGTTTGCTTCATCCCAGGCATCCCTGCAGGTATGAAACTCCAGTGCCAGGGCAGAATCATGCATAGCCTCCGGCACTTTGATTTCAGCCTTGATCCAGGCATATTCCCCCTCCCCGCCCCATCCTTGTCCGGTGATATAGTTTTTCCATGCAGAAGAAGCCCTGTCCGCTTCATCCGGACTTGAAAAATTGCCTTCCTTCATTTGAAAGCTGTCAATGGTAAAAAGAATGGAATAGATGTGCCGCTCCAGTTCATCAAGTGTTTTTCTGATGCGTTCCAATGCAAAAAACATGGTTAATCTCCTTTATGTAAGTTTTCTTCATTTCTTACTGTATTATAACAAACATTATGTTTTAATGGTTATAAATAAATGAAGAGATACTGGATTTATGATAAAATATATAAAAAAATATAAGAAATTTTTATGAAGGAGGTTTTTAGCATGAATATAACACCTGTTCCATTTGATAAGTATCTGGAGGAAGTTTCCCATCTTCTCCGGACTGACGGCTTATTTCTTACAACACATAATGAGAAGGATAATATTATGATGATTGGCTGGGGCGGCATTACATATTACTGGGGTAAACCGATTTTCCTGGTACCGGTACGGAACAGCCGCTACAGTTGGCAGGCCATAAACAATACAGGTGTCTTTACAGTGAGCGTTCCCCTGAATAAAAAATTTAAAAAAGAAAGCGCCTTCTGCGGCAGTAAATCCGGCCGGGATTATGATAAGTTCAAGGAATGCAATCTTACCCCGGTCCCGGGTCAGAAGGTAAATGTGCCCATTATTGGTGAATGCAGTCTCCATTATGAATGTAAAGTGATTTTTAAGCAAACTATGGAACCAACCTTATTGGATCGGGAAATTAAGGAAAGTCACTATAAGAATAACGACTATCACACCATGTTCTATGGAGAAATAGCAGCCTGCTATACCACAAAGTGATATGCTCATCAGCTAAAGCATAATCACATCTTATGATATATGGCATAAGATATATTATGTCATATAGGAGGTGTGATTTTTTTTATGTCAGAAAGAAATAATGCGCAACTGCCCAGATTTGATGGTCATAAAAACCGCATGGATTCTTGTCCCCAAGAGCCGGGAACTTTAATAAGAATATTCATCCCGCCAGGTACAGTCATCAATTTATTGAACCTGATTGAAATAGCTTCTCCCGGAGGCATATGCTTAATTATTCGGATTCCTCTCCTCGGAGGACTGGCGGATTCAAATGGCAAAACCTTATCACTGGCAGATATTAAAAAAGCTATCGCTGATGCCGGAGGCACAATAGAAGTCATGTAAAACCATATAGAGCCGCATACAATTATATAAAAAATGCTGACTTATAAGGTCAGCATTTTGTTCTGATTTACTGTATATCAATTCTTTTCCCTTTGGGCCTGGATGGCTCAGATTTTGGTATTCTAACGGTCAGAATGCCGTCTTTGTACTCTGCCTTCGTCTCATCCGACTTCACTTCCACCGGCATAGGTATTGTTCTGGAAAAGCTGCCATAAACCCTTTCCGACCTGTAAGCGTTTTCTTCTTTAAACTCTTTCTCCCTCCTGATTTGCCCTGACAACCTGACCCTGTTTTCATCCACATAAAGGTTAAGATCTTCCTTGGAAACACCCGGTATTTCCGCTTTTACAATAACATCATTTTCTGTCTGATACACATCTACTCTGGGTGTTGCGGCCGCCTCGAAAAATCTGCCGGGAATATTAAATAATCTGTTGAGATCTTCATTCATATGATCCATTTCTCTGAAAGGATTCCAGGGTATTAGTGTCATTTATCTTCCTCCTTATATCTTTATTCATAATATATTTTTACCTGAAGGAAGAAATTTATTATAAATTTTTTAACTATTTCAGAAGCTGAAACACCAGTCGGCCGTTGTTTTCGCACGCCGGTTTTGCCTCATACAATTCAATATGACCGCCATAATTACCATCGCTGTCAGCAATAAACCCTGCAAACACCAACCTTTCGTTCAAGACAGCAGCTTTGGGAACCCTAAGTTTTTTATGAGCCACAATATTATCCACCGGTGCAGCCCAGGGGCCAAAGGGATTGCGGGAATAAAAGTAGTGTGCAGCACCGTGAATGCCATATAACAAATAATAATAATCTCCGAACTTAAAATAATCGGGGCATTCCGGTTGGGCAGCATTATCAAGGATAATAAAAGGTTCACGCTGTATCCAATCCTGCAGATTATCTGATACAAGGTGAGCGAGAGCGCCTCTGCCGTTAACCGAGGTAGTAACAAGCATATGAAATAATCCCTGATCATCGGAAAAAACCTTGGGATCGCGTGCTGAAACCGGCTCATAGGGAGGCCGTAAGGTAATGTATTCCCCGCTTTTTTGAAAATGAACACAATCGCGGCTTACTGCATATGTAAGCCTTGCAGGGCTTCGGTCACTCATTCTGACCGCATAAAAAGCATAAAAGATGTCATTATGTTCTATGACGGAACCGGTACAGATTGAACCTTCATACTGCTCATCTATGGATATGGCCATCGGGCAGGTTTGCCAGGTTTTAAAATCCCGGGTGATAATCTGCCCCCACTGATGGGCGCCCAGCCCCCATTTGCTTTTATGATGCCGCCGGTCAAACAGATAAAACAACCTATACATGCCTCCGTGGGAGAAAGGCATACAATCGCCGATGCTTGTATTCCTTCCTTTCGGACGCCAGGTCATCACATTATTAATTTCTTCCGGCTTAAAGGATTTCTTTTCTTTTTCATAAAAACTAAAATCATCATGAATGCAGCAT
>ERZ773359.5484-NODE-5484-length-12112-cov-9.487766_pt1 | contig 12112 bp, 12 predicted proteins | sample MGYA00374955_ERZ773359 | MGnify/ENA primary metagenome ERZ773359 (study PRJEB29098, sample SAMN04486028) | biogas fermenter metagenome | study: EMG produced TPA metagenomics assembly of the Biogas fermentation microbial communities from Germany - Plant 4 DNA1...
CAAAGTACTTCACACTGTTTAGTTGTCTAGGTTCATCATCGGTTTTTGAAACCGACTTTTATACTATAACATTTTTTTAATTTCTTGTCAACAGTTTTTTAAAAGTTTTTTTATAGACCTCAAACTTTTATGCTGTTGAGGATTTTTATTATACATTGTTTTTTTACACATGTCAACATAAAATTTATTTTTATCCTAAAGTTTTTTTCATCTCTTTTCTGAACTTCTCTATGATCTTCTTCTCTACCCTTGATACAGTCATCTGTGAAATGTTCAATTCGTTAGCAATGGACACTTGGGTTTTATTATTAAAATACCTATCTATTAATATTTTCCTTTCCATCTCATTTAGCTTTTCTATGCCTCTTTGTAAGAAATCATTATTTTCTATCTTATTAAAGTATATATCTTCCTCTCCAATAATATCAGCCAAGTTTACATCTTTATCGTCTCCGTTAGAATCATAAGTAATATCTAAAGATTGAGGGGTATATACTTTGCTTCCTTCCATGGCTTCCAGTATTTCTTCTTCTGTCGAATTTAAGTATTCTGCTATATCTTTTACCGTTGGAGTCCTTTGAAGTTCTTGACTTAAAATCATCTTAGCATTATTGATCTTCTTAGATAATTCCTGTATTCTTCTAGGTACTCTAATAGTCCAACCCTTATCTCTGAAATATTTCTTAATCTCCCCTATGATGGTTGGAGTTGCAAAACTTGAAAATTCAAAACCCTTATCTATATCGTATCTATCTATGGCATAAATGAGGCCAATAGATGCTACCTGGTATATATCATCGTAATCTATACCTCTATTGGCATATTTTTTAGAAAGTATCTCAGCTATATATAGATGTCTTTCTATAAGTTCTTCCCTTATTTTCCTATCCTTAGTTTCTTTAAACTTTTTAAATAGAGTTTTGGTATCAACTTTTTTAATATCTTCTAAGCTTGTATTTTCAAATTTTTTATTTATTTTCATATATTACCATCCTCTATATATTTAATCATTTCAACTCCTTCTTCAGAAAATTTGACTTCATCCATTAAGGATTTAATTATTAAAATCCCCAGCTCCATCTCCTTGTTTTCAATATCTAGCTGTTCTTCTGTGGATACATTTTCTACCTTCATTATAAACCTATCATCCCTAATTTCAAATTGGATATTTATATACTGGCTTTTAGTTAAGGCATTAATACAAGCTTCTGCAATAGATACCTTTATATCTTCAATATCGTCTATGTTGAAACCTATTTTATTTGCAATAGCAGAGGAGGTTAATCTTGCAACAGATATATAATCTGGCTTGCTTGGAAGGGTTAGTTTTAAAATATCCTTTTTCATAGTATCACTCCTCAAACTCAAATACCTTATCCAACTCAGTAATATCGAATAGTTTTCTTATGTTAGGCTTTATATTCTTAAGGATTATCCTATTATTGCTTTCCTTTGCCTTTTTTAATATGCTTATCAATGTGCCTAAACCTGTACTATCTAGGTATTCTAGCCTGTCACCATCTATCAATATATCCGATTGTTTATCATCTAGTGCCTCCACTAATCTACTCTTTAGTTCTGGTGATGTATAAATATCAATTTCTCCTTCGGGTAAAACTACCCATATACCTTTACCTTCATCGAAGTCTATTTTTATATCTAAAGACATACTAATACCCCCCTAATCTACACTGTATTTATTTAATTTTATAATAAAAAAACATTAATGTAAAGTAAATTGGTAGGATTTAATCCTAGACCAGTAAAATGACATAAAAAAAGTATCCTGAGCCTAGGATACTTTTTTTAATCTTCTTCTACATATTTGGCTACTGCCATAACTCTATCAGTTTCACTATCTATTCTCATTAGGGTAACCCCTTGAGTATTTCTTCCCATCTGGGAGATATCGTCTGAAATCAGTCTGATTATTATACCAGACATGGAAATCATGATTATCTCATCTCTATCATCTATTACCTTAGCAGATACCAATTTTCCAGTTTTACCCTTTACATTGTAAGTTTTGATACCAACTCCACCCCTATTTTGTAATCTATATTCATCTAGGGGAGTCCTTTTACCAAATCCATACTCACTAACTACCAATAAATCCTTATTCTCTTCTACCAAATCCATTGCCACTACTTCATCATCTTCTTTTAATTTTATTGCAACTACTCCCATGGCATTTCTTCCCATTTCCCTCACATCTTCTTCACTGAACCTAATAGCCATTCCCATTGACGTTACCACTATTAATTCACTCTTGCCTTCCGTAGTCCTAACTGCTATTAACTCATCATCATCCCTTAAGCTTATTGCAATGATTCCACTTTTTCTTATATTCCTGTATTCGGACAGTTTAGTCTTTTTAATGAATCCACACTTAGTAACGAATACCAGATTTATATCGGGATGGTATTCTTCTATAGGTATAACTGCAGATATGGTCTCCCCTCTATCTAAGCTTAGTAGGTTAACTATGGCAGTTCCCCTAGCCTGTCTTCTACCCTCTGGTATTTCATAAGCCTTTAATAGATAAGCCTTTCCCTTGTTGGTAAAGAATAAAATGGAATCATGGGTTGAAGTGATGAATAGATGTTCAACAAAATCATCATTCTTAGTGGTAATTCCAGTTATCCCTCTACCACCTCTTCTTTGAGTTTTATAGGTGGCCTCTGGCATTCTCTTTATATAGCCTTGGTGAGTTAAGGTAATTATCACATCTTCTTCCTCTATCATATCCTCTATATCTATTTCATCTGCTTTAGGTACAATTCTGGTCTTTCTTTCATCACCGTATTTTTCTTTTATTTCTAGTAATTCCTCTTTAATAATTTCATAAATCAACCTTTCATTGGCTAGTATTTCCTTATACCTATTTATTTCTTTAATTAAGGCTTCGTATTCTTCTTCTAATTTTTCACGCTCTAGTCCAGTCAATCTTCTAAGCCTCATATCTAGTATAGCTTGAGCTTGTTTTTCAGATAGACTAAAGCTATCCATAAGCCTCTTTCTAGCAGTAGCTTCTTCTTTGGAATTTCTAATTATATTTATAACCTCATCTATATTATCTAAGGCTATCTTTAAACCCTCTACTATATGGGCCCTTTCTTCGGCCTTATTTAAATCGAATTGGGTCCTTCTAGTTATTATCTCCTTTTGATAGTTTAAATAATGGCCTAAGGCCTGTTTCAAAGTCAATATTTTAGGCTCATTGTCCACTAGAGCTAGCATTATTATGCCAAAGGTAGCCTGAAGCTGAGTATGCTTATATAGGTTGTTTAAAACTATATTGGGGTTTACATCCCTCTTTAAATCGATTACTATCCTCATTCCATCCCTATCGGACTCATCCCTTAAATCTGAAATTCCTTCAATTTTCTTATCCCTAACTAACTCTGCTATCTTTTCTATTAGTTTAGCTTTATTTACCTGGTAAGGAATCTCCGTTACTACTATCCTATCCCTTCCTCTAGTACCCTCTTCTATTTCTGCAACAGCTCTAAGGGTAATCTTTCCCCTTCCAGTTCTATAGGCAGTTTCTATGCCATCCTTGCCCATTATAAGAGCTCCAGTAGGAAAATCTGGGCCCTTTATTACTTTCATCAAATCTCCTACATCGGATTCAGGCTCATCTATTAACATGATTATTCCATCTATTATCTCATTTAAATTATGAGGAGGAATATTGGTAGCCATACCTACAGCTATCCCCGATGAACCATTCACCAATAGATTTGGAAATCTACTAGGTAATACTTCTGGTTCCTTTAATGTTTCATCAAAGTTTGGCCTAAAATCTACAGTATCCTTCTTTATATCCCTTAACATCTCTAAAGATAATTTAGACATCCTTGCTTCCGTATAACGCATTGCTGCAGGACTATCCCCATCTATAGAACCAAAGTTTCCATGGCCATCTACTAAGGGATATCTGGTGTTAAAATCCTGCGCTAATCTTACCATGGCAAGATAAACCGATGAATCTCCGTGGGGGTGATATTTACCCAATACATCCCCTACTATTCTAGCAGATTTTCTATAGGGTTTATCGGGAGTCATACCCAGTTCATTCATAGCGTATAGAATCCTTCTGTGGACTGGCTTTAAACCGTCTCTAACGTCTGGAAGAGCCCTACTAACTATTACGGACATGGCATAGTCTAAATATGATGTTTTCATCTCATCTTCTATTTTTATATCTACGATCTTGTCTCTGTCCATTATATCCCTCCTCTATATATCCAAGTTCTTAACTAGCCTTGCATTCTTCCTTATGAATTCCCTTCTCGGTTTTACTCTGTCTCCCATTAAGGTTGTAAATATCTCATCTGCAGCCAAGGCATCTTCAATGGAAACCCTTAATAGCACCCTCTTTTCCGGATCCATAGTAGTTTCCCATAGCTGTTCTGGATTCATCTCTCCAAGACCCTTGTATCTTTGTATGGAGTAATTACTTCTACCTATTTCCTCAAGCAAGTCTTCTAGCTCCTCATCGCTATAAACATAGTATTCGGCTCTTCCCTTTGAAACCTTATATAAAGGTGGTTGTGCAATGTAGATATTGCCATTTTCTATAAGCTCCCTCATATACCTATAGAAGAATGTCAATAATAAGGTCCTAATATGTGCGCCGTCTACGTCTGCGTCCGTCATAATTATAATCTTTCCATATCTTAACTTTTCGATATCAAACTCGCTACCTATACCCGTTCCAAAGGCGGTAATCATGGCCTTGATTTCCTCGGATTCTAACATCCTATCCACTCTTGCTTTTTCCACATTCATTATCTTACCCCTTAGGGGAAGTATGGCTTGATACCTTCTGTCCCTTCCTTGCTTAGCACTACCTCCAGCTGAATCCCCTTCCACTATGAAAATCTCAGTTACTTCTATATCATCTTCTTGGCAATCTGCTAATTTCCCAGGCAAAGTAGTATTGTCCAGTATGCTTCTCTTTCTGGAAATCTCCCTTGCCTTTCTTGCTGCTTCCCTTGCCCTAGATGCGCTTATGGCCTTTTCCAAAATTACTCTAGCAGAACTTGGATTTTCCTCCAAATAGGTTGTAATATAATCATAAGCTAAGGATTCAACAATCCCTCTAACCTCACTATTTCCTAATTTAGTCTTAGTTTGTCCTTCATATTGGGGCTCTAACAGCTTAACAGACAATATGGCCGATAATCCTTCCCTTACATCTTCCCCTAGAAGGTTATCATCTTTTTCCTTTAGGTAGTTGTATTTTCTACCATAGTCGTTTATAGCCCTTGTTAAGGCAGTTCTTAAACCGCTTAAATGGGTTCCACCTTCATGAGTATTTATATTGTTAGCAAATGTATATATATTTTCTGAATAGGAATCCGTATACTGCATAGCTAACTCTACTATTGTGTTGTCCCTTTCACCCTCAAAATAGATTATATCCTTATGGATTGGATTTTTATTCCTATTTATATACTCGACAAAGGATTTAATACCGCCTTCATAGTGGAATTCGATTTTTTCATCTATCCTCTTATCCTGTAAGATAATTAAAACTCCCCTATTCAGGAAGGCCATCTCTCTGAATCTGAATTCCAGCGTTTCAAAATCGAATTCTATAGTATCAAAAATTTCCTTGTCGGGTTTAAAACTTATGGTAGTACCCGTGCCACTAGCATCACCTATAGTTTCTAATTCGCTAGTGGGTACTCCCCTTTCAAATTTTTGCATATATTCCTTCCCATTTCTCTTAACCCTTACAATTAACCATTCAGATAAGGCATTTACTACGGAAATCCCTACACCGTGTAAACCTCCAGATACCTTATAGGCCGAATTGTTGAACTTCCCACCTGCATGGAGAATTGTAAGAACCGTTTCAACGGTAGACTTTCCAGTTTGAGGATGGGTTTCTACTGGGATACCCGATCCATTATCCTCTACCGTAATGGAATTATCCTTATCTATTATGACCTTAATAGTGTCACATACTCCAGCTAATGCCTCATCTATGCTGTTGTCCACCACTTCATATACTAACTGATGCAATCCTCTTTTACCCGTACTTCCTATATACATTCCAGGCCTTTTTCTAACTGGCTCTAATCCCGTTAATACTTGAATTTCTTCAGCAGTATATATTCTTCCATTGTTTTCATTGGCCATCTATTTTACCTCCAATCTCAATTTTTCTTTATATCTTTTTAATAGGGTAGTAGACGATATATTGGATAAATATATAAAACAGCTTTCTTCCTTCTTCCTACCTCTTTTAAAATCACCGCTACATACAATGACATAGGATTTTTTATTTTTCACATCCTCATTTTTAATATGACCTATTTCCTTTAGCTTGTTAATATAGCTATTGTTCTCTTTAGATGCCTCTAATGAGTCCTTGTCTAGTATTGCTACTATATCCTTAACTGGTACACTAATATTATTGCCTAGGTGTAAAAACATTAAATCTACCCCTTTACTCTTCTTATCTTTCCCTTTTCTATATAGAACAAAGTCCTTCTAACTCCACTAATCCTATCGATATTCGATATGTCAGCAGAAGTGATTATGGTCTGGATATCCTTAAAGGAATTAATTAAATACCATCTCCTATCTTCATCTAACTCGGAAAATACATCATCTAAGAGTAGAATAGGATAAAGATTCCTTTCTCTTTTAATTATCTCCACTTCCGACAATTTTATCGACAATACAATGGTCCTTTGTTGACCTTGGGAAGCAAATACCCTTGCATTTAATCCGTCTAAATCAAATTGGATATCGTCTCTATGGGGACCAATTGAGGTGTTGCCCGTTTTTAAATCCTTTTCTAAATTCTTGTTTAATTCTTCTAAAAAGGAGTTTTCAATAGCATCCTTATTAGAAAATTTCACACTGGGATTATATTTTAACACTAGCTTTTCTCTGCCGGTAGTTAGTCTTGCATGGTTTTTCTCTGCTATTGGAGAAAACTTTTCAATAAATTCCGCTCTAGTAAGTATTATTTCTTTGCCAATTTTAATAAGTTGGCTATCGAATATTTCCAACAGGCTTTTAGTTTGAGCATTCAATTTATCAGTTCTTAATAGATTGTTTCTTTGGAATAAAACCTTATTGTATTTATTGATATTATATCTATAAACTGGCTTTATTTGGGAAATTACATTGTCTAAAAAGTTTCTTCTCTCTCCTGGCCCTTCCTTTACTATTTTTAAATCATCAGGAGAAAAGATAACCACTATTAAGCCACTATGCAATTCCCTTAAATTTTTTAATTCTACTCTATTTATCTTTATTCTCTTCGCTCCATCCCTTTTTAGTTTAATCTCTATTAATCTATCGATGCCATCTAATTTTACTTTAGCTCCAATATAGGCTTCATTTTTATTTAAATTTATAAGTTCCCTATCCCTACTGGTTCTAAAAGATTTACCTTCAGCACACATATAGATGGCTTCAAGTAAATTGGTCTTTCCTTGGGCATTCTTTCCGATAAAGATATTTATATTCTCATTCAATTCTAAACTTATATCGTAATAATTTCTAAAATTTATTAGACGTATACTGTCTATTTTCAAAAATAGCACCCCTTAAATTACTTTATAACTGATAAATCCTCAACCATATAGGTTGAGGCTTTATCTTTATTAAACCAATATAATTATACCACAATTATTTTTTCTATGCCTTCTATTTCTATAACATCCCCTTTTCTAATCTTTTTACCCCTTTCCTTAACGATCCTTCCATTTACATATACCGTTCCATTTTTTATGATATTTTTACTTTCTCCTCCAGTTTGAGCAATTCCTGCAAACTTAATCAATTGGTCCAATTTTATAAAGTCGGTTTTAATTTCTATTTCCCTCATATCTCTCTCCTTTAACCATTTACATTAACTTCTTAATAATCCTCCTGAGCTAATCTAACGGGTAATACCAGGTATATGTAGTTGTCGTCTCCTACTGGATTCATTATACAGGGATTTAAGTTCCCCATAAAGTGAAGTTCTATTTCCTCTGAATCTATAGCTTTTATTCCATCGATTATATATTTGGAATTAAAGGCTATGTTAATATCATCTCCCTCTTGCTTGGATGATATCTCTTCATATACATCCCCTATCTCGGTATTGGATTTTATTATTACCTTATTATTTAATATACTTAGCTTTACTAAATTAGCTTTATCTTCCTTAGCCAACAGTGAAGCCCTTTCTAAACTATCTTGAAGTTTCCTTCTATTTACTATTACACTGGTCTTATGATCCTTTCTAATTATATCCCTATAGTTTAGGAACTGGCCTTCCAATAGCCTAGATGAGACTACTGTATCTCCCATATTGAATATTATATGGCCTGGTGCTGTTGTTATAGTTAATTCTTCATCATCATCCAGTATCTTATTCAATTCATTTAAAACCCTTCCAGGTATTACTATTTTTATATCTTCTGCTCCCTTTAGAGGAACATTCCTTAAAGCTAGTCTATATCCGTCTAAGGCCACAAATGAAGCTATTCCATCTGATATCTCTAACAATACTCCAGTTAAGATTGGCCTAGTTTCATCTTCAGTTGTAGCAAAAACTGTCTGCCTTATAGCCGATTTTAATAAATCTTTAGGCATGCTAAATGAATTCTGATTGATTATAATGGGTAATTCTGGATATTCATAAGCTGGATTACCTAAGATGTTGAATTCTGAATTCTCGCAGACTATGTTGATATTATTATCCTTTACACTTATATTTATTGGTGCATTAGGTAGTTTCTTGATTATATCCCCAAAAATTCTTGAATTTACAACTATTGCACCTTCCTCTATTATATTGCATTCAATACTACTTTCTATTCTAATTTCTAAATCCGTAGCAGTTAGTTTAAGTTTACCATCAACTGTATTTAATAAGATACCATCTAAGATTTGCATGGTAGTTCTATTGGAAATTCCTTTTTGAACTATATTAATATGGTTTGCTAATGTATTTTGATTAACTTGTATTCTCAATTGATAATCCTCCTTTGGCTATAGAAATAGATGGATATATAATACTAGTAATAGTAGTAGGCCTTGTTAATATGTGGATAACCACAAACAGTGGATAAATTTAAAGCTTTTAAGCCTTTAATAAGTTGTTGATAATCCGATTATAACTTTTAATCTTATCCACATATAGATAAGCAATTTTTAGCCTTAATCTTATTAACATCTGATTAACAGATTTACCAACATTTTTTGTTGATTATTCTCCCTTTATATTTTGAATTAGCTTATCTATCCTCTTTTTAAACTCTTCATCATTGGCCATATCGTTTGAAATCTTGTCGTAAGCGTGTATGACGGTGGTATGGTCTCTTCCTCCAAATTCATCTCCAATCTTGGGTAAGGATAGATCGGTTAATTCTCTTGTTAGATACATGGCTATTTGGCGTGGATATGCTATAGCTCTAGTTCTCTTCTTTGAATCAAAATCTTCTATTTTCACATCGAATTCTTTTGCAACAACATCTTTAATCAATTCTACTGTAATCTTTCTAGGTGCATTATTGGATATTATATCCTTTAAGGCTTCCTCAGCTAATTCTACTGTAATTTCCTTATTGGTCAAGGAGGAATATGCTACTATCCTTATTAAGGCCCCTTCTAATTCTCTTATGTTAGACCGTATCTTAGATGCTATATAGTGCATAACCTCGTTGGAGATGTTGATATTTTCCATTTCAGCTTTTTTCTTTAGTATAGCGATCCTAGTTTCTAAATCAGGGGGTTGAATATCAGAAATTAAACCCCATTCAAATCTGGATCTTAATCTGTCTTCAAGGGTTGGAATTTCCTTAGGCGGTCTATCGCTGGATATTATTATCTGTTTATTTGCTTCATGTAAGGCATTAAAGGTGTGGAAGAATTCCTCTTGTGTACTTTCTTTTCCAGCAATAAATTGAATATCGTCTATCAACAATACATCAACGTTTCTATATTTGTTTCTAAATTCATTGTTTCTATCATCCCTGATTGAATTGATTAACTCGTTTGTAAACTTTTCACTCGATACATATACTACCTTGGATTCAGGCGATTGGTTCAATATAAAATGGCCTATAGCATGCATTAAGTGGGTTTTTCCTAACCCTACTCCTCCGTATATGAAGAGGGGATTATAGGCCTGAGCTGGTGCTTCAGCTACTGCTAGAGCTGCAGCATGAGCAAATCTATTACTATTTCCTATGACAAATGTATCAAAGGTGTATTTGGGATTAAGTTGAGACCTTTGGTTTAAGTCATTATTGTTTTCCTGCACAGATTGTCCAATATTGATATTTAACTCTTCACCTGGAATTATGAATTGTACCTCATACTCCTTATCGGTTATCTGAATGATGGCATTTTTTATTAAATTTATATACCTTGATTCTAAGATACCCTTGGTAAATTCATTAGGAGCAGCAAGAATTATTCTATCCTCTGACATCGTTAATGGTTCTATGGTTTTAAGCCAGGTATTGAAGCTAACTTCTGTAAGTTCCACCCTTATTAAGTCGAGGACTTCATTCCAGATATTGTTTAAATTTGAAACCATTTAAGACTCCTCCTATTAACTGTAAATTATAACCATTATAGCTTTTTTTATAACATTAAAATATATGTCAACATATTTATCCACAAAAAAAGTGAGATAAAATTATAATAAAATATATAAAAATTGGTATAATAGTTGTGGATAAGCTATTAATAAGTTGTGGCTTATTTTATTTTTTATTGGAATATAATTTATCCACAACTTTAAAAAAATAATAATATGTGGATAAATTATAGCTAAAAATAGGGTTATTCCCCCGCCAAATAGGACCAAACTTGAATACTTATACACAATTTTATCCACAACATGTGAATAAGTGGGTATGTTAATAGAAGAATTAGACTTATCCACACCTAAAATAATGATATCAAAAATAATAGCTTATATCAACAAAATTATCCACAATATTAAGATTGCGTGCATAAAGCTAACTGTGGATATGAATAGCTTAATTTTCTTGACATTAAGCTTTTATATAAATATAATCATATTAGTATTTATGTTTTATATAGGATGTTTTTGGAGGGGGTGTAATCGATGAAAAGGACTTATCAACCAAAAAGAAGACAGAGAAGTAAAGTACATGGATTTAGAAAGAGAATGAGAACAAGATCCGGTAGAAATATTATTAAAAACAGGAGAAGAAAAGGCAGGAAGAGATTGTCAGCTTAAGGCCGCGGGGATGGTGGCCTTTTTCTACAAGGAGCATTCTGATGGATAAAAGAAATAGATTGAGAAAGAACGAAGAATTTAAAAGAGTATATAGAAGAGGAAGAAGTTTTGGGAATCGGAATTTAGTCCTATATATTTATAGGAATGGATTAGATTTTTCTAGGGTTGGTTTTTCCGTTTCCAAAAAAATTGGTAATAGTGTTATCCGAAACAGGGTTAAGAGAAGGTTGAGGGAAATATTTAGAAATAATTTTAATAATATAGTAGATGGATATGATATAATAATAATACCTAAGAAAAATGTGGTAGATATGGAATTTAAAAAATTAGAGGGTTCCGTTTTTCATATATTGAAGATTTCAGGCCTGTTAAAAGATTCAGGTGATAAATAATGGCTAAATTGGCTATTTTATTGATAAAGTTTTACCAGAAATTTATTTCTAGATATATATTAGTAGGAAGGCATTGTAGATTTTATCCAACTTGTTCTGAATATTCTCTTCAGGCTTATAGGAAATATGGATTTGTAAAAGGTACTTTTTTAAGTATATATAGAATTTTAAGGTGTAATCCATTTAATAAAGGAGGATACGATCCGCTGAAATGATTGGGGGTTAATTGATAGATGACGTCTTTTTTTGGAAATCTATTAGGAGGTTTATTGAAATTAGTTTTCGATATAATATCTAATATTGGAACTGAATCAGAGTTTTTTTCTTATTATGGATTAGCTATTGTTTTGACTACTATTATTTTTAGATTAATATTATTACCTATAGGTATACAACAAAGTAGATCTACAAGAAAGATGCAAGAGTTACAGCCAAAAATACAGGAAATTCAAAAAAAATATAAAAATGACCCACAGACCCAACA
>ERZ773359.5490-NODE-5490-length-12105-cov-4.776183_pt1 | contig 12105 bp, 13 predicted proteins | sample MGYA00374955_ERZ773359 | MGnify/ENA primary metagenome ERZ773359 (study PRJEB29098, sample SAMN04486028) | biogas fermenter metagenome | study: EMG produced TPA metagenomics assembly of the Biogas fermentation microbial communities from Germany - Plant 4 DNA1...
TAGTTGGTATAATATTCCTTAAAATCAAATCTTACTACCTAGCACAAGAGGTTAATTTAATATATATTGATGATAACATTATAAATAAATAAAAATATATATAGTCCAAGATTATGGATTAACTCTTCTAGAGCCCTTAGGTGTCATAAAATTATATCAAGGGCAAATATACTGTTATTAATATAAGGGGTGAGCAAAATGAATATAAGAACACTTTCCTTTAAGGGAGGAACTCATCCGCCGCACAGCAAGGAAGCAACAGAAAAACTAGCCGTTGTAAAGGCTAAATCACCAGAAGTTGTTGTAATACCAATGCAGCAGCATATCGGTGCACCTTGCGAACCAATTGTTAAAGTTGGTGATGAAGTAAAGGTTGGGCAAAAAATTGGTGAACCCAAGGGATTTGTTTCATCTCCTGTGCATTCCAGCGTATCTGGAAAAGTCATTGCAGTAGAGCCCAGACTTTATTCAGGCGGAACGAAAGTAAACTGTGTGGTAATACAGAATGATATGCAAGACACTATATCGGAGACTGTTAAGCCTAAAGGCAGTCTTGAAACTTTATCTGCTGATGAAATAAAGGAGATAATAAAAGAATCAGGTATTGTGGGTATGGGAGGAGCTGCTTTTCCAACTCATGTAAAACTTGCTATACCTCCGGGAAAAACTGTAGATACAGTAATCTTAAACGGTGCAGAATGTGAACCTTATTTGACTTCTGACCATAGGCTTATGCTGGAGAATCCGGATGCTGTTGTTTACGGATTGAAAGCTTTAATGAAGGCTTTAAGTGTTACCAAGGGGTTTATAGGCATTGAAAACAATAAGCCTGATGCATTGGAGGCAATGTACAATGCTGCTAAGGATGAAAAGGATATAGAAGTTGTAGCTCTTAAAACTAAATATCCCCAAGGTGCAGAGAAACAACTGATTTATGCTTGCACAGGTAGGGAAGTACCTTCCGGAGGATTACCTGCAGATGTAGGAGTGGTTGTAAATAACGTAGGAACATCAGCTGCAATAGCTGATGCTATAAAAACAGGCATTCCTTTGATTCAAAGAATCGTAACTGTAACAGGAAAAGGCGTAAAGAATCCTCAAAACCTGCTAGTTAAAATTGGGACATCCTTTAGAGAAGTTATTGATGAATGCGGTGGTTTTTCTGGTAGAGTAGGAAAAGTTGTTGCAGGTGGCCCTATGATGGGTATAGCTCAGTATTCTATTGATATTCCTGTAATAAAAGGAACTTCAGGCATCTTAGTTTTGACAGAAGAAGAAGCAAAGTTACCTGAGCCGTCAAATTGCATTAGATGCGGCAAATGTGTTAATGTATGTCCCATAAACCTTATGCCGTTCATGATAAGCAATTATTCACTATTAGATAGATTTGATAAGGCCGAAGAAGTAAATGCTATGGACTGCATAGAGTGCGGCTCCTGCTCTTTTATTTGCCCTGCAAAGAGACCTTTGGTTGATTCTATTAGGGTTGCAAAAAGAGAAATTCTGGCAAAGCGTAAAAAAGCGCAGTCCAAGTGATGGGAGGTATTATGTTGGATAGCACTATGTTTAGAGTAACTTCTTCTCCTCACATTAGATCAGGAGAGACCACTCAAAGAATAATGCTGGATGTAATCATTGCATTATTGCCTGCACTATTTGCAGGAATATACTATTTTGGAATGAGATCATTAATCGTAACTTTAGTTTCTGTTTTATTTGCAGTGGCAACCGAGGTTGCAATGCAAAAAATAATGAAAAGACCTGTAACTGTAGATGATTTAAGTGCAGTTGTAACAGGCATTTTATTGGCATTTAATGTACCCTCAACCGCTCCATTGTGGATGGTAGCCATCGGCTCCATATTTGCTATTGCAATAGTAAAACACTGTTTTGGCGGTTTAGGACATAATTTCATAAACCCAGCATTGGCAGCAAGAGCTATGTTATTGGCTTCCTGGCCAGTGAGAATGACTTCATCAGCATTCTTAACACCTGGTACAGATGCAGTAAGCAGTGCAACACCATTAGCTGCATTAAAAGCAGGTATGCTCGATGGTATGTCTGGAGCAACAGCGGCAACAGCAACGGTTCAAACAGTACCTACAATTATGGATTTATTTATAGGTAATGTGGCAGGATGTATTGGAGAAACATCTGCTTTAGCATTGCTCATAGGGGGACTGTATCTGGTTTACAGAGGTGTTATCAGTTTTAGAATACCTGTAGCATATATTGGAACAGTTGCAATTCTCTCTTTTATTTTTGGAGGTTTTAATCCATATATTGCTGTTTATCATATATTTGCCGGAGGTTTGTTCCTAGGTGCAATTTTCATGGCAACAGATTATTCAACAAGCCCTATGACTGCAAAAGGTCAGATAATTATGGGATTAGGCGCAGGAATACTCACTACTCTTATAAGATTCTATGGTGCGTATCCTGAAGGAGTTTCATACTCAATACTTTTGATGAATGTTGCTACTCCTTTAATCGATAGATTTACAATGACGAAGAAATTTGGGGAGGTGAAGAAAAGTGCGTGATTATGTAAGACTAACTGGAGTTCTTCTAGCGGTCTGTGTAGTAGCTGCAGCATTGTTGGGAGCAACAAACTACATCACTGTTGATAAGATAGCTGAGCAGGCTGCTTTAGCAAATGATCAAGCACGAAGAAGCGTACTTTCTCAAGCCCAAGAGTTTACAATGCTTGAAGGACAAGAAATTAATGAGCTTTTGGCTAAAACCGATTACGATAGCGTTAGAGAGGTTTATGAGGCAAAAGTAGATGGGAACATTATTGGTTATGCAATAAAAACTTCCCCAAAAGGTTACGGTGGCGAGATAGAAGTAATGGTTGGCGTTGATATGGAAGGAAAGGTAACCAGAATTAATGTAGGAAATAATAATGAAACACCAGGATTGGGTCAAAATGCAACAAAACCTGAATTTCAAGCCCAATTTACTAGTAAGAATTGGAATGAGGGTGTTAGTGTAATAAAAAGTGGCACTCCAAAAGATAATGAAATAGTTGCCATTGCAGGTGCTACAATAACATCAAATGCTGTGGCTAAAGGTGTAAATCAGGCACTTAATCTAGCAAAAGAATTATCAGGCAATTAAGTGTTTTGGGGGTGAAATGAATGAAATTATGGAATGATTTTACAAATGGTATTATAAAAGAAAACCCGACATTGAGGTTGGTATTGGGAACATGCCCTACCTTGGCTGTAACAACTGCTGTGTTTAATGGGATAGGAATGGGAATAGCAGCGACTGCTGTTTTGATAGGATCCAATCTTATTATCTCTATGATTAATAAGATTGTGCCAAATGAAGTTAGAATACCAATCTATGTTGTAGTTATTGCTACATTTGTTACTGCGGTACAAATGCTTATAAAGGCTTATTCACCAGCTCTTGACAGTGCATTAGGAATATTCATTCCCTTAATCGTTGTGAACTGTATAATACTTGCAAGAGCTGAATCATTTGCTTCCAAAAATCCGCCATTAAATTCAATAATGGACGGTTTAGGAATGGGAATTGGTTTTACATTAGCACTATTAATTATGAGCTCAATAAGGGAGATTTTGGGAGCGGGAACATTCTTAGGGAGGCCTATTTTCGGAGCTGGTTTTGAACCTGCTTTGATCTTGATACTTCCTCCCGGCGGCTTCTTGATATTTGGATTAACTATTGCTTTAGTAAATAAATTAACTGAGAAAAAAGCTTAGGGAGGGGACGAGAATATGAAACTAGTGATAATACTTTTGAGTGCTATATTTGTAAACAACTTTGTTCTCTCCAGGTTTTTGGGGATATGCCCGTTTTTAGGTGTTTCGAAAAAAGTTGAAACAGCAGTGGGAATGGGCCTTGCTGTTACTTTTGTTATGGCATTGGCTTCTGTAATGACTTGGATTGTACAAATATTAGTATTGGATGTTTTAGGTATCGCATACTTACAGACAATAGCTTTTATTCTAGTTATTGCAGGTCTTGTGCAGTTTGTTGAAATGGTTATTAAAAAGACCAGCCCTACGTTGTATCAGGCATTGGGTGTTTATCTTCCATTGATAACTACCAACTGCGCTGTATTGGGTGTTGCTATACTGAACATTGATGAAGGTTATAACTTAGTTGAGACCTTGATCAACGGTATAGGAGGAGCTTTAGGTTTTACTCTGGCAATCGTTCTTTTTGCCGGGATAAGAGAAAGGCTTGAAACTGCTCCATATCCTAAGGCTTTGGAGGGATTTCCCATAGCTCTTATTACTGCAAGCTTGATGTCCATAGCTTTTTTGGGTTTCAGCGGCTTGCTGTAATGAGTAAACTTTAGAAAGAGGTGAATTACCTTGATAAATGATATATTATGGCCAGTGGCTATTCTTGGAGGTTTGGCAATATTTTTTGGTATAGTACTAGCGTATGCTTCAAAAAAGTTTGCTGTAGAAACAGATCCCAAAATAGATGAAGTAAGGGCAGTTTTACCAGGTGCAAATTGTGGCGCTTGCGGCTATCCAGGCTGTGATGGATTAGCAGAAGCCATTGCCAGCGGAAAGGCTTCTGTAAATGCATGTCCAGTCGGAGGAGTAGATGTAGCTAATAAAGTAGCTGAAATAATGGGAGTAACTGCAGAAGAGACAGAGAGAATGGTAGCGAGAGTTATATGCGGCGGCGATTGTGATAATGCAAAAGAAAAATATGAATATCAGGGTATAGAGGATTGCAAAGCTGCAGAGATACTAGCAGGAGGTAGCAAGAGTTGTCGATTTGGCTGTACAGGTTTGGGAACCTGTGAGAGATTATGTCCCTTTGATGCAATCCATGTGGTAAACGGTGTAGCGGTAGTAGATGAGGAAAAATGTACTGCATGTAAAATATGCATAGAAGCTTGTCCAAAACAAATAATAGAGTTAGTTCCTGTATCAAAAATGGTTAGAGTATTGTGCAAGAATACTGATAAAGGCAAAGCGGTGGTTGAAGTTTGTAAAGTTGGCTGCATAGGATGTCAAAAGTGTGTTAAAGCATGTCAGTTCGATGCTATGACTTTTGAAAATAACCTGGCTAAGATAGACTACAGCAAGTGCACCAATTGTATGGTCTGTGCGGAGGTATGTCCAACAAAAACAATATACGCCGATTTCAGCAGAAGGAAAAAAGCATATATTGATCAGGAATTGTGCATAGGTTGTACTATTTGCAAAAAGCAATGCAAATTTGATGCTATAGAGGGAGAACTTAAACAAAAACATAAAGTTTTAGAAGATAAATGTACAGGTTGCGGTCAATGTGCAATAAAATGCCCTAAGAAATGTATAGAAATGAGATAATATGTTGTATGAGGCGGATACCATCACTGGTATCCGCCTTTCCAAATTGATACAAAATGCTTTATATCGTTGAAGTTATGGGACATAAGTGATAAACTGATATGGAGGATTTTTGACCGAATTTATAGAACAATTGCGTATTATATAAATAGATTCTTTTTATTTGTCGTCTAAATAATAAGCTTATGAGAGGAGTATTCTGTATGATGAGAAATACGAGAAGAAGCGGATGGGTTTTGATGCTTATATTATTATGCGGTATTGTAATCGGTGGATTTATAGGTGAAATACTGGGAAATCTATTACCTGTACTCAAATATGGATACACCATTGGGGTCAGCCCTCATACATATGATTTAAGAATACTAAAGCTAACTTTCGGTCTAACCTTTAATATAAATATGTTTTCGATCCTGGGAATAATAATCTCTATTATAATATTTAGAAGATTGTAGGTGAAACATATGCGTATCATTCTTGCTTCTAATTCCCCAAGAAGAAAAGAGATTCTTTCCCAATTAAATATTCCATATGAAGCTAAATCTTCTGATTATGAAGAGAAAGAAAATGAGTCAGATCCTTATAAACTTGCGATGCTTTTTGCTCAAAATAAAGCAAAAAATGTTGCAAAAGATATTAAGGAGGAAGCATTGGTTATCGGAGCAGATACAATAGTATATAAAGATGAAATAATGGGCAAACCAAAGGATAGATTTGATGCTATTGAGATGCTTAAGAAACTGAGCGCATCTTCTCACAGTGTTATCACAGGCATATCAGTTATTAAGACTCCCCAAATGACAATTGCTACTGATTATGAGGAAACTCTGGTTAAGTTTAAGGAGCTGACACTTGATGAGATAAATGCTTATATTGATTCTGGAGAACCTATGGACAAAGCTGGTGCATATGCTATTCAAGGTTTAGGTTCTCTATTGATAGAAAGAATAGAAGGATGTTATTTTAATGTAGTGGGGCTTCCTATTTACAAACTATCTGTTATGTTAGAAAAGTTTGGATATAAGTGTTTAAACAATTAAAATAGCATTAAATTTTGTCAATAACTGCATACATATAATAAAGGAGTGGCTTTTGCGATGGATACAAAATACAATGTTACCATTTCAGAACTTCCTGAATGTGAAAGACCCAGAGAAAAAATGTATAAAATGGGACCTAAAGCGTTATCAAATGCAGAATTGTTGGCAATAATACTAAGGACTGGAATAAAAAATCAAAGCGCATTGGCTTTAGCCTATAGAATTCTATCCAAGCATAATGGTCTCAAGTTTCTTGTTAATACTACTGTAGAAGAGTTAAGTCAGATTGATGGAATAGGACTGGCTAAAGCTACTCAACTTATGGCAGCTGCCGAACTGGGGAGAAGAATATCTCAATATAAAGCAGATGATGATATATATATTAGATGTCCAAAAGATGCTGCAGAATTATTAATGGAAGATATGCGTTATCTTAATAAAGAACATATGAAAGTGATACTGCTAAATATCAAATGCAAAGTAATAAGTATAGAAGAGATATCTGTAGGAAGTTTGAGCTCTTCTTTAGCTCATCCCAGAGAGATATTTATACCTGCAATAAAAAAGTCCAGTGCAGCTATTATTATGGCACATAATCATCCCAGTGGTGATCCGCATCCAAGCAAAGATGATGTAGATTTAACGAAGAGAATATATGAAGCAGGTAAAATACTAGGTATAGAACTTTATGATCATATAATAATAGGAAATGGAGACTTTGTAAGTTTAAAGGAAAAAAATCTATTTTGACCAAGGAGGATAAATTGCAAATGGGTTTATTTAACGCTTTTTCAAAAGACATAGCAATAGATTTAGGAACAGCTAATACACTTGTATATTTGAAAGGTAAAGGCGTAGTTATAAGAGAACCTTCAGTTGTAGCAATAAACACAGAAACTGATACGGTTAAAGCTGTAGGTGAGGAAGCAAAGCAAATGATCGGTAGAACTCCAGGCCATATCATAGCCATAAGACCTATGAAAGATGGAGTAATTGCAGATTTTCATATAACTCAAAGTATGTTAAAATATTTTATAAGACAAGTATCAAAACATATTTCTATAGGTAAACCCAGAGTTTTAGTAAGTGTACCCTCTGGTATTACTGAAGTGGAAAAACGTGCTGTTGAAGAAGCTGCCCTTCAAGCAGGAGCAAAAATAGCTAAGGTTATAGAAGAACCCATGGCTGCTGCTATAGGAGCGGGGTTACCGGTGGCAGAACCTACTGGCAGCATGATAGTAAATATTGGTGGAGGCACTACTGAAATCGCCATAATTTCTTTAGGTGGAATTGTTACAAGTAAATCTATAAGGTCAGCAGGAGATAAGTTTGATGAAGCTATAGTAGGCTATATTAAGAGAAAATACAATCTCGCTATTGGTTTAAGGACGGCAGAGGAAATAAAAATAAACATCGGTTCTGCTTATCCTATGGAAAAAGAAGAATCCATGGATATTAGAGGCAGAGACTTGGTGACAGGACTACCTAAGACTATAAGCATTACATCGACGGAAGTATTAGAAGCGTTAAGAGAGCCGGTAGATGTAATAATTGAAGGCGTAAAGTCAACCCTCGAAAAAACACCACCTGAGTTGGCTTCAGATATTATGGACAGAGGAATATTGGTTTCCGGTGGTGGGGCTAATTTGAAGGGGATCGATTCTTTGATAAGAGAAGAAACAGGTATGCCTGTTCAAATTGCAGATTCACCTTTAGATTGTGTGGTTATGGGAGCAGGAAAAGCTTTGGAACAGTACGATCAGATAAACAATTCCCCATACAACAATAGACATAGAAGATAGCTTTGGAGCGTGAACCTAATGAGGTTTTTCAAAAATAAGTTGGCATTAGCTACTGTAATTATTGCATTTATATTAATAGTTATAGTAGCTATTACGGCTGAAGGTAGGACAAGACCTACGGCTTTTGAATCAATAATAGGAAATGTTGTCACACCAATTCAGAAAGTTTTTTTCAAAACAGGTGAGTTCTTTAAGAATTCATTTGGAACATTGTTTGAATTGAAGAATTTGAAGTCAGAAAACGAGATGCTAAAAAATGAAATTACTAAGCTAAGAGAAGAAAACAGGAAATTATATCAGATGGCACTAGAGAATAATAGATTAAGAGCTTTGCTGAATTTTAAGGAAGCCAATCCTCAATATGAATATATTGTGGCTAATATAACTGGAAAAGATCCAGGAAATTGGTTTGACATGTTTACAATTGATAAAGGTTCAAAACATAATATAGAAGTTAACGATAGTGTGATAACAGGACAAGGTTTAGTAGGAAGGGTAATTGAAGTAGGTCCAAATTATTCTAAGGTTTTGTCCATAATTGATGAGAGAAGCTCAGTCAGCATAATTGTAAATAGGACAAGGGATACTGGTATTGTATCTGGCAGTGTAGATTCTCAACTTTTTGCAATAATGCCGCTCGAATCAGACATAGTAAAAGGCGACGATATTATAACGTCTGATTTTAGTACTTTTGAAAAAGGTTTATATATAGGAAAAGTTGAAAGTGTAGAAAGACAAGAAAGAAAGTTACAAAAAATTGTTAAGATAAGGACTTCTGTTGATTTTAAAAGACTTGAAGAAGTGTTTGTCATTAAGAAAGCAAAAATAACAGATTAAGCTAACTAATATTTACAATTGGCAGGAGATAAATTTGAGGATTTTAATTATAAACCTTTTAATTTTTATAAATTTTATATTGGAGTCAACTATTTTTCAATATATTAGAATATTCGGAATCAAACCAGACTTTACAATAATTTTGATCACATCTTATTCAATTATGAGAGGAAGCGGCTATGGAACTTTTATTGGACTTGTTTCTGGCATTTTACAAGATATGTTTTATGGTCAAACAATAGGTATAAATGCATTTGCTTATATGATTACAGGTTACATTATAGGACAATCTAAAGAAAATGTGTTTAAAGATAGCTATATACCTTCAATAGTGTTTAATGTAGCAGCTATTTTTATATATCAACATTTATTTTTTTTAGTCACATATTTTACTAAAACCGGTATATCTTATACACATGCTATTCTAAACATAATTTTTCCTCAAAGTATTTATAATGCTATATTAGGGCCATTAGCTTATCGGTTGCTTTTGAAGCTTGACGAAAAAAGATTCATGGACAATAAAATATATTGGTTCAGGTGGTAAGTAATGTTAAAGAAGTATTTTAGCAATAGATTAAATATAATAAAGATTGTTACAATTATGATATTTTTTCTTATGGTTTTTAAATTAGCAGATTTACAAATTGTAAAAGGAGATTACTATAAGCAAAGATCAGAAACTGTAAGAACGAGAAATGTTAACATTACTGCTAACAGAGGTAATATAGTTGATAGATATGGTAAGCTTTTGGCAGGGAATAGGCAAAGCTTTTCTTTAAGTATTTTAAAAACTGATGTACCTGATGAGATTGTCAATGATATAGCTCTTACTGTCGCAAACATATTGGATCAAAATGGAGATAAATATAAAGATGAAATACCTATTGTTTTAAATCCTATCAGATTCACTTATGAAGATGAGGAGATGCAATGGAAGCAAAAATATAATATTCCTATTAATGCTACACCAGAAGAGGCTTTTAGAAAGTTAAGAGAAGATTATAATATACCAAGGGAAACCATTGATATTGAAGCCTATTCCATGCTCCAAGAAGATTATGAAATTGAATTGCCTTTTAAGATAGATGAATATGAATACAGTTATAAAAAAGAAGAATATAAATGGAAAAGGAACAATGGTTTTGCTGAAGAAGACTCTGCTTGGGATGTTTTCACTAAACTCGCAGATAAATATAAAATTGATTTGACCAAATATTCTATAGAACAAGCAAGAAAAATTATGGCTATTAAGTTTTTGCTGAAACAAAATAAATATCCTGCTTATGAACCTATTGAAATAGCAACTAATATTAGTGATGGGACTAGGGCAAAGATTGAGGAAAATAAAATATTCCTGCCAGGAGTACAAATAATGAGCAAACCACTGAGATACTATCCCAATGGAGACTTTGCATGTCATATATTAGGATATTTAGGAAAAATAAGCTCTGATTTGCAGGAATTGATGGAGAAAGGATATACTCCCCAGGATATGATAGGGAAGTCTGGAATTGAATATAGTATGGAAGAATATTTAAAGGGTACAGATGGTTCAATGCAGATTGAAGTTGATGCAAGGGGAACCCTTATAGATATCATAGATGAAATAGAACCTGTACCGGGAGACACAGTGATACTTACCATTGGATCAAACTTCAGAAGGTTGCTGAAGAAGCATTGAAAAGAACTATTGCTGAAGTAAGAAACAAAAAACCCTATCCTCAGACTTTTTCAGGTGCTGTTGTAGCTATAGATGTTAATACTGGAGAGATTCTTGCTATGGCTAGCGAACCAAAATTTGACCCTAATCTATTTGCTTCGGGAATCAGCAATAAAGATTGGGCTTCTTTACAGCCTGCAACAGATGATAGATATGCACCTAAACCGCTAATCAACAATGCCATATCTTATCCATTGCCTCCAGGTTCTACGTTTAAGATGCTTACTGCTACAGCAGCACTTGCAGAGAGCAAAATAAATTCAAAAGAATCCCTCATTTGTAGAGGCAGATATACAGGTGTTCCAGGTGTATCACCATCTGACTCTGGTGGAGCAGTTCATGGTGCTACTAATTTGCATAAGGCAATAAAAGTTTCTTGTAATAATTATTTCTATGAAACAGGCAGGAGACTCGGCGGGGAACTTTTTGAAAAATATGCGGAAATGTTTGGTTTTGGCCAATACACTGGCATAGAGCTGCCATTTGAGTCAAAAGGGATGGTAGAAGGGCCTAGACACAAGAAAAAACTTTATGAGCGGTATATAGAAAGTTATTTGACATATACAGTAAAGTTACAGGATGAGGAAGCGAAGGAAAAGATAAAGGCAATGATTTATGAAAGCCCCGCTCCAGATCAAACATCATATCTTTTTTATAGAGGTTTAAGAAGCAGAATTAGAGAACTGGGAGTTACTGAGGACAATCATATTGAAAGAATAATATGGTATATTTCAGAAAGCAGATACCGTCCCGGTGATGTGTTGAATGCAGCCATAGGTCAAGGTTTAAACAATGTGACTCCTCTGCAGTTAGCTTCCTATGTCGCAACTATTGCCAACGGAGGAACCAGATATAAACCTTATATAGTTAGCAAAGTCATTTCATATGACGGTACAATAAAAATGGAGAAAGAACCTGAAATTGTTGAAAAACTCAATGTTGATCCTGAAGATTTAGCAAGCATTAGGGAGGGTATGTTTGCAGTAACTAACGAATCTGGCGGTACTGCCAGGAGTTACTATGTAGGATCTAAGGTATCTGTTGCAGGAAAGACTGGGACTGCAGAAGCAGGAAAATACAGACCTGATCCTATCAATAAACCAAAATACTATGAGAATTATAATGATCATTCCTGGTTTGTTGCTTTTGCTCCTTATGAAAAACCTGAAATAGCTGTTGCTGCGGTGGTTTTTCAAGGGGGATATGGAAGCGGTGCAGCCCCTATTGCCCGGGCAATAATAGAGGAATATTTGGCTTCTGATGATGTTTTAGACCATGTAGTGCCATATAATGAACTTCAGCCGTAAGAGTATTTGGTATTCCTTTTGGGTCTATGTTTGAAACCACTAAAAACACGAAAAACGCTGAACTTA
>ERZ773359.5494-NODE-5494-length-12097-cov-8.777280_pt1 | contig 12097 bp, 12 predicted proteins | sample MGYA00374955_ERZ773359 | MGnify/ENA primary metagenome ERZ773359 (study PRJEB29098, sample SAMN04486028) | biogas fermenter metagenome | study: EMG produced TPA metagenomics assembly of the Biogas fermentation microbial communities from Germany - Plant 4 DNA1...
GCGATGATCTGTGGATGTTCTTCCCGGAGGCGGAAGATCTGGTCAAGATCTCCGGCCACATGTTGAACCAGGGGATCATGGGCAGTGATTTTTCCTACCAAGATGTGATGGAATCGGATAAGTTAACCGACTTATATAACTTTGAATTAATCGGCGAAGAAGTGATCGATGGCCGTCCCTGTTATGTCTTAGAGGGTACAGCGGCCCCCGGGAAAGAGGTCTCCTACTACCGGCGGAAATCCTGGGTGGATAAAGAGCGGTTTGTGGGGCTAAAAGAAGAGCTCTACGCGCGGAGTGGGCGCCTGCTGAAAGTGATGACCGTAGGGAAAGTAGCAGAGATTGAAGGACGTTGGTATCCAGTGGAGTCGGTGATGGAGGATAAACTGCGGCGTGATACCAGGACCGAGTTTATCATCAAAGCGATTGAGTTTAACCCGCAGATCCCGGCGGGGACCTTTACCCTGGAGAACTTACGGTAAGAATTGGCGGTGGGTGAAGGGAATAGATCAAGTGCAACGAAAGGAGGTTTACCGGTGCGCAAGCTACCAATAACTTTGTTCCTTATAATATGCGGAATCCTAGCAGCGACCCCGGTCTGGGCGGTTGAAACCGGAGGGAAGGTTGAACTGAATTATCTTGGAAGCTGGGATGAAGACGGAACTTATGCGGATCAATGGACCGACAGCTTAGATCTGGAGCTTTATCTGTCCCCGCAGGGGAAGACAGAGCTCAGTTACGCCTTTCGGGTCGGTTCACCGCTGCAGGATTTACTGGCGAGTAAAGAGGCTACCTATTTTACGAAAAAGCTCTACTTGAAACACCGTTTTGGTCATTTTCATCTGACGGTCGGGCGGCAACCGGTCTCCTGGTCCTTTGGGTCGATGTTGAATCCGGTCGACTACACCATGGGCGCTGAGGTCTTAGAAAAAGAGCATGAACGTAAATTTACCGATGCGGTTGAAGCCTATATCCCCCTAAACTGGAACTCCGGTTTAGCGCTAGTGGCTTCTTTTCCTAGGGGGTTTGACCTAGAAACGGAGAAGTTGAAATGGGGGGTTAGAGGCCGGTTCGGGTTCAAAGGTTACGACTTGACCGCCAATTATGTCCAGGAAGCGGTAACTGACTCGCATGGGTATGGGTCTGGGGCGCACGGAATAATTGGCCTGTCTCCTCTTCCTCGACAGCGGGTCGGCCTTACTTTCAAGGGCGATCTAGGTCCGATTGGGGTGTATGGTGCCTTCGGTCATTATTTTGGTGAGGAGCAAGAGCAGTACAATAGTTATCTGCTCGGCATTGATTACAGCTACAATATTGACTATTATAGTAAGCTGACCATGCAGTTGGAATATTTGGGTCTTGAGGGTAGTAATCTTACCCCATTGCTCGGTCCTTTGCTTATGATGAGTAGTGGAAAGGAAAGAACCCATCTGTTAACTGGTAATCTAGCCTACCCGATCGATGATTTTTCTTCGGTCGCCCTGACCGCCATCGCTAATCTGGATGGGAGTAAGTATATAGTTACGCCTAAATATCAAAATACACTCCCCGGTAATATCGATCTAGACCTCAGTTTGTTGTTTTACTTGAGTGATAGCGAGCCAAATACTACTTCATTCGTTGTGGATTTGAGTTATCCTTTTTGAGGGAATTCCCCCTTGAATAAAAGCCGATCTCTTCATAAAATCGGCCAACACCCTTTTGTCAAACTTAAGGGAGAATTCAACCCTGGCCAGTATAGGTGAGTTTATTTTACAGGGTATTGTATAAACGCGTGAAATGGAGTATAATAAACACGCAAAGAAACAAAGAAACAATGAAACAAAGAAATGGTTATAGGAAACACTGCCTTAATGGAGAGAGTGAACTTGCAAAAAAAGAGAATTAGTGTTTCGCCGAAAAGGCAAATAACTATACCTTTACAGTTCTATAATCAACTAGGCATTGATTCCGAGGTCGAATGCTTCATAAAAGATGACGCTTTGGTAATTAAGCCCGTCCATGAGATTGATCAAACATTTGCTGCAGAAATCCTTGATGACCTCGTCGAACAAGGATATCAAGGCAAAGAACTTGTTGCAAAATTTAAAGAAGCAACCGGGAGATTCCGCAAAGCGGTCGAGAAGATGATCGAGGAAGCAGATGAACTTGCCGCAAAGATAATAGATGACGGAAGTTCTAAAACGGAAGTTCTAAAGTAGATGAAATCTTCGGCAGAGAGGATTAAAATGTATCCGATTGCTTTTTTACCCCCTTCTGAACGGTACTTTAAAAAGATCAGGGAAAGAGGTTTAAAGGACGCTTTTTATAAAGTGATTAAAGAAATTCGTCAAGCTCCATTTAAAGATATACCAAAGAAAGGCGATCTCTTGGGTATTTATGGATATGACATGAACTACAGGGGAGTTAAATACGAGGTTGCATACAGAATCGCTGAAAGAGAAGATGATATTGTGGTTGTTGTAGTTATGGCAGGAACACGTGAAAACTTTCACGAACAATTAAAGAATTATTTATTTTAGGGAAGATAAAAGAAACGAGGCTGTCAAAAAAGACAGCCTCGTTTCTTTTGTAAAATACTTGTGTTTACTTGACAATAGTTATATCTGGTTATACAATAAGAAACAGGGGGTGGTATATAATGGGAAAATATCTTACTGCCTATGAACTGGCGGACCTTCTGAATCTATCGGTGGAGACGATCTGGCGGTACACGCGGGAAAACAAAATTCCCGTAATAAAGCTGGGGAAGAAACAGTACCGCTATAAAAAGGAAGAGGTGCTGGCGGCCCTGGAGGCCGGCGGCGATCTTGTCCAGGAAGAACGGGCTCTCTATGCCAAACAGGGCGAATACACTTACGAAGATTATTTGCAACTCCCGGAAGAGCCGGGTTATCGCTATGAAATCCTTAATGGTTTCCTGATCAAAGAACCCACACCTTCGGTTCAGCACCAACGGATATCCCGGGAACTAGAGTTTCAGTTAAAAATTTTCTTTGACGAATTTGATCCGAAGGGAGAAATCTTCGATGCTCCTCTCGATGTTACCCTGGGTGAACGCAATGTGGTTCAGCCTGATATTTTATTTGTTTCGAGCAACCGGAGAGAGATCATGCGGAAAGAACGGATTGACGGGCCCTGTGATTTAGCGGTGGAAATATTGTCGCCATCGAGCCGCCGGAAGGACCGCCTGAAGAAGATGGAGATTTACCGGAAAGCAGGCATCCCCCATTACTGGATCGTTGACCCGGACGAGAAGATCCTGGAAGCCTATCAACTCAAGGGGGAGAATTACTCCCTGCTCTTTACGGGCGGGCCGGAAGATGAGTTTGCCCATCCGGAGTTTCCAGGGCTAAACCTCGACCTGGAAAAAATCTTCTATAATCCTGATTTGGACTGAAGCGAATAGGTGGATTCAGCGAAAAGGGTAGCTTACCTAGGGTCCCTGAAACTTGACAGAAAATATATTAATATCGTAAGATTAAAGAAAATAGAACCTAAGTGGTAGGGGGAAAAGAGATAAATGGACGATAACCTCGGGGAAGGAGATAGTAGTAGATATCTGTTAAGATCAGCAAAAGTGGAGATAAAGGTGTTGTATTATCCGCGGCTATAAGGCGCTAGAAGCACTTTTGGAGAACCGATGTTTTCATCTGGGAGATGGGAATAATTATTTATTGGAGGATGAATACATTTGCTATCCCAACTTTTCCTTTTAATCATGCTGATCGTGCTGAATGCCTTTTTTGCCGCGTCGGAAATTGCGTTAATCTCTTTGAATGAAAACAAGATAAAATATATGGCCGACGAAGGAAATAAAAAGGCCAAACAGATCAAGAAGGTCTTAAGCGAGCCGAGTAAGTTTCTGGCGACGATTCAAATTGGGATCACTCTTGCGGGTTTTCTCGCCAGTGCTTTTGCGGCGGAGAGCTTTGCCGGCCGGTTGGTAAATCTCATCAAAAAGACACAGGTTCCGGTTTCCGAGAACATCTTAAAAACGGCCGCTGTAATCATCATTACGATTATCCTTTCTTATTTCACCCTTGTTTTGGGGGAATTAGTCCCCAAACGGCTAGCCATGAAGAAGGCTGAGCCCATCTCTTTTTTTGTGGTTTCACCATTGTATTTTTTGTCCATGGCCGCCTCACCCTTTGTTAAATTGCTTACTGTATCAACCAACTTTGTAGTGCGCCTTTTCGGGATTGACCCCCATGCCGATGAAAGACAGATCACCGAAGAGGAAATTCGGATGTTGGTGGATGTAGGGGAAGAAAGAGGGGCCATCGACGAAACCGAGAAGGAGATGATTAACAATATCTTCGAGTTTGACAATAAAATCGTCTCCGAGATTATGACGCACCGGACGGATATCGTTGGGATTCCCATCACGGCTAATCTAAAGGACATAATTGAAGTGATTACCAGAAAAAAGTTCACAAGGTATCCTGTGTATGAGGACGATATTGATAATATTATCGGGATCTTGAATATTAAAGATCTAATTCAACTTTTAGAAGACAAGGGGCAAGAATTTAGTCTGGAAAAGATCATGCGGCAGCCCTATTTTGTTCCCGAATCGAAAAAAACCGATGAATTGCTAAGAGAGTTACAGAATAGAAAAACCCATATGGCGGTGGCGATTGATGAGTACGGGGGGACCGCTGGGATCGTAACAATTGAGGATTTAATCGAGGAGATTGTCGGTAATATCTTTGACGAATATGATGAGGTGGAAAAGGAATTTGAAAAGCTGGATGAAAATACCTTTCTTATCAATGGGGTAGCAAGCCTCGAACGGGTAACCGACGTCCTCGATGTGGATCTCCCTGTCGATGACTACGACACCTTAAGCGGCTTTTTGCTCGGGCAGTTAGGAAGAATACCGCGCGAAGAGGAGAAGCCGGTAATCGAGTTTGAGGGAGTAGTCTTTAAAGTTGAAGAAATGGCCGAAAAAAGAATCTTAAAAGTTAAAGCTTGCAAAGTATAGTTCGAATCGGAAAAGAGGAAAAGCCCGCATCACGTCGGGCTTTAATATTATTATCGTTTATAGCTAATAATCCCATTGTCTTTTGTTCCTAAAGCGATAAAACCGAGCAAAGAGGGGCTTTTCGCAATGGATAACCTCTGCTCCTAATTACCTAAATCGTGATATAGATAGCACAGATTAGCTATGATAAAATAAATATAGCTAAAATCTAGCCGGGAGTTGGTATGATGCTTATTACCAGTACGGAAGCTCAGAACAACTTTGGGAAATACCTTCGATTGGTCGAGCAGGAGGATATCATTATAACTAAAAACGGCAAAAAAGTAGCCCGCTTGGTAAAGTTTTTTGAAAACGATGACTACGTGATGCGCGAAGGTTCTTCCGCATACAGCCACGAGGGGATGCAAGTATCATACGAAGAATTTCTGCAGATAGCCCGGGAAAGTGAAAACCGGTATGAATACATTGACGGCGAAATCTATTTATTGGCTTCACCAAAAGTAAAACACCAAAAAATAGTAATGATAATTTCAAATAAGTTTTCTTCTTGGTTTGAAAGTAAAAAATGCTTCCCCCTGACCTCACCCCTTGACGTAACACTATATAAAGATGGTAAGCCCAATGTGGTCCAGCCGGACCTGCTGGTTATTTGCGACCAAGAAAATATTAAAGAAGATGATACTTATATGGGTACTCCTACCCTGGTAGTAGAGATTCTTTCGGAGAGTACCAGAAGTAAGGACCTGATTAAAAAGCTAGATTTATATATGCAGAGCGGAGTGGAAGAGTACTGGATCGTAAATCCTTTTTCCGAGGAGATCAATATTTATTGGTTTAAAGAAAGGGATATCGAGAAAACCATAACTTTTAAGACCGGGGAAAAAGCCGTATCTTTTGCCTTTCCGGGTTTGTCCATAGATGTTGATGGGGTTTTCGGTAAGTGGTGACCGTACTGATTTGGCACTGGCGATCGTATGTGATATAAATATAACATAATGTTATATAGATCACTATGGAGGTGTCCTGGATGGCCAGCAAGAAAAACCTTAAGTACCTGGGGTTCATTGGTTTTTTCGGTTTTATGGGGTTTCAGTATTTCCGCGACTATAATATTGCTTCGCTGAGTTATTTTGCTTTCTTCGGCTTTTTCGGTTACTTTTGGATCGGTAAGATTGCCGCGGAAATGATCGATGAACACTATCTTGAAAATTCGCGAAGGGCCAAGGCCTTTGGGTTTAACCTGGCTGTTGTTGAATTCATTGTCTTATACTTAATTGCCCCCTTATCCTTCGTCAGCAAGGAGTTTTTAACGGCGATAACCGCCCTATGTTTTGCCTCGTTGTTGATCGCTTATGCCATTGCTTTTTATATTTATGAGAAAAGGTAGGTTTTTATCGGAACTCAAGAAATTTCTCGGTTAAGGAGGAGCGCAGTGGATAAAATTTTCGATTTTATTATTAATATGCCCAATCGGTTAAGGCTCACCTTAATCTTGCTCTTAATTACAATTAACTATATCGCCGAGTTTTTGGTCAAACGATCCGTGTTAAAAGTTTACCGCAGAACGGAATCCGCAGAAGAAGCGATGCACAAATTGCGGATCTACAACCAATACATCTTGGCAATACTGCAAATTGTCACGATTGTACCTGTGCAGTTTCTGGTCGTGAAATACTTTATGCGTTACGCAAAAATTGGGCGGATCATTTTTATGATCCTTGTTCCTTTTGTCTTTTTAATGATCGTAAATGTGGGACAATTATTGATCATCAATAAAACCTATAAGCGGATTCGCGGAACAACCGAATCCTTGTTTAATCAGATTAGGGATATTGCCTCAACCTTGTTGTTGATCCTAGTGCCGATTGGGGTGATCGGAACCGTTTCTTCTTTTGCGGATGGACTAGACATCAAGAGCGAGGCTTTGGAGGGTATTATTGCAGCCGCCACTCCAATCACGATGATGTTTCTATTTAACCTCACGCTCCCCTTTTTATATCCGAAATTATTGAAGGCTGTCCCTTTAGGGGATGAGAACTTAAGGGAACTTCTTGATCAACTCTTTGCTAAAGCGGGAATGAAACGCGCGCAGTTATACCAATGGCCGACAAAAGCAAAGAAGGTTGCCAATGCACTGGTCGTGGGGTTAATCAAACCAAAGGTTTTTATCAGCGATTATTTCCTGGAAAACGCCGAACCCAGTCAGGTTGAAGCCATTATCGCCCATGAAGTTGGACACCTTAAACATAAACATCTTCTCAAACGTCTGTTGTATATCGTTGCGGGACTCTGCGAACTATTTATAGTAGGATATCTCCTGGAGTGGTACGAAAATCACACCGGGCAGGAGATTAATCTATATTTAGGAATAGCGATTCTCCTCGTGCCATTTCTTTTATATATCTCGCTTGGGTTGTTACAATACTACAGAAAACAAGAAAAACAGGCGGATGAATTTGTGCTAAAGATCGGTGTTCACCCAGAGGTATTGATCTCTGCCTTACTGAAGTTAGGCAGATTGAACCATATGGTGCCCAAATTAAAGAAGCTAGATGAGAGGTTCCAGACCCATCCCTCGATGGCAAGGAGGATCGAGCAGATCGAAAAGATCAGTGGTTTCAAGTATGAACTAGAGTTGTGAGATGACCGTGATGTAACTATTTCCGAATTAAACGAAGTCAGGTTTTTTATTACAAAATGATTTTTTAATGGTATATCGCATATAACCCATGGGCGAAGACAGAACTAGGTCTGAGGGAACGCGGATCACCAGCCGCCGTTAACAGGAGGCTGGTTTTTTTACACAAGAGAAACCAAAAATACTGCCGGAAAAGGGCTTTTTTTTGTGTCTGTAAACAATGATTTATCGTTTTGATTCTTATATAATTAAAGAAAAGTTGATTAACAAAATGGTTACTTGGTTTTGAAGGTGGTAGTTTTATGCAAGTGAAGATCACAACCTTGGTTGAGAATTCGTTGGGAGAACATTTAGCGCTCCGGAACGAACACGGTCTCTCCTTCTTGATAGAAATCGAGACCGCGCGTACGCAGATCCTGTTTGACACCGGACAAAGTGGTAATTTTATCTATAACGCAGACTTACTCAATGTCAACTTGGCACAGACGGACAAGGTCGTTTTGAGTCACGGTCATTATGACCACAGCGGGGGTTTGAAGGCTTTTGTGCAGACCTTTGGTTCCAATATCGAATTATTGGTGGGGACCGGCTTCTTCACGCCTAAATATGGGAATAATAATGGTGCCTGGGAGTATCTTGGCAATAACTTCAACCGGGCTTACTTGGAACAAAACAGAATTCATACTACTTTGATTAATGAGGATATAAAAGAAATTGGCCCCGGGGTTTATGTTCTTACAAATTTCTCCCGTACCTGTGACTTTGAAATGCCCAACAAAAGATTTTATACTTATAATGGCCAGGATTACGAAATAGATTACTTTACCGATGAAGTAGTGATTGTTTTGGAAGTCAAAGCCGGTTTGGTCGTGCTTCTCGGTTGTTCCCATCCGGGATTGGTAAATATCCTTGAGGCCGTGCGTACCCGCTTCCATAAACCGATTCATAGTATTATTGGCGGGACCCATCTGGTAGAAGCTGATACAGTTCGTTTGGAGCGTACTTTCCAATATCTACAGGGTTTAAACCTTTCTTCCCTTGGGATTTCCCATTGTACAGGTGAAAAGGCGACGGAATACTTAAAACAGACGGAAGAGCGTTTCTTTGTGAATTCTACGGGAACTACCATAAGTTTTGAACGATGACTAACGGCCTTTTTCTGGCCAAAACAAGAGATTTACCAGAAACATCTATTAAATTTTAATACGGGAGGCTCGAATGCAGCTTTTTGAGATCGCCCAAAAGATTGTCGACTCCACCATGGAAGTCATTGACAATCGCAATATTAATATTATGGACCGGGACGGGATAATTATCGCCTCGGGCGAAAAAACCCGGCTCAATACGTACCATAAAGGCGCGGACGATGTCATTAAATCAGGAAAGATCATCGAGATTTATCCCGAAGAAGTGCCCGCCTATCCCGGAGCGAAAGAGGGAGTAAACCTTCCGATCCGGGTCGGTGAAAAGATCGTTGGTGTAGTAGGGGTGTATGGTCATCCCGCTGAAGTTCGGATCATTGCCAACCTGGTTAAAAAGGCTGTGGAATTGAGCCTGGAACAACACGTCATTTCCGAACAGATCAAACTGGTTACTGATTTGAAGCAGCAGATCCTACGTAAACTAATCTATGACGTAAACATCGAAAAAAATGACGAAGAGCTTTTATGTTTAGCCAAGTTAGTAAACGTGGATTTGAAAGTAAACCGCTATGCGATTATCCTTGAAATCAAAGACTATTCCATCCAGGATTCTTTAGAGTTTTTAAAGATTGCCAACAAACTTGAAGCTTTTCTTAAGGCCCAGCGCTACCTCGAGGAAGATGATTTTTATGGCGTAATCAACCAATACTTTGTGATCTTTAAAAAACTAGCCACCAATGGATCAACTGCAAAAAAAGACTTGTTAGCGTTAATGAGTCAGGGTATAGCAGGGAAATACGGTTATGAAACGAGGATAGCCAGCGGGAGCTTTCACCCCGGTTTATCTGGCTACCGAAAATCCTATCAAGAAGCCCGTACCTTATTGAAGATTAATGCCTACGATGGGATTAGAGATATTAAAGTAATGGAAGTAAAGGTGGATTACTTACTAAACCAAATCGGTAGAGAGGAGCTGGAACATTTTGTCGAGCCGATTTACCGGAAGCTCCTGGATAAAAGGGGTCGGATCCAACCCTGGATCATTGAAACCATTAAAGCCTTGTTTAAGCACCATTTTAATCTAGCTGCTGCTGCAGAGGCCTTGTTCATTCATAAAAACACCATGGCCTACCGGGTTAAACGGCTTCAAACGTTAACGGGGCTCGCCATCGGTAATAATTTTTATCATACTGTCATGTTAAAACTCTTAGTGATTTACGTGGAACGGCTACAAAAGGTGACGCGAACCTAATTTGCGCCAGGCCTTATAGCAATAATAGCACTAAAAGGAGGAATTTAGATGTCTAGTGGAATAGGTCTTTTTCTCATTATCTTCCTCGCCATTAGCGGTATGATTGTTCTGATCTCTAAGTTTAAGTGGCATCCCTTTATTGTGTTGATCCTCTCTGCTCTCTTTGTCGGTTTAACGACCGGGATGGGGATTAATGATCTGATTGCCAAAATTACCACTTGATTTAAATGTGATAAAACGAATTTCCTACTTATACCGGAGGAACGCCATTACTTACAGGAGTTTGCTGTTTTGCGTTGGCGTTTAGCCAAAGCGAAGACCATGTAGAAAACATATGCCCTTTTACCATGCGACAAAATGCAAAAAAACTACGCCAAGGCTGAACTGGCCAAAACCGAGCAAAAGAGATACAGTCTTTGTATCTCTTTTGCTTACAATGAAGTAATTTATCCCTTTTGAAAGGAGGAGCCAATATGAAAAAAGTTGTGATTGCGGTTGATTCCTTTAAAGGAACAATGAGCTCGATCGAAGTTTGTACACTGATCGAAACAGGGTTCAAAGCGGTCCTACCAGCCCTTGAAACAGTGAAAGTACCAATTGCCGATGGCGGGGAAGGAACCGTTGATGCCTTCCTGGCCGCGCTTGGTGGGGAAAAAGCCAAGGTTCACGTAAAAGACCCTTTGTTCCGAGAGATTGAGTCCTTCTACGGGATCCTTCCCGACCATAAAACGGCGGTTATTGAGATGGCGGCAGCCTCCGGGTTGCCCCTGGTCGAAGCAGAAAAGAACCCTTGTTTAACTTCGACTTACGGAACGGGCGAATTAATCCTTGATGCGCTGAACCGGGGCTGTAACAAGCTGATCATAGGGATCGGGGGGAGTGCGACTAACGATGGGGGGATCGGCATGGCCGCAGCCTTGGGCGTTAAATTTCTGGACGAAGCCGGCAAACCCGTCTCCCTTAACGGGGAAGGCTTAGCCCAATTGCGGCGGATTGACCTTTCGGAAAAGGATCCGCGGATCGATCAATGTCAGATTTTAGTCGCCTGTGATGTGGATAATCCGTTATATGGTGAAAATGGTGCCGCCTATGTCTTTGCCCCGCAAAAAGGTGCCGACCGAGCGATGGTGGAGTATTTGGACCAAAACCTCCAAAACTACGCGGCAGTTCTCCAGAAAGAACTGGGCCTATCTGTTCAGGAGATCGCCGGTGCTGGGGCGGCTGGCGGGTTAGGCGCTGGGTTGGTTGCATTTACGCCTGCGCAACTTAAGCCAGGCATCGAAATCATATTGGATGCGGTTCAATTCGGAGCAGTTATTACGGATGCTGATTTGATTGTTACCGGTGAAGGGAAGATCGATGGACAGAGTCTGCGGGGGAAAGTGCCGGTTGGCATTGCGGACCGGGCTAAAGACAGTGGAGTGCCGGTGATTGCCATTGTCGGTGACGTTGGTGATGGGCTTGAAGCCATTTATCAACGGGGGATTACGGCTGTTTTTAGCACCAACCGGGTGGCCGTGCCCTTTAGCGAAGCCCGCTTCCGTGCCAAAGAGGATCTGGTGGACACCAGTGCGTCCATTGCCCGTCTTTTGAAGATTGCTGGATGGTAAGATACGTTTTGCTAAGGCCACAAGCAAGCTGCGCCGTAAAAGTTTTATCTTGGTTAATGACCAGGGTGAGGAGCAGGAAAAACGCGAAACAGCTTGAATAGTAACTTACTGAAGCAAAACTGGTTGGGGTTTGGTAAGCTCGTTATCATTAAAATTAGATTCATTAACGGAGATGGCCATGAACATTTTAGTAATTGACGCCCAAGGGGGCGGTATTGGTAAGCAGCTTATTACGGCGATCAAGCAAAACATTGGTGATGCGGTGGTCACTGCGGTTGGTACCAACAGTGCGGCCACCGCGGCGATGCTGAAAGCTGGTGCCGACTATGCGGCCACCGGTGAAAATGCGGTTGTGGTTGGGTGTCGGAAAGCAGATATCATAGTTGGACCGATCGGGATTGTGATCGCCGATTCTCTTTTCGGTGAGATTACCCCGCGGATGGCGCAAGCCGTTGGGCAAAGTACGGCTCG
>ERZ773359.5495-NODE-5495-length-12096-cov-17.905739_pt1 | contig 12096 bp, 16 predicted proteins | sample MGYA00374955_ERZ773359 | MGnify/ENA primary metagenome ERZ773359 (study PRJEB29098, sample SAMN04486028) | biogas fermenter metagenome | study: EMG produced TPA metagenomics assembly of the Biogas fermentation microbial communities from Germany - Plant 4 DNA1...
CTTTAAGCAACTGCTGGTAGGTATGTGAGTGCAGAAACTCATTGTGCCAGTTAGATTTAAACATTTTCTCAAGGTCATAGTAGGACTTAAAACCATGTTCTCTGCACTCATAATTTGCAATGTTATATAGTTTTGTTGTATGGAAAGATAGTTCTTCAATAATGGATAATTGTAAATTATTTAATTGTGGGTAGAATTTAAAACTTAACTTCACTTAAATCACCTCCTTGTAGTAAATTAAATACTAAGAAAATATGTATAAGTATATTATATCTGCAAGTAGGTATAATCAAGTAAAAAAAGCACCTAACGGTGCAAAACATTCATCTCCCACCTACGTTTCTCTTAGAGGTAGGAGTATTTTGTTTTTATTTTTGATAAAAGTATATAAGGATAAAATCCTTTATGGTATAATATTTTACAAAAGGATAAATGACAAAAGAAAAAAAAGAAAAGAAAGGGTGATATAGAAAAGTGAAGCCTCAGTTTGACCCATTAATAATTTCCTTATTCAGAATTATATATATGGGGGAATATGATGCCCTCATAGAACTTATTTGGGAAAACAAAAAACAAGATAACCTGGAAGTACATTATAGTTTATATAAAGAATCTTTGTATCAAAACTTAAAAAGTACACCTATTGAAGAAGAACGAAGAATTCAAGTCCTTAATTTTTGTTTATATATAAGAAATGAAATTATTCCTGAAATAATTACAAATGATGATTGGAATGAACTTTATTTTTCTGTAAAAAATAAGATTGATAAGTATAAGTTTAACTGGGAAAATCTCGTAAAAATATATCTCAGAAACGAAAATAATAAAAAATATATTTTGAAGGAATGTGAAGAGCAGAAAGTTGAAAATAAAAATAAAAAAACCTTTATAAAATCCAGGCTGGAAGAAATTAAAAAATGGGCTTCAAATAAAGACACTTTATTGTCAGAGTTTTATTATTTAGATAATTTGCAGAAAAACCAGATAAATGTTATTTTACAGACAGAACCAACATTTATCATATTACATGCTATTATAAACAATAATGCTGAAGACCTAAAAAAATTACTATCTTTAATTGAGGAAGATAAGAAAAGCCATGTAACAAAAAAAGGAGGCCAAGTTCCGAATTTGGTATTAACTGACGGTATTTTTAGAGTATCACCAATAAAGATATTGGATGATGACCCGAATGTTTATGAAGGTGAGGCAGAAGGAAAATTGATTTTATCTTATGATAATTTAGATAAACCAATTAAAATTGCTGTGCCTAAAAGTGCTAATTCACTTGAACTCAATAATTCATTTGATTATACCAAAGATATTATTTATCAAGGTAAATTTGAATTAGCAACTTTAACGGCTATACTCCAAATCGGCAGCGAACAAATTCTCAAGGGTAATTCAATTACTTTTACTTTTTCGCAAATATGCGAACTGTTCAACCAGCCTCCATCGACCAGATTATACAGTCGAATTGCAAAGGCTCTGTTTTACTTAAAACTCAATTTGTATACTGTTAAATTGGGAGATAATTATACCAGATATTTTAATATTATAAGCGCCGTAGAACAACCTACCTTTAACTCAAAACGGGAAAAAGAATGGACTATTGAAATTGATGCATTCTTACGGGAACAAATCCTGCAATCTCATTATACAGTTTTGTTTGCAGAAGACATTAGTTCATTTGCTTATGAATTAAGTCCTATTTTGTTTAAGATTTTTGTAATTGATAAACAAGATAAACCAAGTATGGAAATGAAAGAATATACTCTAAGAGAACTGACTAAAAGAACATTCTTAAATGGTAAACCAAATGTGAGAAAAAAAAGAAGGATAAAAAATTATATTCGTTAAAGGTTAATGGCGTTAAAGCCAAAGAGGAAATAGAAGAAATCCTCTATGAAATTAACTGTTGCGAATTCTGCAATAATGAAAGTTTTGAATTAAGCCTGTTACAATTTGAAAGACAAGGTTCCGTAGGAGTTGCTTTTGTGGAAGTAAAAACACAAGATGACCATGATGATGTCGAAGAAATGATGTATAAAATGCTCAATTGTGAGTTCTGTCATCCTGATATGTCATATCAGACAGTGGAATAAAAATGTTATACTAAAATTATACAATATATGGAGGAGATAATATTATGAAAAAGTTACAGGAGAATTTTATAGGAACATTTGAGTTGACTAACGGAAGCGTTATGGTTTCTGACCCATGTTATAGCAAGGGTACTTGGTGTCAAGGAAAGTTGGAAAATGTGAAACCTGGGACATGGAATGCTATGACTTTAAAAGATAATGAGGGATATATTGCACAGTTGATTACTTATCATTCTGATATAAAAGATTTTTCGGAGTATGAAGGAAAGAAAAGATGGAAAAAACAACCGTTTGATATTGGTGTGGATAGCGGTCAAGCAGGTTTTTTCCAAGAGGATAAATTCAGAAATGATAAAACTTCTCTCAATCTGCCAAACTACTTCAATAATGATGAAGAAATAGAAAATGAAGAGGGAGAAAGATGGTATGGCGTTTGTTGCAACCTCACATTATCTCCGCAAATGGCAGGTGTACTTGAAGGAGGAGTAGTCTCATCTAGCGGATACGGAGATGGAGGTTATACGCTCTACACTTTGGAAGAAAACAAACAGGTTGTTGCAATGAAAATAAAATTCCTTTGGTAATCAGTTTTTTAATTGATAAAAAAAGCAAGGTAGTTATCCACTATCCTTGCTTTTTTATGTTATATGTTTGATGTAATAGAAGTCACTTTTGAAACTGTTCCGTCCAACTCAACATTAAACTTTGCATCGGCCATGTCGCCGAGTTTAGAAATGTGAGTGATTACGATTATCTGGCGGTTAAACGCTTCTGATAAATCTTTTAAAAACTTGCCGATATTATCGATATGAGCAGCGGAAATCTGTTTTGCAGGTTCGTCTAAAATCAAAGGACCATTATTCTTAGGATTTGTACACTCTAACTGTGCAACATTAAGTGCCAATCCAACGATATCGGATATACCGTCCCCTCTTGATTCTAAAATACTTGTACGGGTAGCAACTCCGTCCCTGATAGACTTTATATAAAACTCTGCTTCAGCCCTGCCCCTTACTTCCCGAATATCAATCTCAAAACTGATGTCCTCTTCCATGATGTACTGAAGTGCTTGAGTAACCATGTTTTCAAACTCAGTTTTAATTTGCTGCCTTTGGTATTCGCCCGACTTTATCAAAAAAACTCTTGCTTTGTCAAGCCTTTCATGTTCTTTCTTAAGGTCGTCAATTTTCTTTTCTTTTGCCTTTTTCATGGCTAAAAAGTTTTCATATTTGCCTTTATCCTGCAAAAATTTTTCTTTCGCAGAACTAATGGCTTGTTCTAATTTTACGATGTCCATGTTTTATCCTCCTTATAGCGTAAGAGAAGAGAAAATCCCCCTCATTACGCATTCAACTTCTTGATGAAATCCAAAATCTGTTTATTGTATTCTTCCAGTGATTTATCCAACTCTTCAATGGTCTCTCTGATTTTTGAAGGCTCAAATCCCATAGCCTTCACTTCTTCATAATCCTTTTGCAGACCCTTTTCATTCTCCTCAATACGAGTCTCGGCACGGACTTTTTCGTCCTTTTTAGCCTTGATTTGCTTCTTCTGCTCTTCTATAGTCTTCACTGCTAATTCTATATTTTTGTTCAAAACCTCGTTAATGTTACTCATAATACAATTAACCTCCTTAAATTATAGATTTATTAATTCGTCCTTAATTTTACCCATATGCGATGCATCAAGGTCTGACATGCAAGTTGGACACTTACCCAATTTAATGATATTTTCAACACAAGCCTCTATCAATTCATTAATCTCTTTGGACTTCTGTTCGATATAGGCTCGTCCTTGAGTACGGATTGAGAGTTTTCTGTTTATCTCGTTATCCAAACGAACCAATTGATTTCTAGAGTCTATGATTTTGCCTATCTTCTCACAGATAGTTGCAATCTTTGATTCGATATCCAGCAATTCGGTTTCTTGCTTTGCAACATCCTTATACTTCTGAACCAACTGTTTGGCAACTTCAATAGTTTCCATTTTTCCTTGGATTCGTTCATAAATCCCTACAAGGGTTTTTTTGGTAGTGTTTATGTTATTGATTTTGTTTTGGATATCTGTAATTTGGAGTTCTTTTTTCACTAATGCCATTTCCTCTTTATCAATATCCTTATATTGCTGTACAATCTTTTTGGATTCCGCAATGGTTTGTTTTCTATCATTTATGCGATTAATAATAATCATCAACCTATTACGAAGTTCCATCAATTCTTTGGCTTTCGCCACAAGGCTTTCAAACTCTGCAAGTTGCTGTTCCCTCTTATCAAGGTCTTTAGCACCTTCGAGTATTTTTTTATCGTTTTCGATGGACATTTTTCTGTAGTTAATACTTTCTTCCAAGCGAAGTAACTCTTCACGGGTATAATTTTCTTCATCAAGAGAGAAATAAAGGTTGTCAATCTGTTTGACAATTTCTTCTTTCTCTTGCATATCACCCATTTGTGCAATTTTTTCATCCAATTCCTTGATATCTTTCTCAACGGCTTTAATGTCACCAGAAATGTTTTTCATATCCGCTTGTATTCCACGGATAGTAACATCAATTACATTGGTTCCTGCGAATGAGCCAATAACCTTAGACTTGTAGTTGTTACTTTCGAAAATCAGAGAACGGTCCTTGGCTCCGATAATATTAAGGTTTAGTTGAATATCATCATCAACTTTAAGTTTTGATATTCCTGTTGCCTTTTTAATTTCTTCAGGAACATCGTTACCGAAATTCTCAAAGTTGAAGATTTCACCGTTTTCATCTACCAGTTGGTAGAAGTTCTTGTTTTTTTCTCTCTTTCTCGTTACTTCCACACCGTTATCAAACTTAAGCGTAACATAACATAGGCTTTCTTTTTCAGGTTCGCCGTTTTTATTGACTTTGCCATTGTCTTTGAACCTTATAAAACTGTCTCCTTGAGGTTCATTGAAAAGACACCATTTCACCGCTCTTTTTGCCAATGCGGTTTTACCTTGGTCATTTTCGCCCATAAAGACATTCAATCCTTTAGACAGTTTGACTTCTGTATGCTTATGAGATTGAAAGTTGTGGGCAATAATCTCCGTAATATACAATTTTTCATCCCTCCTTAACCGATAATCCCAAGAATCTTCTTTGACTCATTGATTCTTTTTAAGATTTCCTGCAAGATATCCTCATCCAATTTGTCTTGCTTTGCCAAATAGTACACGATATCCAATAAGTCAGTAGAGTATGAGTCACGGGTAGTAATAGATTGCTTAAATTCGAGTATTTTGGCTTCATACTCCCTCATTCGGATGATTTTGCTTCTGTCTAAAACTTCGTTTCCTGGTTTAGCCACGCTCAAAGGTATCAATTCAACCGTTATCTTTTTATTGTTATCTATCGTGATAAGTGCTACTTGAGGGGTTCGGTTTATTTCTTCCAAAAAACTATATTTTCTGACCATAGCACCAGGATTAATAAAGTATTTACCTTGGTACTCTACCGTTTCGAATCCAAGGTGAAAATCGCCTGATAAAGTAACATCAGCCTTTGTCTCATTTTGAATTTCATTAATCGGCACATAATCTCCGAAATTGGCATCACCACGCAGTATCATTGCATGAGCCATATGAACAGCAATATCAACATCAGCGTCTTTTTCTTTTAAAATAAACATTTGCTTATTTCGATTTATTCCAAAGTCAGAAGGAGACCCAGTAATTTGCAACTTTTTACCGTTTTTCTCAAGGATAATTCTTTCACCATAGTTAAGAACTTTTACAATTCCTAACCTCCCCAACAGTCCTAATTTCGTTTGGTCTAAACTTATGATGTTGTTATTCCTGATATCATGATTTCCAGGAATAACAATAACTTTTTTAGGGAACTCTTTATAAACCTCACCGACAATTCCTGCAACATTATCGGAAATGTCGGGACTGTCGAAGAAGTCTCCGCCGTGCAGATATACATCGACATTATATTGTATCCCGATATTAATTATTTCTTTTGTTTTTTCCAGTGCTGTTATAAACAAGGTATCCTTTCTACTGGCAGGATTCCTTGCTGTGTAATGCGTGTCTGTAAAAAACAGCAATTTAAACAATGCTTTTCCACCTGCCTTTTGCTAAAAATCCTTATTAAGATATACAAAAGCATTGTAAAAAACTTATTAATTTAAAATCAAATAAATATTTATGTTTTTAGTATAACACATAGTAACAAAAAAACTTGAATATAACTTTTTAATTTATTTAAGATGCCTCCGTACATATTTAAGGTCTTGAGATTTTAAAGGAGGTACGAGACATATGCTTAACAAGAAGAAAGAGGAAGTTGTTACGGTTGATATTAATAATTTGAAAGAGTTGCGGATTTTTACTAAAGATGGAGTCTATTCCTTTGACACAAAAGGACTCCATCAAGTTGAAGGCTACGGAGCCTTTATGAGAAACCGCATCGGAAGAATAATTAAGCGTATTTTCGATGGTGAGGGAGTGTTGAAACTCTCCGATGGGAGAAAAATCGACCTTACCATGCAGACACAGCCTCCCCTTGTGATATACAAAGGGGAGGAATAACCCAAAAAATAGCCTCGGTAACCGAGGCTATTTTTTGTTATAAAGAATTTCTTTATTTTTTTTGTTCATTAAACCTTTAGTGAACAAATCATATAATCTGTCCTCCATCTTGGCTTTATCTTGCTGGATTTTTTCGGGATTTATTCTACCACGAAGGAAATCAGCCAACCTATCAATCTCTTTTTGCTTTTTAAGTATTTTCGCAATTAACAGTGCATCATGTTCGTCAGGAAAGCAGGTAGCAAACTCTCGTATATCCATAACCATATTCCCAATATTCTGCTGAATGGAAATACCCAGATACTTGTATTCTTTATTCAAGAGTCCGTACCACTTTGGTTTTTTTTCATATTCCTGTACATTAGTGAAATATGAAGGGAAACGATTATATAAATATTTCAATGCGTCCGTGAAACTCAATTTGCAGAAATCCATCACAAGACTTACAGGTTTCCATGTTGTATTACATGTAAAACAATGGGCAAAATTCCCGTTTTCTTTGAAGCGGAGGTTGCCCAATTTGTTATCCGTATGTTTACAACACTGACCTGTGGATTTGTTACCCTTATCTGTAAACCGTGGGACAACACATTTTGCTACTTCCAATATTGGAATTAAATTTGCTTCTTTAGCGTCTAATATGAGCATAAAAATCCTCCTTATTAATCCCTTTTTAGTATAACTCATATCACCTCCCTAATAGTCTTAGATATCTTAAAAGAATATTTTGCAGGTTTTCAATTATTTTTAGTTATCTAAAAAAATAGTCTTATTTCGTGCAATTTAAAAAATAATCGTTATAATACTTTTAAAATATAAAAAAAGGAAGTGGTTTAGATGAGCGAAAATAATAATCAAGTTACTAATTCTGTTTACTCTGATTTCACTGATATTGGTTTTAACCTATATAACTTTACATTATATTTCGGTACATTAGAAGACGGAAAGAGTCAACTGTTGGGTAAGATAAAAATGAGTCCTGAAACAGCAAAACAGTTCTTAAATATGTTGAAGACAAATCTGGAATCCTATGAGAAAGTATACGGAAAGATTAATGAATTTACCCCTGAAGTAGCAGAGAAAGAAAGAAAAATGATTGAAGAAATTAAGAAATTTAGTGAGCAGAAAGAAACAAAAAAAGAACCTGTTTCTGATAAGTAATAATAAAAGTACAAAGGCTAAGAATAACTAACCTTTGTACTTTTCTTTTAACTTTATATATTGCTGTATTTCATCTGCACTAACATCATTTAACGAGGCATATCCGTCTTCACTGACTGGATATGCTATGTAATCCTGTAGAGGAGTTGTATGGAGATAACTGTTTTGCAGGAATGCAAGATAATCAAACTCCAATACTTCAGCCTTAATTGTTTTAAACTTTAATAGTCTAGAAACATACAGCCGATGGTTACCTTCATCACAGAAATATTCATCAAAAATCTTATAAACAGGTATAGGCGGGATATTGTCCCGTGTATTTTTCAAATAGTCGTTCAAATTCAAATATCCCATCAACAAATCTACAAATTTTCGAGGTTTAGGATAGCCGCTTACTTCTGCCAAAGGCATATTAGCCCAGTTTCCTCCGATAATTTTGTCGCACTCAATATCAAAAATTCCAAGATTTTTTTGTGGAGCCAGACAATATAATGGATATTCTCTTTCAGGATATTTATAGTTAGCAGGGCATAGGTCAGGAAAACCGTTTTGATTTATTTGCTCAGTTATTGAATTAAAGACCTCACACAATTCTTTTAACCTGCTTACAACCCGTTCCTCTTCCTGTTGTTCTGTTTGATTTAAGTACGATTCTTTTTCATAGAAGACAGAGCAGGTTGGCAGATTCTTTTCATAGTCCCACAATAAAAAGTACATAATAAACTTCCTTCCCTTATAAATTTATAATGAGTAAGAAAAAGCGAACAACCATTTCATAATGTTTTTTTTATGTTTCGGCATTTTTTGATTATGCGTTCTGCGTATTTAAAGGGAATATGGTCTTCGTCATAACAATACTTTTTCAAATAATCAATAATTTTTTTTACATCAGGATGGTCTTTCAATTCAGATAATAGTTTTTTCATTTCTGTAGCCTGCTCATAAGTACGATAAAAACCTTTTGTACATACCCATTTTTCAGGGCTCACTTTCAGGGTTAAAATGATATTTTTATATCTTTTTACATATTCATAACAGTCAGCCACCACATTAATATCTTTTAAAAGTTCCTCTATTTCTTCATTTTTAGCGATATATTCCATCCAGAAATTAACAAGAGTTGTGTCATTTACTTTTTTATATTTCTGTTCAATACACTTATTTACAATGCTTTCATTTAGTTTGTACCATACCAGATAGTCTATAAGAGAACTGATTACCTTATTTTCCTGTTCCTCGTTTAAGGTCTTGAAATTAACCTTTACTCTTCTGTCAACTGTACTCTCCATTTCATACTCCCCCTTAATTAATCGCTCTCATCTTTCTTTCTTTAGCCTTCTGTTTATTCATTTCAAATAACCTTAAGGTAGAAATAATGGGTAAGAAGAAAAGGAAAGTTGAAAATATATATAAACCCGACTTCTTAACAAGAATCGGATATAGGACACAGGCAAATATCATAAACACAATATAATGTAAAGTTAAAAAGACTTTGCTACTGTAAAGAACAGAAAGCCTATAAAAAATTGCACATAAAACAATAAGCCCTGCTAAAATTATGATAGTTGTCATTATCGTGTTTCTCCTTTCATTAATATGTTTTAAATAAAAATAAGTCTGTTTCTGTATGTATATTGAAAATTCAGTATAACTTTTCTTTTTTATCTTCTATTTAAGAAGATTATTTCTAAAATTCAAATAGTTCCAGGTTTTTAGGCGGGAATATCAAATCAATATCCGAAACCTGAAGGTTTAATGCCTTTAAAATAGGATATGCCGTAGTCAATTCCAGATTGGCAGCACTGCATAATTGATTAATATAGGCTCTTGATACTCCCAATTTTGATGCGATGTATGCTTGGGAAATACCATTGCTCTTTAAATAATCCCCTAATTTATTGTCCACAAATATTTTATCAAAGGATAAACATCCATTTTTCCCTTTGCGAACAACATAATCATTCTGGGATAAGAACTCCTCAAACTGTTCTTTATTTATTTCAACAGTATTCTGGGAAGAAATTCTTTTATTTTCAAGCAATATTTCCAAAGAATTATCTTTGTATCTTCCTTTAATGATTCCCATACCAAATTTTATAATCATTTTCCTCACCTCTTTTATATTTTTAGTATAACACATTATTAGAAAATGTCAATAATAATCTTAACATTTGTAAATATTATTCTTTACAAAAATACTACTCATAGTTTAGAAACGTTTTTCTTAAATAGAAAGTAATAAAAAGAAATATTATATTGAAATATTATCTGTCATACAGAAACGGATTTTATTAAAAACAAAACAGTCTAATATTAAAATAAATGCTTTATTTTCACTTAATTTGATTTACTGTAGTGAATTTATTAATAAAAAGCGAAAGAAAAAAAGAAAGAGTAGAGAGGATACAGGGTACTTTACAATAAAAAATCTTTTATCTTTTTTCTATTTTTTCTTTTATTTTTTAAAATTTTTTATTTTTTGATTTTTTCTCTGACTTTCTTACCCATTATAAAAATTTTTAAAAAAGAAGATTTGAATAAGTTTTAGTCCAGAAATACTTTACAAGAAGATTGTAAAAACCTGAAAGGAATAAAGAACATTCCAGAGGATTGATTGACTCTATTTCTTACCCATCAAAAAGAAACCAATTGAAAGCCATCGATTTAACGCTACTTACGGAACTGGATAAACTTCCACGAGACGCAAAACATGTGGATGACGAAACAGTGTTGGATTGGTATGCGGAGCAACATAACTTGGACAAAGAAGAAAAAGAGGAACTGTTTTATTCTATTAGAAAAACCAGAATGACTAGACTGTATCCCTGTTGGGTCTGTTGAGTTTGTCTTGAATTACTTAAAAAAATTTTATTTTTTATACTTTTTTATAAAAAACTTGACATTGAAAGGGAGAAGCATTTATCATAGCAGTGTTTAATTAAGGATTGTATAAATAATAATAATAAGGAGGATACATAATTATGACGGTAAAAGAATTAAAAAAACAACTGAAAAATATATCGGAGGACACAAAACTGTTGGCATACCAACCAGACGCCAGCAGTTACGTGGAATTAAACAAAGAACCAGTTGAAGAAACCATAAATCTCTGCCCGAATTGTTCAGTATACTGTGAGCGGAGATTTATAGATGGAATATGTCATTAAATAAAAAGGAAAATATAAGGAGGTACATAGTATGAAGAAAATTTTTAATGGTACACCCCATCCAGTTAATATTATAGAGGGGTCAACTTTTGACCCATCTATAAGAAAGTACGTTACTACTGCTGGGAAAGAAGTAACAGTGGTTGCTTCCATCCCTAACAGTGGAGTCGTCCTTTCTGCGGTTATTGAAACCGTAGAAATGGAACCCATAAACGGGATTCCCGTTTATGGCAAAAAGATTATAGGTGTCGACCTCTTGCCAGAAGGGTACGATATCTATATAGTCTCTGCTTTATACGCCTCTGCGATGAGGCAGATGGGTGAAGACACATCCGCGCTTTATACCGTGGCAGACCCGGTATACAGCGAAGATGGTCGTACCATCCTAGGATGCCGTGGCATCTGCCCAGCATTCTAGGTAAATAACCACCTCCCCTAACCAGGGAGGTGGTTATTTTTTGTTACGTATATAATATTCTTGAAAAGACATGAATAATTCTATACAATACATCTAAATTATGCATGCAAAGGGGTGTTTTAGATGAAAAAACTGATAAGTGTCCTACTATTGATTATATTAGTATTTTCTTTAACAGCATGTGGCGAGAATAGCCCAATAAGCAAACGATATACAGAAGACAGGTCTTCTCAGATGCCCGATATTCCAATTTCTGACGACCAATTTGCAATGTTTCTGTCAGGTAAGGTTATCCCGCTTTGTAATTCCGTATATACCTTATCAATGCAGGCACAGCAGTTAAAATTAGGGATAGGGAATGTGGAAAGTGAAATAACAAGGATTGATAATGTCTTAGGAAATATGCAAAAAATTAGAGAGGATTTAATGGAAATAAAGGTAAATGAACACAAACAAGAACAAAAGCAAAATGTTATTGATTCCTTGAATAACTTAGAAATACAATTATCTAGTTATAGAACACTATTATCTTCTGGCGATTTTACGAAAGATGATATTCAAAATGCCATTGATATAATAACAACTGCATTGGATACAGTAAAACAGCACGCAAAATAATAAAAGATGCTATATTATATAGCACCTTAAAATGAACCTCTCCAACCTACGCTTCGCTTAGAGGTTGGAGTTTCTTAGTATCATG
>ERZ773359.5497-NODE-5497-length-12095-cov-5.349003_pt1 | contig 12095 bp, 10 predicted proteins | sample MGYA00374955_ERZ773359 | MGnify/ENA primary metagenome ERZ773359 (study PRJEB29098, sample SAMN04486028) | biogas fermenter metagenome | study: EMG produced TPA metagenomics assembly of the Biogas fermentation microbial communities from Germany - Plant 4 DNA1...
TCAGATTCCATGTAAATATAAATATTACTTCTACCCTTTGAAAGAACCTTCCGTATTGCACAAGAGATACCATTATATACAAAGGATCTGCTAGCTCAATTGCAATAAAATAAGGAAATGACGCAATTACGGAAAACGTTATTATTGCTATAATTAAACCTGCTAAGATCAGGCTTATATAACCGATTTTCCCTGCATCTTTAGTATCATTCAAAGTCTTTGCAAAAACACCTAAAAGAATTATTTCACCATAGGCCGAACACCTCATTATTCCGTTTTTTACAGTATTGCCTATGCCATAGCCCAGCAGTGGATAAAGTCTATGAGAATCAAATCGCTTATAAGACAATGCCATTACTATCAAAAAATTAAACAGCAATATGTATGAGAAAAGCTTACCTGCTCTGGCTAATCCTTCTATACCCACAAAACATACAACAGTCATAGCTATTATGAACATGCCTACAATAAAACCTGGCGGCGACTCATGAAGAAGATATACTTTGGTAGCATCGGTAAACTCCCTTAGAGTTATGCTGGCCGATAGAAACAATATTAAACAGAAGATGAGAGCAAACAGCCTTCCTGCTTTTTTCCCCACTATTTCATCATATATCTCAAGAATATTTTTCCCTGTATATGCTTTTGTCATCATGTACATTAAGCTGAAAATTCCTATCGTCACAACTGTGGATATAAGAGTCATATACCATACTGCAGTGCCTACCTTTTGTATTGCTGCTGCTATACTTGTAAAAAAAGCTTTACATACTATAGCATTCACTATCAAACAAAGCATCTCAATATTACCAATTTTACCTTCATCCATAAGTTCACCTCCTTTTATTTCCTATTTTTTCTTTAGTTTTTTAACAGTATTTAATTCATCAGGCCTGTATTGCATTGTATCAATGGGTTTAGCTAAAATTATATCCGGACTTGTTCTCAACTTAGGTGCTACAGGTGCCAGGTATGGTACACCAAGAGACTTCACGCTGCACATTATAACAAAGAATATAAACATTCCTATGGATATTCCATAAAATCCTGCCATATAGCCCATGAATATAAAAAAGAATCTGGTAATCCTAACTGCCATTGATAAAGAGTAATCAGGAATCACAAAGTTTGCAATGCCTGATGCGGCAACTATTATTATTAGAATGGGGCTTACAAGCCCTGCTTGCACTGCTGCTTGACCTAATATCAAAGCACCAACTATACCTAGGGTCTCGCCTATAGTTCCTGGCACTCTGGATGAAGCCTCTCTTATAAGCTCGAAAGCCAATTCCATGATTAAAAGCTCTACTATAGTAGGAAAGGGCACACCTTCTCTGGCACCTGCTATTGATGCCAGCAATTCAGAGGAAATCATCTCCTGACTGTACAACACTAAGGCAATATAAAACCCAGGCAAGAATACTGCCATAAATACCCCCAAAAGTCTTATAATGCTTATAAAGGTACCATATTGCCATCTCATATTATTATCTTCAGATGTATGATATAAGTTAAAAAATGTTATAGGTACTGCATTGACACAAGGGGAACCTTCTAACATTACAAGAGCTTTACCTTCTAACAATAAAGAGACTGCCCTGTCAGGCCTTTCCGTATTTAACGTCTGAGGAAAAATCATCCACTTATTATCCTCTATCCTCTGCTCCAACATTCCATTGTCTAAGATAAACTCTGATTTTACTTTGTTGATTCTTTTCTTTAACTCTTTAGGTATCTCAGGATTAATAATGCCATTCATATACATTATTGCGCATCCTATATTGTTCTCTGCCCCGATTTGCATATACTCTATAATCAGATTCTTATTTTTAATCAGTCTTCTTAACATGGAAATATTAGTGGCTATATCCTCTACAAAGCTTTCTTTTGAACCCTTTATGGTCTTTTCATTCTCTGGTTTCTCTATATTTCTCTTTGCATATGCTATCATTTCTAACAGAAGACATTTGTTATAGCCATCTATGAAAAGTGCACAAAACCCAGTGGTAATCATATTTTCAATCTTATCGAAAAGATTATTTTTTTTTACAATGCCTACATTGATTATATTATCAGCTAGGGCATCTATCAGATCTACTGCTTCATGATCCATCCCCCTAGTGCTCGACATAAGATTTCTTAGCACCACTTCGTTCAGCGTCTTCTTATCAATCAAACCGTCAATGAAGACGAGAAAAGCATCAATCTGTCCGCATATTTTCAGTTCTCTAATTATAACGTCAGCATTTTGAGGGATTTTAAAGTCCTCCTTTATTCTCTTCAGATTTGCTTTTATGTCAGAATAAATATAGGCTTCTTTAACAACCCTATGTCCACTATCACTAGTCTCATTGCTGTCATCTTCTTTAGTCTCCAAAAGCTCCATTTTTCCCTTTTTAGGGCTTTCTTTATAGATTAACATATTCCACCAGGGTGTTTTTTTCATAGTTTCTCACCAACCTCAAACTGGAATATATATTTTATTATTTCGAAATCTTAATAGTAATAATTAGTATCTATAAGTTGGTTAAAAACTATGCAATAAACCTCTGAATTAACATTCAGAGGTTTGCAAAGAAATCTTAAATATTAACTTTTCTCCAAAAGCTGGGTACAGTAAGAAGCAGCAGGGGATATATCTCCAACCTTCCTATAAGCATGGTTAATGCTAGAACCATTTTACTTAAAACAGACATCTGAGAGAAATTCCCCATAGGACCTACCATGGCAAAAGTTGGTCCAATATTACTCATAGTTGATATTACAGAAGATAATGTGGTAATCATATCGAACCCATCTAATGACACTAATAATACAGCTACTGCGAATATAAAAAAGTGAGCAAAAAAGAAACTTTTTATCCCTGATATCACTTTAGCATCCACTGTCTTTCCACCGTATCTGACAGGATTAATAGCTCTTGGGTGGATTATCTGCATAAGCTCTGCCTTAACAGTTTTTAGCAGCAATAGAATTCTTATATTTTTCATACCTCCAGCTGTTGAACCTGCACAGCCTCCCATAAACATCAAGAAGAATAATATCATCTTTGAAAATACGGGCCATTTATCGAAATCCACTGTGGTATAGGCTGTAGTAGTAATTATGGAAACAACTTGAAAAGAAGAGTGTCTTAAAGATTCTCCCATGGAATAAATTGAATCCTTATATAAATTGATAGTTATCAGCAAAATAGATATGAATATGATGCTTATATAAAATCTGAATTCTTCATCCTTAAACAATGCTTTCACATTGCCTTTCATCACCTGATAATGTAGTGAAAAATTAATTCCACATATGAACATAAACACAGCTATAGTAATTTCAGCATATATATTATTAAAAGAGCCTATACTGGCGTTTCTACTTGAAAATCCACCGGTTCCCACAGTCCCAAAAGTATGAATGCAGGCATCAAATAGTGACATACCAGACACAAATAGTAAAACTATCTCAATAAATGTTATTGCCAAATATATACCATACAGTATCTGAGCAGTTTTGCCCAGTTTAGGTACCAGCTTTCCGGGGCTTGGCCCAGGGCTTTCTGCCTTCATTATCTGAAATGCCCCTTCCCCTATAGAAGGCAGTATGGCTAATGTAAGTATCAAAACTCCCATACCACCTATCCAATGGGTAAAACTTCTCCAAAACAACAACCCTTCTGGTAGACTCTCAACTTCTTCTAGTATGCTGGCTCCTGTTGTGGTAAAACCTGATATGGATTCAAAAAAGCTATCTATAATTGAAGGTATGGCTCCGCTCAAATAAAAAGGTAATGCTCCAAAAAAAGAAATAAGAATCCATCCAAATCCTACTATGGCAAATCCATCTCTTGCATAAATGCTTCTTCTTTCCGGCTTCACATTGATTAGTAAAATTCCTGATAAAATGATTATCAATAATGTATAAGCAAAAGCAGCCATTACTCCATCATGATATACGCCTGAAACCACCATAGAGGGTAACATAGCAATTGCTTCACATATTAATAATACTCCCAAGCTTCTTAATACTATTCTGAAGTTCACCTTGAATACCTCCTGAAGATTCTACAATAAGGTCATCCAGTTCACTTATCTTATTATACTTTGATATAATAATTACCCTGTCATCCTCACGAATCACATCATTACCATGAGGTATTACTATCTCATTTTTTCTTACAATTGTAGCGATTATTATATCTTTATGCAGTTTTAATTTTTTCAATGGTATATTCAAAACCTTGCTGTCCTCTTTTGCTATCATTTCTAAAATCTCAGCTTGTCCTTCAAGAATTCGATGTAATGATTCTATAGAATTACCTCTAATAAATTTCAATATCTGGTCTGTGGTTGTAAGTTTAGGGCATACAACATTGTCTATACCAAGATTTTGAATAACTGCCATATAATTTGATCTACTGATCTTTGAAATGACTTTTTTGGCACCTTTCTGCTTAGCTACCAAAGCAGATATAAGGTTTTCCTCATCCATACCTGTAAGTGAAACAAATGCATCCATTTCACCAATGTTTTCTGATAGCAACAGTGCTTCATCTGTTCCATCACCATTTATTATAAGAGTATTAGGAAGCAAATCTGCAAATTCTTCGCACTTTTTCCTATCTATTTCAATTATTTTCAATTTTATGCCCATCTCACTGAGCATCTGGGTCAAATAAAAGGCAATTCTTCCTGCTCCTACAACCATAACGTTCTTTATTTTAAATTGAACTACCTTGCAAATTTTTAAAAAATTCATTATTCCTGAGGTATTACCTAGTACATATATAAGATCATGTTTTTTTATCTGGAAATCACCTTTTGGTACTATAGCCTTTCCATCTCTCATAACAGCACCTATCAAGATAGAATGAATATTTTTATTTGGCAAGTCCTTTAATTTCAAACCTACTATAGGCATATCTTCTGTAATTCTTAATTCTATCATCTTAACTCTTCCCTTTGCAAAGCTAAGAACATCGATAGCCGACGGGAAAGATAGGTTTAGCGCTATTTCTTCCGCTGCAGCCTGTTCTGGATTTATTACCATATCAAGTCCTATCTGCTCTTTAAGAATTGTAAGTTCTCTAGCATACTCTGGATCTCTAATTCTGGCTACTGTTCTTACTGCACCCAACTTCTTTCCAGTAAGGCAGCATACCATATTTACCTCATCACTATTGGTAACTGCTATCAAAAGGTCTGCTTCTTTTATACCAGCTTCCATCAATACATTAGTGCTTACACCATTACCTTTGATGCAGAGCACATCCAAATTTTCTTCTGCCTTTGCTAAGGCTTCATAGTGATTATCAATTATTGTTACATCATGTTTCTCTTTAGAAAGAGCTAGAGCAAGATTATATCCAACCTTACCTGCCCCAATAATCAAGATTTTCATCGAATAACCTCCAAATATATTTACATGTACATTGACCCATTATCAATGATTTCGTATTAATAAAAAATAAATGGAGTAAATCTCATATGTTACAGTTTAAAATACTTTTATTTATTATTTCATGGCCTATAAGCAAAATTATGCGATTATTAATTAAATTGCTTTACACTATATTTTATCATTAAACTATATATAATTAAAATAGTTATATTTTTTCTCCTTCAAAATATTTCATAATACCCATAAATATAGCCCAAGCCAGTTTCTCTTGATAACTTTCATTCTGGAGAAGTCTTTCTTCTTCATAGTTTGATAAAAAGCCACATTCTATTAAGACACTGGGCATTTTATTGTTTTTCAATATATAAACTGTATCTATGCTTTTAGCCTTTCTAGTATTATTGTTTTTTATAACATCTATTAACTCAGCTTGAATTAGCTCTGCCAGCTTTTTTCCCTCTTCATCCCCTTTATTATAGAAGCACTGGGCACCATAATACTGGGATTGGGGAAAAAAATTAAGATGTATGCTGATAAGGATATCTGCATCAGACTCATTTATGATTCTGTGCCTTTCCCTCAAGTCTTCATTTTTTTTATCTCTTATTCTCGATTTTCCTTCACTATATAACCCGCTATCATCTTCTCTAATCATTAGTCCAATCCCACCAGATTGCTCTATCAATCTTCTCAATTTAAGAGCAATTTTTAGGTTTATTTCGTCCTCCAGTACCCCAGTTCTTCCCACTGCTCCTGGATCTATGCCTCCGTGTCCTGGGTCAATCATAACTATTTTATTTTTCATTGGAAGCCTACTAGCATTAATAGCTTCTGTATATAGCATTGTCGAAGAGAACAACAGCATAAATAGCCCTAAAATCATTGCCACCAGTTTTGCAACCACTTTTTTTTCAATGATTATAAGTCTCAATATAGCACCCCCAATAAACATCTATACTATAAGGTATAAATATTTCTCATGTAATATTCATGAAAAATAACTGTGATATAATTATTGATTTATGTAATATAACCAACCTCCATTGGGATATGGCTTACAATTGGAAAAATATCATGAATATTTACGCATGGGGAATTAGTTTATAGGTATGAAAGATCTATTTTATAACATTAGAATAATAAGTGGGGACGGTAAACCGTCCCCACTTATTATTCTAATGTTATACTCTAAACCTGATCCTTGACAATAAAAGATAAAGTATTACTACTTCTATAGGTGCCATTATTAAAGATGAAATCACTCTTGCAGGCAATAGCAGCCAGAAACCTTTCTTCAAAAGTATGGAAAGCCACAAGGTATTCAGACCAAATGATATAAGCAATGTAACAATGGCTACTGATACAGCAATTTTCCATAGCTTATAGTCAGATTTGGTTCTGTAAAATACTAACCCCGGTATAAAACCTACCAAGAAAGAGCTTAAAGTAAAACCTGGGAAATATGGCCCAGAGGCTCCTCCGGTTATAAGCATTCCTCCAACATCTGCAATTGCACCTGTTAATCCTCCTACAATAGGACCTAATAATGCACCTGATAGTAAAATGGGTATATTCCCAAAACTAAGTCTAACAGAATTCCCTAACACGTATATGCCAAAAAAACGTGTTAATATAATGCTCATAGCTGTTAGTAATCCTCCAACCGCAATGGAGAATGTATTTATTCTTTTAGATTCTTTAATCAAAAAAACCTCCTCCTTCTTTAGCCTGACAGGTCACACTAAAGAAGAGACGGCTTCCCAATGTGACAGCGGATGCGACGCTGCACCGCAGGGCACACCTTTCGTTTAGTGGCAACTTCCCATCCACTAACACTTAACGCGCAGCATCTACTCTGTCAGCTATTTATTTTTATTATATGTTATATGTATAATATAATATGTTTATTTTTTATTGCAACTATTTTAAATATCCTTTTCTAATAAGTTTTTGAATATGCTGATTTAGTTTTTCTTCAATTGAAATATTATAGTTTTCTTCTAGTACATACATCATAGATACAGCTACTTGAGCTACATCCAGAAGTTCTTCTGCAATTTTGTCCATCACTATACTTTCTTCCATTTTACATTCCTCGCCATTTAAGCCCCTGTATTTTCCTATGAGCTGTGCCAATTCTCCAGCTTCCTCCATGAGTTTTAGAGCAGTGGATTCGATATTGGGTTTAAGATTGTTGAGCCTTGGCAAGGTTACATTTTTATATTCTTTTGACCTCATTTTGTTACCCCTCGTATAATAGTTTTAGTGATTCTTATTTATATATTTTTAACCTCTCTTCTAACGGCATGAACTCTTTCTCGCCAGCTGTTGCTGTCGGCTTTCCGAAAGGCATCTGTGATATAAGTTTCCAATTAGCTGGCACATTCCATTGCCTTTTTACTTGTTCTTCTATCAGTTCATTATAATGCTGCAAAGAAGCTCCAAGCCCTTCCAGTTCCAATGCAGTCCATATTATATATTGGAGAATACCTGAGGATTGTTGAGACCATAATGGAAAATTTTCTTTATATGTAGGAAATTTTTGCTGCAACGATTCAACTATACTCATATCCTCAAAGAATAGAATTGTTCCATATCCTGCTTTAAAGGAGTTAATCTTAGTCTCGGTATTTGGCCATCTATCAGAAGCAACAATTTTTTTCAAAGCTTCCGCAGTAATATTCCAAAGCTTGTGATGGTTCTCCCCCAATAACAATAACACTCTTGCCGTCTGTGAGTTAAAGGCTGATGGGGCATGCAAAACAGCCTCTTTAACTACTTCTTCCAATCTATTGTCACTAATAGTTGTTTCATTGCTGATGCTATATATACTTCTTCTCTCTTTAATTGCAGTATAAAAATCTTTTGCCATTTTATCTCATCTCCTTTCTGATTATAGCATGAATTTCAATTTATAGTATTTGTCAATTTAAAATTTTTATAAATTATATTTTTATAATAATTCTATCATAATAGTTTTAGATTATATATTATATAGATATTTGAAAGAAGGTTTTCTTTATATCTTAAAAAGAAAACCTTCTTTGTCAATGTAAACATTCTTCTAGGTAATTGATAAAACTATGAATTTGCTCTTTTTCCTCATAGTTTTGAAAATGATTCAGACTAAAAGCCACATATTTTTCCACATATGGTTTATGTAAAAGCATTTGAATCGATATACGTTCTTTGGAAGCCGGAATATTCCCTTGTGAAGTAGTTTCAAATGTTTCAATGTTTCCGTAAAGTTTTATTCCAAGCTTGTCCGTACTTTTCTTAGTGTATGCAAACAACTTATTTAAATGTTTAATATCGTTATGTTTAACACCGACTCCGTCTTGCAAGGCTAGAATATCTATCCCTGTATTTTCCATCACATTTTCTAACATCTTACTCCAACGATCTAAAGGCATAACCCATGAATAATTTGAATTATAAAAAGGTGAAATCATTATATCTTTATCGCTTTTAGATTTAATCTCCTCAGCTATCTCTTTGAGGAAAATGTTTAAGTTAGTCTGATGGTTCTTAGTTAATGCTGTAAACTGGTAAAATTCATAGGGTATATACCAACCTCCGATAGAAACATGATTTCCATATTTCTCAATAATCTCATTAAATATCTTCTTATTCTCGTTGGCTTCCCTTAACAGCCAATTTAAGTCCATTGCATTTTTAAACCACCAATCACTACTGAAACCTAAACCGATTCTCACTTTTAATCCAACTGATTCTGCAGCATTAAGCGCATTATAAATCATATCCACGTCATTGCATTTATAACCTTCCATTCTCGTAGGATAAACTGCAAACTTGTCCTTAGTATCAGCAATGGATTGAATAATAAGTTCCTTTACCCTTGCTTCTTTAAGCATCATCAATTCTTCTACCCATCTAGCCTTGTCCCAGTCTTTGGCATGCCAATATTGGATGAAAGAAGCGTCAAAAACTCCATTAGGCCTGGTTAATGTCACTGGTATTTCTTCTTCTGAGTATGAGAATAGAATGGCTGTAGCGATTATCATTAGTATAATATTAATCTTCTTCCATCTTCCCATATGCTTTTACCTCTATTATAGTATAAGAATTAAATGTCAAGCCTAGGGTTGTTCTGACAAATAATAGGTTTTGCCAGCTTGTCCATAATATAGGCTGAAGTATGGAACATAATTATTCCAAACTTTCAATAATTATATCATATTATGTCTACTTTGGAAATCAGAAATATATACTAATAGGTTTTGCCTTATGCTTTAAACCGCATAATCAACGATTGTAGTTTTTGAGCAAGATTCGATAAACTTTCACTGGCATTTGCAATTTCTTCAATAGATGCAGTTTGTTCCTCCAAAGTTGCAGTTATCTCTTCAGTAGAAGCAGAATTTTCTTCTGCAATGGCTGAAAGATTTTGCAACGAATTAAGTATTTGGTTTTTCATTTCCTCCATTTCTTGTCCGGAAATATTAAGTTTTTCTACATAATTCATAGCTTCATCCATCGCCTGTGCTATCAACCTGTATTTATCTCTACCATTCATAATACCACTGGTCTGCTGGTTGGATATATCAGCAACCCTTTTCATCGTCAATACAGCCGACTGGGAATTGTTTTGAAGCTCATTGACTATTTCATTAATCAATTTGGTTGACTCCGATGATTGCTCTGCCAGTTTTCTTATTTCTTCTGCTACTACTGAGAATCCTCTACCTGCATCTCCTGCCCTCGCAGCTTCAATAGCTGCATTCAATGCCAATAGGTTAGTCTGTTCTGCTATACTAGATATAACATTGCTGGCTTCACCTATTCTATTGGAACTATCATTGGTTTTTAGTATAACATTGTGTATTTCCTTTACTGCTTCATCGTTTTCTTCTGCTATATTAGATATATATTCGATTTCTTCTAAAGCTTCATTAACAACCACAACCACCTTTTTTGCAGCATTGTTAAGTTCATCCATATAATCCTGGTCTTTTTCAATGCACTTGCCTAATGAAAAAGCTTTATTAGCTCCTTCCTCCGTATTAACTGCCTGATCTGCAGCACTCCTGGAAATCTCCTCTATAGCCTTTGCAATCTCTTCTGCCACCATAGCTGACTGATGAGATGTGGCTGTCAGTTCTTCTGAAGCAGCTGATACTTGTTGTGATGAATCACTGATTTGCTTAATTATATCTCTGAGATTGTCAGTTACTATCTGCATACCTTTTGCCAACTCACCAATCTCATCTTTCCTACTTATAAGAGCTTTTGGAACATCCTCTGTTATATCTAGAGCAGCGATTTTTTCCGAATGTTTAGCTGATAAAACTATAGGTTTTGATATGGAGCTGCCTATTGTATATACTAGAATCACACTAAATAACAAAACAACGGCAGCAAATACTACAATACCTCTTTCCAGTTGTCTTGCCTCATGCAATACCTCATCTTTATCGGCAGTTATTACCATAATCCAATTGGAACCATTAACAGGTGCATATCCCACATATAATTCTTTTCCTTGAAAACTATATTCGCTTATTCCTGTTCTTTCTTCAAGGATCTTCTCAAAAAGATTGGCTACAGAAACAAGTGAATCGTCATTTTTTGCTTCTTCGATAGGATTCCATTGACTCAGTACCATTTCTTTATTTGGATGTGCCACAATGGTTCCCGAATTATTTATCATATATGCATAACCGCTCTCACCGTAGCCCGCATCTTTAATGATATCCGACAATGCTTCTCCTGCACGACGGCCTACCATTGCTCCCACCACTTTACCCTCTCTTTCTATAGGAGTGGCATACATAAAAACAATTTCATTTGTTACCCGACTGATCAGCAAATCAGATACATTTACCTCTCCGCTTAAAGCTTTTTTAACATGAGCTCTATCAGCTAAATTGCTGATTGATCCGTCTGTAAAATATGCGGTTCCATCAAGCTGAACTACTCCAATATCAAGAAAATTTGTTTTTTCTAATTGTTGCTTTAGTATTGGCTGCTGGATTTCCCAATCCATAGTTTGAATATCTTCTCTCATCGCTATCATTTCTAGTGTCTTTTCTTGTGTATCAATTCTGCTCTCTGTTAACCTTGCTGCCTCAAAAGCCAAAGCCCTTAGCGCTTTTTCTGCTTCAGCGGTAAGAGATTCACTGGCTCTTTGGATAGAGAATAGACCTAAGACTACTGATGATAGAATCATCAAAATAGAAAAGTATACTATGAGTTTTGTTTTTATACTCTTCATAATTCTATACCCCTTTATCTTTCATATATTTGACCAGCAGTGTATCCATATATTGACTCAATTTTACTATTTCATCATCAAAACCATTTGCGTATCTAATTTCTATAATGTCATGTAATGCTTGTCTGGTTTTTTCAATCTCGGATTTTATATCATAGCTCATATAATTATCATCCATAGGCTCTTTCATCATGTCATAACCCCCTCACACGGAATTAGACATGCTGCAGCTCCAGAACCTTAGCCATGAATTATCAATTTCTCTATCGTCCTTTCTAATATTGCTCATAATTATTTCAATCAATTGCCCTCTTTCAAATGTCTTATATTCATAGACATAATCACTTAAGTCTCTATCATCTGGTAAAATGTTTCTTTCTATGCATTGTTCAATGATCTCTCCTATTATTTTATCTTCTTTGTCAGACCATTCTCTATACTTGTCCCTAATAGTGGCTGCAACATCTTC
>ERZ773359.5501-NODE-5501-length-12089-cov-5.487951_pt1 | contig 12089 bp, 9 predicted proteins | sample MGYA00374955_ERZ773359 | MGnify/ENA primary metagenome ERZ773359 (study PRJEB29098, sample SAMN04486028) | biogas fermenter metagenome | study: EMG produced TPA metagenomics assembly of the Biogas fermentation microbial communities from Germany - Plant 4 DNA1...
AGTTTTAACACAGAAAAAGAATCTCCGTCTCCTGGAAGCACCACTGATGGCAAACAGGGACAGATTTGATCTGAAAAAAGTTTCCGGCGGGCTTTTAATGCAAACTCTGGATACGGCCAAGATTGACTCTGCAGGCTGGGAAACCGTAACAAGGCAAAAGCCGACGGCAGAGCAACTTGCCGATATGGTTTTTGGCATGAAAGTAGTAAAGCACGTTAAATCAAACGCCATTGTGCTTGTCAAAGACGGTCAGACCATTGGTATTGGTGCCGGTCAGATGAACCGGGTGGGCGCGGCTAAAATTGCCCTGGAACAAGCGGGTGCAAAGGCAATGGGCTGTGTTATGGCTTCCGATGCCTTTTTCCCCTTCCGTGATACAATCGATGCGGCTGCTGCTGCAGGTGTGAAAGCCGTGGTTCATCCCGGCGGTTCCGTTAATGATGAAGAATCCATTGCTGCCTGTAATGAGCAAGGTTTAGTGATGGTAGTGACCGGTACCCGTTATTTCAAACATTAACCAAGGAGGATTAAGATGCGTGTACTTGTGATCGGAAGCGGAGGGCGGGAACATACCTTGGTCTGGAAACTGCGGCAAAGCCCCCGCGTGCAAGAAGTATACTGTGCGCCGGGAAATGCCGGCATTGCCCAAATTGCCCACTGTGTTGAGATCCCGGCAGATAAAATAGATAAACTGGTGGAGTTTGCCCGGGAGCAAGAGATTGAACTGACCGTTGTAGGGCCGGAAGCACCGTTGGCTGCAGGTATTGTGGATGCTTTTCAGGCGGCAGGGCTTCCCATTTTTGGACCGAATAAAGCTGCAGCGCAACTGGAAGCCAGTAAAGTTTTTGCCAAGGAAATTATGCAAAAATATAAAATTCCTACCGCCCACAGCCGGACCTTTACCGATGCCAAAGAAGCCCTGGCTTATCTGGAGGAGAAGGGTGCTCCTATTGTGGTTAAGGCAGACGGGCTGGCAGCGGGAAAAGGTGTAGTGGTGGCACAAACAATTGCCGAAGCACAGGAAGCAATTGAGCAGATTATGGTGCAGCAAGTATTCGGCCAAGCCGGTGCCAGGGTAGTGATTGAAGAATTCTTAACCGGCGAGGAAGTTTCCGTTTTAGCCTTTACAGACGGCGAAACAGTCATCCCTATGGTCTCTTCCCAGGACCATAAAGCAGCTTATGATCATGACCAGGGACCTAATACAGGCGGTATGGGTGCTTATTCTCCTGCCCCGGTTTTAACGCCTGCGTTACTTAAACAGGTGGAAAAAGAGATTCTCAAGCCCACCATTGAAGGTTTGCGGGCGGAAGGCATAGTTTTCCAGGGTGTGCTTTATGCCGGGTTAATGATTACTGAAGCCGGGCCAAAAGTTTTGGAATATAATGTCCGCTTTGGCGATCCCGAGTGTCAGGTAGTATTGCCTCGCCTCCAAAGTGATCTGGTGGGAATTATGCTTTCCGTAGTGAACCGGAAACTACATGAGCAAAAAATTGAATGGTATGATAACCATACTGCTTGTGTGGTGATGGCTTCCGGCGGGTATCCCGGAGATTATCGCACAGGGATTGAAATAGATGGCCTTAAGGAAGCCGGAGCATTACAGGATACTTATGTGTTCCATGCCGGTACTGCCCTGCAGGAAGAAAAATTTGTGACGGCTGGGGGACGGGTACTGGGAGTTACGGCCTGGGCAAACACGCTTGAAGCTGCTTTGGAGAAAGCATATACTGCCGTTAAGCTTATTCAATTTACAGGAGCCCATTATCGTACGGATATCGGCCAAAAAGCCTTAAATCGCCGGGAAAAATAATATTTCAGACTGATACAAGGTATGCTGCCAAAAACAAGCGGCATACCTTTAAATTATGCAAAAGTTGCTTGACTACGGATAAAATAGAAGTTAGAATTATGATAATTTGAATTCATACTTTTATCGCAAGCAGGATCCGCAACGCGTTGACGTAACAGCTTTGCTATTTATAAAACTCGAAATGCAGGAGGGACCTTTGTTGCAAAAACAAGAATCAGTTAAACTGTGGACGAAAGATTATATCTTTTTATTTTTTACTAACTTCTTCATGACAGTAGGCGGGCAAATGCTCATGTCTTCCCTGCCCCTTTTTGCTTTGCATGTGCTGGGTGCCAACGACTCGCAAGTCGGTTCCCTGGTTGCAGTTTACTCTTTTGCTGCACTGCTGATCCGTCCTTTTGCCGGGTATTCTTATGATCAAATCGGCAGAAAAATTACTTATTTGTTTTCCCTATTAATTTTTGCCTTGCTGGCTTTCGGGCATTTAACTGTGGCCAGCTTTTTCTGGCTCATAGTTTTTCGTGTCCTGACCGGAGTCACTTTCGGAGTGGCATCGGCCGGCGGCCCCATCCTGGCTGCAGACCTGGTTCATCCCAGCAGAAGGGCGGAAGGCGTCGGTTACTTTTCCCTATCCCTGACCTTTGCCATGGCCATTGCACCCTACCTGGGTGTGTCCATTATTGATACAGGGAATTATTATGCTCTGTTTACAGTTACCGGTTTCCTCTTTGTGTTATCCTTTATCTCTGCTGCTCTGGTAAAAAACCCCTCACTGCCGGTTAAAAAGGAAAGATTTACCTGGGAGAGCTGTTTTGAAAAGCGCATCTTATCCGTAGCCGTTTTAACCATGTTGATGCACGTGCTTATGGGCGGGATTCTTTCCTTTGCCATTCTTTTTGGGGAAGAGCTGGGAGTACCCAATGCCGGCTGGTTCTTTATTTTGAATTCAGTAGGTGTAGTGATCACCCGGATGTTTGCCGGCAGAATTCAAGATCGGCGCGGCCCCAAGCCGGTAATTATTTTTGCTTTTATCGCCTTGGCTTTAGGTTTTGTCCTGCTGGCATTAAGCACCGGTCCGCAACTTTTCTACGTTTCCGCTCTTATCATCGGTATGGGGAACGGGTCAATGATGCCCTCGTTGCAGGCTATGATTTTCAACATGGTAGTCCCGGAAAGGAGGGGGGCTGCCAACTCCACCTATTTTGCCGCTTTGGATATAGGTGTGGGCAGCGGTTCCGTGATTCTTGGTTTTATTGCCACTCATGCCGGGTATGCCAATATGTTTTTAACCTGTGCTTTGTTTCTTGTTCTTCCTTTTCTCTGTTTTTGGTTCTATACCAATAAAGATTATGAAATTAAAGCCGCGGAAATTAAGGCCCTTGAAAGTAAAAAAGCCCTGGAATAACCGGGGCTTAAAATTTTTCCGGGCTGAATATGATATAATTAATTCAGTCATCTTGTGGTAAGGAAATCATCTCAACCTTGTTTTGTTTCCCTGCGGAGAGCCTCATTAAGGTTCTCTTTACTATTGTCAAAGCTTGGCAAGGCAGGGGTGTAAAGTTATAATAAAAAAAGCAAATAAACGTTAAAGCTGAGACCAAGTGTAAGTAAAGGCAAAAAAGAGGTGTAAAAGATGGGTGCCAAAAAAGGGATTGTAATGGTTTATACAGGTAACGGTAAAGGAAAAACTACGGCTGCTTTAGGACTGGCCCTGCGGGCCAGCGGGCACGGTGAGAAAATCTACATGGTGCAGTTTCGGAAAAGTGATCCCACCTATGGCGAAATTCAAGCAATTCGCAAATTTTTGCCCACCATGACTGTGGTCCAGTCAGAGCGCAGCCGTTTCCGGAAAAAAGGAGATTTTGAACAGGCAGACTTTGATGATGCTGCCAATATTTTTGCCCAGGGTGAAGCAGCAGTGTTGTCCGGTGAATATGACCTGGTGATTTTTGATGAAATCAATTTTGCAGCTTTCAACAAACTGGTGAAAATTGAAGATATTCTAGAAATGCTGGAGAAACGCCCGCCGCATGTGACAGTGGTGCTGACAGGGCGCTATGCAGACGAAGCAGTGATGGAAGCTGCCGATCTTGTCAGTGAAGTAAGGGAAATAAAACACCATTTTCACAAGGGAATTGCAGCACAGCCCGGCGTGGAATATTAACTCAAAACAAGGGAGGTTTCCAATGGCGGCCGCATTAAGGCATATTCGTGGCAACACATACTATCTTCCCGGAACCACAAATGTTGGTGTTGTGGTTAACGGCAATCAATGCGTCATCATCGATACAGGCAGGGACCGCCGGTATGGAAAACAAATTGCCAGCATTTTAAAAAAAGAGGGTCTTAAAGCCGGGGGCGTCATCAATACACACGGTCATGCCGACCATTATGGGGGTAACGGTGCTTTTGCCGGTGTGCGCATTTATGCCTCTGCCATCGAAAAAACCATGATGGAAAACCCGATTCTGGAGCCCATGTTTTTGTTCTCGGCGGCTCCGGTGAAAGAATTGCAAAATCCGGTTTTAATGGCGGAAGCTTCAAGGGTGGATGCTGTGATCACACCGGGAAAGTGCACCATAGACGGCATTGACTTAGAAGTTGTAGCTTTACCGGGCCATTGCCTGGGTCAAATCGGTATTGTGACCGCAGACGGCGTGTGTTTTTGTGGCGACGCCTATATAAGCGCGCGTATTGTTGACAGTTACGGCATGCCTTTTACGGTAGATGTCACTTTGGCACTGGAGACATTAAACCGGCTCAAGCAAAGCAAGTATGCCTGTTATGTACCAAGTCACAGTGTCATTAGCAGTGCACCTGCTGCCGAGATTCAAAGAAATATTACAGCCATGGAAAATACTTTAGATCTGATTTTGGATCTTCTCCGAAAAAAAACATACAGTCGTGAAGAAATTGTAGCCTATTACATGGCGGTACGAAAAAGAAAGCAAAATACTTTACAATACGCCCTTGACTACAGTACTGTCAGTGCCTGCCTCACGCACCTACACGCAAGAAAAAAAGTAACACACTATATTAAAGAGGGTAAAATGTTTTGGCAAAGAGAAGATTAGTAACAGGTTCTTAAAAACGGGAACCTGTTTTTTTCTTGTACCGGTAGGAATATATTCTACTTTAATTTGCTGTCTTTCCCATTGTCAAAAACAATTCTACCGCGTATAATAACAATGCGAACATATGTTTGTATTGGAGGCGGTCAGATGTCCTTTGTGCATCTTAGGATACACAGTGAATATAGCTTTTTGCGCGGTGCCTGTCGCTTGGAGAATTTAATTTTACAGGCCAAAAAACTCGGGATGCCGGCCGTAGCGTTAACTGATTACGGTGTTCTGCACGGTGCCGTCCGCTTTACGACCCTGGCCAGACAACACGGTATTAAACCTCTGGTGGGGACGGAACTCACCGTCGGCGGCCTGCCGGTAGTGCTTTTGGTGCGCAACCGGGCAGGCTGGCGCAATCTTTTGCGTTTAGTTAATTTATGTCAGTTGGCTAAAAGGGAGAATGTAGTGGAAATACGGGAAATCGCCGGGCATAGTGAAGGGCTGACGGTGATCTTGCATGCCCAACCGGAAGGTCCGGCTTTAACTGTGCCGGCTCGTATGTCCACGGTGCAAAATGTACTTAAAGCTTTACGGCCGGAATGCGAGGAGCTTTATCTTGCTGTAGAAACTGCCGGCAAAGCACAGGACTGCATAAACAAGCGACTGGTGCAGCTGGCGGGCAATTTGTGTGTACCGCCGGTGGCTACCCATAATGTCCATTATGTGCTGCCGGAAGATGATTTAATTTACCGCCTGGTTAATTGTATCCGGACGGCCAAACCTTTAGCCGGGGCGGAAAAATTATTTTTGCCGGGTGCTTTTTATTATTTACTTTCCCCGGATACCATGCGACACCGCCTGGCGGCCTATCCGGAAGCTTGTGACAATACACTGAAAATAGCTGAAAGTTGTTCCTTTGTTTTGGAGCGGGAGGGAATGCATTTACCTCATGTGGCTTTGCCGGAAGGAGAGAAGCCGGAAGCGGCGCTGAAACGTCTTTGCCGGGAAGGTTTGCGTAAAAAAGGTTTGGTCGGCAGGCAGGAGGCAAGAAGACGACTGGAAAAAGAACTTGACGTGATTCTGCCTAAAGGTTTGGCTTCATATTTCTTAATTGTACACGATTTAGTCAATTACGCCCGCTTAAAAGAGATTCCCGTGGGCCCGGGCCGGGGCTCGTCCGGAGGCAGTTTAGTGGCTTACCTTTTAGGAATTACGCAGGTAGATCCGCTTAAACACGGATTGTATTTTGAGCGTTTTTTAAGTGAAGACCGGGCTGAATTTCCGGATATTGACCTGGATGTTTGCCAGCGGCGCCGCCACGAACTACTGGATTATTTGCGCTCCCGCTATGGTGAGGAACGGGTTGCCCAGGTAAGTACCTTCAGTACACTGGGAGCCCGGGCGGCCGTCCGGGAAGCAGGTAAGGTGCTGGACCTTACCCAGCAGCGCATCACTGAGCTGGCTGAAGCTTTGCCGCATTATACCGGGCAGGGCGGCATTGAAGCAGCCGTGCAACAATTCCCCGAGTTTCAGGTCAAAGCTTTCCGGGAGCGGGAAATAAAAGAAGTGCTGGTGGGAGCGCGGCGGCTTGAAGGCATGTGTCGCCATCTTTCCACACACGCCGGCGGCATTATCATCGGGGCGGAGGATTTGGCCGGTATTGTGCCGTTGTGCCGGGGACCGTCGGGAGAAATCCTGACCCAGTGGGATAAAGATGATGTGGAAGAAATGGGTTTTTTGAAAATTGACATTTTAGGTTCCCGCAACCTGACCATTATCCACGATACTCTGGCTTTCGTAAAGGAAAGATGTGGGTCTGCTCCCGGTGTGGATGAGATCCCGGTAGATGATAAAAAAACTTTTGCCCTGCTGCGGCGGGGTGAGAGTCTGGGTTGTTTCCAGCTGGAAAGCACAGGCATGCGCCGTGTGCTGCGCCTGTTGGCACCGCGCTGCCTGGAAGATTTAATTCATTTGCTGTCACTGTACCGGCCCGGACCCTGGGAGAGCGGCATGGTGGAAACATTTGTAGCCAGACACCACGGACAAGCGGAAACAACATATGTACATCCCCGCCTGGTCCGTATTCTGGCAGATACTCACGGTGTAATCTTATATCAGGAGCAGGTAATGCGGATTGCCTGTGAAGTGGGAGGTTATACACCGGGAGAGGCGGACGGATTCCGGCGCGACCTGACCCGGCGGGTACAGCCAGATTTTCACCGGTGCAAATTTGTCCGCGGCGCCCGGGCAAAGGGGTTAACCCTGCTGGAAGCGGAAGCAATCTTTGCTCATTTATGTCGTTTTGCCGGTTATAGTTTTAATAAGGCGCATTCAGCGGCTTATGCCCTGATTTCGTATTGGACTGCTTATTTAAAAACACATTACCCGGTGGAATTTTATGCCGCTTTGCTTTCTACAGGCTTTGGTTATTATGGGCCTGTGGTTTATGTGCACGAAGCCAGGCGCAGGGGAATACCGGTTTTTCCCCCTCATGTTAACCATAGCGGCCTGCTTTTTCTGCCGGAAGGAAAGGGAGTGCGGGCTGCCCTGCCTTTAGTCCGTGATCTGGGTACACGCAGTGCTGCAGCCATTTTGGAAGCCCGGAAAAGCGGTCCCTTTGTCTCGTTGCGTGATTTTTGCCGGCGCCTGGGACGCGGCACACTGCGCCGCAGTGCTCTGGCCAACTTAATAAAAGTAGGTGCCTTTGACGGCTTGGGTTTAAATCGCCGGCAAGCGTTGTCTGTGCTGGATCATATTTTAAAACGGACTGCCCGCTACCCGGGGCAGTTAAGCTTATGGGATGATGAGCTGCCTGTGCCGGAACTGCCCGGGTATACGGCAGCGGAGCAAGCAAAGGCAGAAGCAGATGTTTTGGGGATGACACTTTTATGGCACCCTCTCAAATATTATCTGCAGGATTATGGTGACGCCGGTTTTACACCACTGGCACAGCTTCCGCAATTGCCGGCCAACCAAAAAGTCACGGTGGCGGCAATGGTTTTAGCCCGAGTCCGCCGTCGCTTTAAAAAGGGTAGCAGTGTGATGCTGACGCTTTTTTTGTCTGATGAAAGCGGCTTTGCGGAAGCCGTTGTTTACCCTGCCGTTTATAAACGTTTTCTGCACTTCTTAAAGGAAAAGATGCTGCTTTTAACCGGTAAAACTACTGCTGACGGCGATTCCGTTTTAGTGGAGGAAGTACTGCCGTTATTTATGATTGCTTCCACAAAGGAAAAGGAAAAGAACTTGTCGAAATGAAAATGACAGGCTACAGACTATAGTGAAGGGATCAGGAAAATGACGTCAAAAGATAATTTGCAAGCTTTATATACGCAGAGTTTAACCTGTCAAAACTGTGAACTGGGGGCTACCAGGAAGAATCTGGTTTTTGGTGAAGGGAAGGCAGATGCCGGGATTTTCCTCTTGGGAGAAGCTCCCGGGGCCAAAGAAGATGAAACCGGACGGCCTTTTGTCGGCCGGGCGGGGGAGTTGTTAACAGAGATGTTGACGCAAGCCGGTCTGGACAGGCAGGATGTTTATATAACCGGTTCATGTAAATGCCGCCCGCCCAAAAACCGCAATCCCTACAAGAGGGAGCTTGCTGCCTGCCGGCCTATCCTGCAGCAACAGTTAGAAATTATTAAGCCGCAAGTGGTGGTGTGCATGGGACTGGTTGCCATTCATAACCTGCTGGACAAAAAAGCCCGTCTGGCCGATATTCATGGGCAGTGGTTTGAGGGGCCGGGGTATAAAATTTATCCCACCTATCATCCGGCCGCAGTGCTGCGGGGGACAGTAAAGGCTGAAGTAATGATTGAAGACTTCCGTCGCGTAGCCGAGGCGATGAAAAGCCTTTAGTTTGAAGTCAAAGTGCCTCCTGCATAAGATGAAATAATTTTAATTAGGGGCTAAATCTAATGGTTGATAATCATTTTACGGCAACAGGTATAGGGTGGTTTACCTTTGCACAGATAAAAAAATTAAAGACATTTGACAATGTGATTAAAATGATTGCGCACTCTTTGCGGTATATTAAACAAAGTAAGATATAGGCAGAGTCAATCATTTATATTGTATAATGTCAGTAAAGAAGTTCAAATCCGCACACAATTGTGCTTAAACAGGTGGAGAGAAGATGAAAAAATTATTATTTGGCTGCCTGATCTTATTACTGTTGGTTCTGCCGGTGGGCAACGCGCAGGCCGCAGTTGCTCATTTAGGCTTTGTGGAAACTGATGTGCTTTTACTGGAGGACGGTAAGGCTGTAATTAGTTATACCGTACGCTACAACCTGGTGCCGGGGCAGACGATGCTGGCTTTTACCGTTTCAGGTTTTGACAGGTTAAAGCCGGTTTTTGACAAAGAACATGCCTGGGTCATAACAGATGATAATACTGCTTTTGAGATAGAAATTGTGAATCTGGGCGGCGGTAACTATGATATCATTCATGCCGGAGAAAAACGTTTGGGCGGAGAGTATCTGACCTATAAATTCCGCTTTGCCACAGATATGTATGAAGCAGGGTACCTGGCACGCACAACAGCAGCTGACGGCAGCCCGCTTGTTGTTTTTAACTGGTCTCCCACGCAATGGGATGAGAAGATGGAACATTATACGGTTACAGTTAACTATCCTCTTGAGCTGGTGGAAGAGGAGACCAGGGAAGAAATAGAGGCCCTGTTACTGTCGCAGGGTTTTGCCACGGAACCGTGGATGAATGATGAGTACCTCATTGATTACCGCAAAAATTTAGTTGACGGTACTGCATGGGCGCAGGTATTGCTGCATAAAGAAGCTCCCGGGCCACGTTATCAATTTCGCATTCAGCAGTATATTGCCGCAGATGTTTTTACCTTGCCTGCATCAAGCAGTACAGGCAGTAAAGCTGCACCTGTAGCGCCCTCACCGCCAAGATCAGACTGGGAACAGGTGAGAAGCGGCCAGGAGCGGAAGCCTGTAAGTACTGGCAGCGGCAGGGCAGGGTTGCTCCTGGCGCTGGCAGGGCTTTTAGTCGTTACCTTTTTTGCCGTGGGCAGAAAGCATCGTTCCCTGGTACGGGCCCGGTCAACACTTGATGAAGTGCAATGGGCCAGAACTGACTGGGAGCCGCCGAAACTTGAAATTGCCTCCTTCCGTAAGGACGGAACCATTGCCAAAGATTTGGACAGCATTGAGGCGGCCATGTTTTTAGGGGTATCTTATCAAAGCATTCTCTCTGCCATCCTGGCTAAACTGATAGAAAAGGGTTATCTCGAGGAAGTGTCCAGGGATCCACTTCAGGTACGTCGTGTGATCAGGGATAGCCTGTTTTCAGCGTCCCCTGAGCTCAATGAGTATGAAAAAATGATGTACGATGCTGCTGCAGACGGCCGTTTCTCAGAAAAAGAACTGGAAGCAATTTTGCAAAAAATTATTGAAAATGTGCAAAAGAAAACCTGGGATTGTGATTTGGAAGCAACACGTAAATATTACCGGGAGCAAATTGCAGCAGCCGTCAAAGAAAAAGAAGGAGAACTGCCTGAATTGAAGACAAAAGACAGGGGTGCTGTTTTTGCCGGTTACTGGCCCTACTGGTACTTTCACCGTAGCGGCCTAAGATACAGGAGTAATGCCAACCGGTTTGCCAAATCCATTCCTGTCAAACCGCAGCAGCAGTCATTAGATTCTGTTTTAAATTCAGGTCCGGGAGTTTTTGTCTGTCATTCCGCCTGCCATGATGCCTGCCATTCGGCGTGTCATTCCGCCTGTCACTCCGCTTGCCATTCGGCTTGTCACTCGGCCTGCCATTCCGCCTGTGTCAGCGGAGGTGCGCGATGAGAAAAAAACACCGCCTCACCTGGGTTGATGATTTTTTGCGGCAGATCAAACCATACGTGTATATGCGCCTGCAGGATAACGTCCTTATCCGCATGCCCAATGAAGCTTTTAAACTAAATCCTACTGGTGCCCGGATTGTGGCCCATATTTTAAACGGCGGTTCCATCCTGGATATTCTTCAAGCCAGGGAATGGGAACCGGAAACAGCAGAACAGCTGGAACGCTTTTTTATTGATTTGACGCGAATGTGGAACAATGAAGTATGTGAAAACTATTCCACGCCGGCAATTATCAGGCGTGAATTCAGTTTAGGTTATATTCAACTGCCTGTCTTGTCGGAAGTTGCCGTAACGTCCGCCTGCAATATTAAGTGCCGTTTTTGTTATGCAGGCTGTACAGAAAACAAAAAAGAGAATCAGCTGGATTTGGACGGGTTTAAAAAAGTCCTGGATATTATCCGTTATGAAGCTGAAGTCCCCAGTGTATCTTTTACCGGAGGTGAGCCGCTTTTATTTCCCGGGTTAACGGAGCTGATAAAATATGCCTCGCAAAATAACGGCATGAGAGTGAACCTGATTACAAATGGTATCCTCATCAACCGGCACAAAGCCAAAGAAATGGTGCGGGCAGGTCTGGCTTCGGCCCAGGTCAGCATTGAATCCGCTCATCCCGAGGAACACGATGCCATTACCGGTGTTACCGGTTCTCATGAAGCTTCCGTAACCGGCCTGAAGGCGCTAATGCGGGCAGGGGTGCGGGTGCATCCCCATTTTACCGTTTGCCGGCTGAATAAAGATTCAGTGACTGATTACCCTGAATTTGCGCGCAGTATTGGTGCCGAAAGATTTTCCGCCAACCTGGTAATTCCGGCCGGACGCGGAACAGATGCAGAACTGAAGGTCAGCTATACGGAAATTGGTGAGATTATTGAACAGATTATGCAGGCGGCGGCAGCGGCCGGCATTGAATTTATGTGGTATTCTCCCACGCCTCTTTGTCTCTTTAATCCTGTGGCGGCAGGATTGGGCAATAAGGGGTGCAGTGCCTGTGAAGGGCTTTTATCGGTTGATGCACAGGGTAATGTTCTGCCCTGTTCAAGCTGGTCCCAGCCTGTTGGTAACCTGCTTACTGAAGGGTTTGCAGTCGTCTGGAATAAAAAACAAAGTGTTTGGATTCGCGGCAAAGAAGCTGCCCCCAAACTTTGTAAAGAATGCTGTCATTTTGCCGTCTGCCAGGGAGCCTGTCCATTATATTTCAATGTTCACGGCTGTGAAGAACTGGAGGGTTTTTGGCAGTCTCAGGGACCGGTACCGGAAAGGGGAGCACTATGAGGAAATCAATGCGCATCCCTGGTTTCCTACCGCCGGAAAAACAGGGTGAGGTACAGTTTATTTTTTTT
>ERZ773359.5503-NODE-5503-length-12084-cov-6.309668_pt1 | contig 12084 bp, 9 predicted proteins | sample MGYA00374955_ERZ773359 | MGnify/ENA primary metagenome ERZ773359 (study PRJEB29098, sample SAMN04486028) | biogas fermenter metagenome | study: EMG produced TPA metagenomics assembly of the Biogas fermentation microbial communities from Germany - Plant 4 DNA1...
CACTAATGGCGCTTTGCCAATTCGGTGAGCCATTAAGCATAATGAAGGCGTTGTTGATGAGAGCAACCAGGATTACTCCCAGAAGGGTACCAAAAACGCTTCCCTTCCCACCCGAAAGACTTGCACCGCCAACGACCGAAGCTGCAATAGCGCGCATTTCTGCTCCCAACCCAAAACTGGCATGTCCCATGGCAAGGTGACTGGTCATCAAAATAGAAGCCAAACCAGCTGTAGTGCTGCAGATCATGTAAGCCACTATAGTGACTAGTCGCGTGGGCAGCCCGGTAAGGTACGCAGCATCAGGTGACTGACCAGTGTAGAACATCTGCTTAAAGAACTTGAATCTATTCACTAGCACCATAAACACCAAACACACCGCTAAGGAGAAGACTACCGTGACAGGCAATCCAAGAAAACGCCCCCGTCCAAAGGCGATGTAACTGGCTGGCAACTTATTGACGAAGTACCCGCTGGTCATAACATAACACATGCCCCGGAAGATTGACATGGAACTCAAAGTGGCCACAAAAGGCGCTACATTTGCTTTCGCGACAAGCACACCGTTGGCTGCTCCGATCGCTATGGCAGTGGCGAGGCCACTTGCAACAGCAAGTGGCACTGCCACACCATCTTGGAGCAATAAGGTGGTCACGATGCCGGCGAACGCCATGACGGAACCGACGGACAGATCTATGCCTCCTACGATGAGTACTACCGTCATCCCTAGGGCAAGTAAGAGGTCATACGACATCCCAATCAAGATCGCTTCGAAGTTGACCAGATTTAAGAATGCTGTACCTTTGATCAACCCCATGACCACGATCACAAGGCCGATTAGCATCAACAACGACGATGTCCGGCCGGCCTTTAACACTCTCATTGCATCCACAACCCCTCACATAGACATCTACAAGCCTACACCCACCAGATGTTGGACGTCCGTCGGCAAATCGGTAAACTTAATCAGTTCTCTACCTCTCTTGAAAAAGGCATTCTCTACACAGCCACCAGCAATCTGATCATTGGGGTGCCCGTAAAGCCCTAAGTCGAGCATAATCCCAACATTCGTGCCAAACAGGGTTTCTCGTTCAGGATGGATGACCATGGGTTCGAGACACTCAGTCAAACCCGTTCCGTGGCAAGTACTGAAGAAATGGCACTGTTTCATGTTGTAACCTTCAATGGTCAAAGTAGCGAAGTAGTTGCGCGGCGCCAAATCCACACGATTTGATGGCAGATTGTTCTCAACTACGTTTTTCAACTCAGCTTCAGCTTTCTCATAACCAGTGTTCAAAGCATCGAAATACTGCTTCTGGATCTCCGACCTCTCGCCCATGACAAACGCACATCGGGCCACACCCTTATATCCCTCATAACTTGGGCTGCAACCAACCTGCACAATCTCGCCCTCTCGAATGACTTTGTTCGAAGCTGGCCCGATTACAGTTCTAGCCCGCGCGCCAGAGTTAACAATAGTCTCGAATCCTGTCCCATCGCCACCCAACGCTTTTACTACGTAGTCTGCAACCGCTGCTACCTCAGTCTCCCGCAGGCCCGGTCTGGCCACAGCCAGCATGGCGCGTACGGCGGCACACGCAATGGTGTTAGCCTGCTTCATGCAGGCAAACTCAGCTTCAGACTTCTCATAACGCAAGTCGGACAGGATATCCGAAGCGTCCACGATCTCGATGCCTTCCCCTATTTTGCTCTGGAAAACATCGTAAAACTTCACAGGCACGTAGTCCAGCGGACTTAGGAAGCCAACCCTCTTGATCTCTTTGCCGGCATATTCAGAAATAATGGGGATAAAAGACTTGGGCGGCAGACCTTCGTAATACTCATCGGGAATACTAAACTCTTCCACAAAGTGGGTCTCTAAGTTCAAGCCGATCTCTGCTGCAAGCAGACCGGATTCTGGACCGACGATGAGTGCAGGACGCTTGCCTGGAGCGATAATCCCCGATGCCCTTTCAATGTTGGGATTATACCCTGTTAGGTACACCCCATCGCCTGGATACTCCCTGTACCAAAAGAAGAAAGCAACGTCAATTTCTCTCTCTCTAAGCTTTTCGTGAACCCTTTCGTAACGCTTCTCATATTCATCGAGGGGGATACGTACCGTTAAGTCCACCGTAGACCGATAGGTCTCAATTATTCGAGCTATCTTTTCATAATCAGCCGCAGTCAGCATTTGCCTACCTCCTATTTTATATGTATTTTTTAAATCATTATTCTATGTCGTTAAATATCTACGCCTAAATGACAGCATCAGTGCCATAATAGTGTCAAGCATATATTTCACATTTTCTCATTGATCTCTACTTGGATATAACTTCTTTGCCTTCCACGAACGAAATTGCGACGAAACCATAGAATAAATGGCGACGTTTTCCTCCAAAGGTCCATCCGGAAAACAACTGGTGGCGTGATAGTCCTGTAAATCAAAAAAGGCCCCGCGTCCCAGTTTGAGGCCTTTTTATTGTGTCCATACCACGAAGTGGACACAGAAGTCATTCCATGAGGTTTTCAACAAGTAAGGAACCTTCCATCGAAATCCACAGCATCCTCCGCTTCCAAGGGGAACTTCACAGGCCGTTTGTCCCGATTGGAACGGTAGATGGCGGTGAAGATCTCCACCGTTTTGCGGCCCTCTTCCCCGTCCACCAGGGGCTTGGTGCCGCGCAGAATGGCATTCAGGAAATCCTCAATTTGGCGTGCGTGGAAGTACACCATGGGGTTGATGCGCTCAAACAGCTCCCGATCCTCCGCCTGCCACTGCTCTAAAAGGTGCTCTTCCCCAGGTACAGTCCACAGATCGTTGATGGGCGGTTCGGTAATGCTGGACATACCGGCGATAAACATGGCGCCGCCATCGGTCTGCACCCCAACGGCCGCCCCGTTCTCACCGTAGACATGCACCTTGGCATGGAGGGCCGGGTTCTGGGAGTTGCTCACCAGAATCTGGCCCAGGGCGCCGCTTTTGAACTTAAGCACAGCAACCGCCGTATCTTCCACCTCGATGTAAGGATGATTGAGGTTGCCCCAATAGCCAAACAGCTCGTCAATGGGCCCTAAAAACCACTGGAGTAGATCCAGCTGGTGGGGGGCTTGATTGACCAAAACCCCGCCCCCTTCCCCCTCCCAGGTTCCCCGCCACGGGTCGGCTTGGTAATAGGCCTGGTCCCGCCAGCCCAGCATGGTTACCGTACCCAAAACGGGCTTACCCAGCTTTCCTACTTCGATGGCCTGTTTTACCCGCTGGGCAGCCGGGTAAAACCGGCGCTGGCTCACCGTCCCCAGGGTAACCCCGTGTTCTTTGGCCGCAGCTATAATGGCATCACAGTCCTGCAGGGAAGAAGCCAAGGGCTTTTCCACCAAGACGTGCATGCCGGCACGGCAGGCCCGCACAGCCCCCTCCGCGTGGGCAGGATGGGGAGAGCAGATGATCACCGCCTCAATACCCCCTCGGACGGCCATCTCCTCGATGCTGGCGTAAGCCTCGACCCCATACTTTTGGGCAAAGGCCTGCGCGGTTTGGGGGTTGCGGCTGTAGACACCGGTAAAGGAGGACTGGGGCAGGTTCTGCAGTGCTTGGGCATGGAGGTGAGCGCCTTTGCCGCAGCCGATAATCCCGGTTTTGAGCCGCTTCATATCCATTCTCCTTCAGATCAACTTTGCTTCAGGGCTTGAGCACCACTTTGAGCAGGCCAGGCTCTTTGTTGTACAGCCGGCCAAACCACTCTGCCCCTTCCGCCAAGGGAGCAGTGGCACTAATTAAGGCCTCCACATCCACCTTTCTCTGCTCAATCAGATCCAAACACACTGGGTACTCCCCGCTGGAGGCGCAGGAGCCGTACACCTTGATTTCCCTGGTCACCACGGACTGGAGGGGAAACTGGACCTGGGGGCTTAAGTTGCCCACCAGTACCACTGCTCCGCCCTTGCGCACCAAGCTGATGGCCTGCTCAACTGTGGAACTGAGCCCCACCGCATCAAAAACCAGATCCGCGCCCCTGCCTTTCGTTAGGCTGAGGATTCTCCCCTGCACATCACCTTTTTGGGGATCCAGACAGAGGGCAGCCCCGAACTGCTCGGCCAAGGGGAACTTGGCCGGATCCACATCCACGGCAATGATCCGGCCGCAGCCCGCGGCCTTAAGTACCTGGATGATCAGCAGGCCAATGGTGCCCGCGCCCACCACCACTGCCGTATCTCCCAGGGAAAGGGGTGCCAAGCCCACGGCATGGGCGGCAATGGATAAGGGTTCCACCATGGCCGCCTGTTCAAAGCTGACCCCTGGGGGAAGGTGGTAGGCGATGCGGCTGGGGATGGCGATATACTCCGCCAAAGCCCCATCCTGCTTGTAATCGGCACAGGACACCCCCAGCACCCGCCGATTCTCGCAGAGGTTGATCCTGCCCTGGCGGCAGAAATGACACTGGCCGCAGTAGATGGTGGAATCGAAGGTAATGGGGTCACCCGGGGAGAAGCCCTGCACCCGGCTGCCCACAGCAGCCACCACTCCCGCGGCTTCATGGCCCATGATGATGGGCGGCTGGCGCCTGCCCGTACTGCCATCCATCCCGTGCACATCGCTTCCGCAGATGGCGCAGGCCTTGATCTGGACCAGCAGATCCTCCGGCCCGCAGCTGGGCTCGGGTACATCTTCGTAACTTAGGTGCTGATACGCCTTCAACACCAGTGCTTTCATTGCTGCCACCTCATTCCTTAACTGCGCCCGCGGTCAAGCCCTGGATGATGTACCTCTGGGCCACCAGGGCGATAATGATCACCGGGAGGGTAATGGTCACCGCTGCAGCCATTAAGCCGCCCCAGTTGATTTCTGAATAGGCCATGAAGTTGAACACGGCCACAGGCAGGGTTTTGGTTTTGGCGCCAGTGAGCACCACACCAAACATGAAGTTGTTCCAGGAAAAGATGAACGAAAGGATGGAGCTGGTAATCACCCCGGGGCCGGTTAGGGGCAGGAGCACCCGGAAGAAGGCCCCTTGGCGGGTGGCGCCATCGATCATGGCCGCCTGCTCCAGCTCCACGGGCAGACTCTCAAAGAAGGGAGTCATCACCCAGATGATAAAGGGCAGCCCCACCAGCATATGGGCGAGAATCATGGAAGTGTAGGTGTCCACCATGCGCAGCCGGGAAAAGAGGATAAACCAGGGGATCAAAAAGGTAATTCCCGGTACAATCCTAGCCACCAAAATGGCCAGGGCCAGCTTACCCTGCTTAAAGCGGGCGATGGAATAGGCTGCCGGAAGCCCCAAGAGCAGGGAACAGAAGGTGGAGCCAAAGGCGATCACCGCACTGTTAAACATGTAGCGGGAAAAATCGTGTTCGGCAAATACCCCCCGGTAGTGCATGGTTGTGGGTTTGAAGGTCCAAGCCGGGGGCACGCGGGTGATATCCGCGTTGGTTTTCACGGAAGAGACCACCATCCAAAAGAAGGGGAACAAAAAGGGAATGACAATGATGGCCACCAAAGCGAAGTACAGAATATCCCTAACCACCTTGCCTTTTCGACCACGCAGCACTGCCGCCACCTCCCATCACAGCTCCAAGGGCTTTTTCAGCCAGTTGATCATCACAGCTAGGCCCAAGGTCAAAGCAAAGAAGATGATCAGCAGAGCTGAAGCCTTGCCCATTTGGAAATATTGGAAGCCCAGGACGAAGGAGTAGATGTTCAAGGTTTCCGTGGCATAACCCGGTCCGCCCTGGGTCATGGTGTAGATAATGTCGTACGTTTTAAAAGCATCGATGGCCCGCAGGGTCATGGCAGCCAAAATGGTGGGCTGCAGCAGAGGCAGGGTAATCAAACGAATACTCTGCAGCGTACTCGCGCCATCCACCAGCGCGGCCTCATAGGGTTCGCTGGGCAGGGCAGCCAGGCCAGCTAAGACGATGAGGGTGATCATGGGCGTCCACTGCCACACGTCCACCAGGATCAAAGAGCCCAGGGCTTGAGCGGGAGAGGCCAGCCAAAGGCCTTGGGGCAGGCCCAGCAGCTTGAGGAAGTAATTGATCACGCCAATGGAAGGCTCATACATGAGCAGCCAGACCATACCCACGGCCACGGGGGTAGCCACCATGGGCAGCAAGAACAGAGTTTTGATCACGTTCTTGCCCCGCATATCCCTATTCAAAATCAAGGCTATGGCCACGCCCAGCACCGTCTCAATCACCACGGCAATGATGGTGAAGGCAAAGGTGCGCCCCACCGCGGGCCAAAAACGGCGATCCTGGACGAGCAGGGAAGTGAAATTGCGCAGCCCAATCCAGCGCGGCGGTGTGAGGGAACCCATGCTCCACTGGCTGAAGGATAGGCGCAGGGTGTACAGGATGGGAAACACCATCATAACCAATACGAAGATAAGGGCAGGTAGAACAAACACGTACTTAATCCGCTTATCGATCCATCTACTCAGCACCATCCTACCTCCTTGAAGACGGGCAGAGGACAAGCCCCTGCCCGCCACTCACTGCTGTTCAGCTTATTTCTCCCGATCCAACAGGTCTTGATACTCCCGGTTCATCTGGTCAGCCACAGCCTTCACATCTCCGCCTTCAATGGCGGTGACGATGATGGTGCCCACAATATCCCGGGCTTCGCCAACGGCAATCACATTGGGCCGGTCAAAGGGCATGGCGCCTTCAGAGGAGGCCAGGATGACCTCAACCAGCTGCGGCGGGAACTCCGCGGTGCCCCGGGGATCGTCCCAGGCGGAGGTCCGTGCGGAAGGCACCTGGCGGGCCTGGGTGCGCAGGGTCATTTCCTTGCTGGTTGCCCACTTGATGAACTCCCAGGCAGCCTCCTTGTTGCGGGATGTGGCGGCCATGGACACGCCCCAGGATACTACAGAATAGGGTTTCGAGCCGGCTGGTCCAGCTGGGAACTGGGCAAACCCAACCACATCACCCACATCGGACTGATTGGGATCCAAGAGGTTGGAGTAGAATACGGAGGCATCGGTGTACATGGCGGCATTGCCCTGGGCGAAGATGGCCAAGGCCTGCGGCCAGCTCATGTTGAGCACTCCCGGAGGACCATAGTTGCGCAGCATATCCCCGTAGAAGGTAAAGGCGGCAATGGCTTCAGGGGTGTTCAAGGTAGCTTTGCCGTCCTCATGGAAGTTACCGCCAAAGCTGTACAGGTAGCTGGAGAACTGGGTGACAGCCGGCGACCTCTGGCCCCGGGACACAAAGCCGTAAAAGCCATTAGCAGGATCATTGAAGTACTTAGCAGCAGCTTCCAGTTCCTCCATGGTGGTGGGAACCTTGATGCCGTGCTCTTCAAAGAGGTCATTGCGGTAGTAGATAATTTCCTGCTCGGTTACGATGGGAATACCGGTCAAGATCCCATCCACCGTTTCGGCCAAAAGGGCCGAGGGGAAGAAGTCAGCCAGATCAAAGTCCGGGTCCTTTTCCACAAAGGGCCGCAGATCAGCATACCAGCCGTTTTTGGCAAATTGCTTGGCCTCCTGCAGCGGACGCTGCATGAAAACATCGATGGTAGAAGTACCGGAAGCGAACTCAACCAAGAGCTTTTGGGTGAGCTGATCTTCAAAGAGGGACTCGGCCTGCACTTTGATGCCAGTCAGCTCTTCGAACTCAGGCAAAAACGGACGGATCGCATCGGTCCAGGGATGGTTAGAAAACAGGACGCGAATGGTAGTCCCGGCGTAGGGCTTATCCGCGGCCGCAGCGCCGATGCCCAGAGCCAACAGCAGAGTAATCACCAGCAAAACCGATAGCGTTCTTCTCAATTTTTCCTCCTCCTTAATCTCAGCTGGAATTTGCACGGAAAGCACAGCAGGATCACTTCCTGTACACCCTCACCCCCTTCCCCTTAGGCATGACGACTCACAGCCGAAAATCCGCCAGAGCGGAGGTTGCCTTGTGGACAGCCTCCTGGAAGCGGTGGCTGAAGTGGACAAAGAGCCCTGCATAAAGGGCATCAATGATGCACAGCTGGGCAAAGCGGGAGCTCACTCCGTCACTGCGGAAGTGGGATTCGGGCGATGAAGTCCAGAGGTTGATATCGGCCAAACGGGAGAGCGGTGTTTTGGCGTAACGAGTGATGGCGATAATGGTCACTCCGTTACTGCGGGCTATTTCCGCCACCTTCAGCACTTCCTTTGTGGTGCCGGAGTAGGAGATGATTAAAATGGCATCCCCTTGCCCTAAGGTGGAACAGGCCTGCGCCGCATTATGGCTGTCGCTAAAGGCCCTGGCCCACAGGCCCAGCTTCAAAAACCCGTTTTCCGCATCTTGGGCCATTATGCCCGAGCGGCCGCAGCCAAAGAGCTGAATGCGCCGGGCGGTGGCCAAAACCTCAATGGCCCGGCTGAGGGCCTCTTCTTCGATTACTTCCACGGTGTCATAAATGGTCTGGACAATGGTCTGGCACACCTTCTCCATGACCAATTTGGGGGGATCGCCGTTTTCAATGCGCACATCCAGGCTTTTCAGGGGACGCACCAAAGCCTGGGAGAGATGGATTTTAAAGTCCTGGTACCCCTTAAAGCCCAGGTCTTGGCTGAAGCGAACCACAGTGGCTTCACTCACCCCTGCCTTTTCCGCCAGTTCCGTGATGGACAGGTGGATCACCTCGGCGGGGTTTGCCAGCACAACCTGGGCCACCTTGCGGCTGGCACTGCCCATGCTGTTCAGCCTGGTCTGCAGATTGTGAAAGATTTCCTTTTCGTTATCTGCCCCCATTCGCATTAACATTGCGGGGCCCCCTTTTACATTCAACCGCTTGCACTTACTTAGAATTTACATTCCGCGCCTTTTCGAAGAATCCTTCATTGGCGCGGACAATTTTTCCGCGGCTGGCGTGCCGGCGAAGGCGGCTCAATAAAAGGGACCAGCTAACAGGGTTTTCCATTCATTGCCAACAAGCAGCAGCTGAAAAAATCTTTCAATGGATCCCCTCCCAGTGCAAAAAGCATACAAAAAAGGCCCCCTCTCGGGAGCCCTCTTCAGGCCAACCTGCGTTTTCAGCATGGTCAAAGCTTAGAGATCTGTTCAATCAGCCTTCTGGCCTCAGCGGTGAGCACTTGGGGAGCCCTGGGATGGAATACTGAAGTTTCCGCCTCGTAGCCCCCTTCCTGGAAGGCTTCCCAGGTGGGGAAATAACCGAAGTAACCGTTGGCGTAACCCACCACCAGTACCTGCACCGCATCCCAGCCTTCCTTGATGGCTCGGCCCAGCTCGGCAAAGGGTTCGCCGGGGATGCCCACCAACACAATCTCCCCCAAGGCTAGTGCCTGCAGGGGGACGGGCAGCTCCCTCTGGCCTTCCGCGCGGTAATCCTCCAGGGACGCCAGGAGCATGGTCAGGTAGACTTCCCCAATGCTGAGCTCCTTGGCTTCAGGGCTTTCGGGCGGGAAGGCACCCTTCCTTTCCTGCAGCTCGGCTAGGCTGCTCCGCAGCTCGGCTGCGGTGGGCAGCTCTTTTAAGGGAAGGGGGACTTTATCCGTGAGTACCCGCAGGAAGGGCCTGGTGCACACAACCCCCTCCCTGAGTGCAGCTAACGCCGCGTGGGCTAAGCTGGTTCCCACTTCCTCCGCCTTGGCAAAGGTGCGAAAGTCGATCTGCTCGCCTAAGGCACTGGCATCCGCGGAATAACCGATATTGATATTCCCCGCCGCGCCGGTCAACATCAGCGTGCAGCACTGAGGATGCTGCCCTTCCACTGCCCGCCGGAGAAAACCGGGATAGTCAGCGGTATACTCCAAGTTCTCCGCCCCCAGCACGGTGGGGTGCAGGCCGAAGTTTACTAGGCAGCCCACCAGCTCCCCGGCTGCGTAGAAACCGACAGTCTGCACAACAGGATCCGGGGTTTCTTCCAGCGTCCGGCGATTCTTGGCCACTCCCGGGACAGCTGCCGCGCCCCTTTTTACCTGCACTTCCCCCAGCCTTGCCTGGGCCTTTTCCAGGGCCAGCACCGACCCTGAGACAATGCGTTCTATAGTACTCTCCTGACCATCAAAGCCGAACTTTTTGGACAGCGCCGGTCCAGAATGGGTGTGGGTAGCGCAGATGAAAAGGTGATCCCCGGGGATCCCCAGGGCGGCCTCGGCACGCCCGCGGATCTTCTGGCAGATCTCTTCCGGGACCTCTAAAAGATCCAGGTTCAAAAGGGCTGCCCGCTGCGGACCCTGCTCAAAAACGGCGGCATGGGCCTGCAGCTCATCATGCACCCCTTGGGCTCCCCCAGTCCTTGCCAGATAGCCAGCCATGGGCAGGCCCAGCTGAGGGGTGATCTCAGCCCGGCCAAACCCGGCACGCAGGATCACTGTCACTTCGCCCCGCCCCCAGATGGCTGCTCCATCTTTTCCAGGAGCTGAAGAATGAGCATCAGGCAGCGGGCAATGTGGAAGGGATCCTTCACCGGCAGGGCCACCACGGCCTCCAGGGGCGCGCCCTGGCGATCCCGGATCTGAATCCATTCGCCCACCGCCGGGTCAGGATGGGGGAAGGTGCGGAAGGTGTAATCCTTGGTCTGGGCATAGAGCTCCAAAAAGGCGCTGCGCTTGGTCAGGTGGTAAGCCAGGAGGGTGGTATACAGGGCTTCGGAATGGGGCCACCAAAGTTTATGGGACCAATCCTGCTGCACTTTGTGCACCATAGGATGCCCAGCCAGATCCCCCACTTCTCCCCGGGGCGGCCCCCCTTCCCGATCCACAAAGAGCAGGAGGCCGCCGTAGTGCTCGTCCCACCCAACTTTGTAAGTATTCTCAATCAAATCGGCGCAGGCTTCCACCAGGGCCTGATCCCCATCTTCCAAAGCTTGATGGAGCATAAACCACAGACACTCCAGGGAATGGCCTGGGTTGATGTAACGCTCCAAAAGGGACTCCCCTGGCTGATCTAGATGAACCATTTCCTGCAAAAGGCCGTCTTTGCAGAAGTAGTCAAAGATGAGCTGCACATAACCCCGGCACTTTTCGTTGGTCTGGACGCAAGTCACATCCCCTAGCGCCCGCTGGGCATCACGCAGCTCTTGACTGGTGGTGAGCAGGATCATGGCCACGCCGTGGGCGCACATCCCTGGGGGAATCGGGTAGGGGTCGGTGCGGAACTCCCCCTGGAGCCTGCGTTCAATGCTTTGGTAGAGCTCCTTGGCAAACTGGAGGATGTCCCTGCTGTTCGTCACTTGTGCATAACGGCTCAGGCCCAAAACCACAAAGCAGTCCGCGTAAATGCTGGTGGCAAAGCCGCTGCCAGGTGTGGGCTCTTTAGGTTCCCCTGTTCTGCTCAGCAGAAAGGCGGCGCTGCCATCTTCCAAAAGGGCGTGCTGGAGGAGGAAATCCACCCCCAGCTTGGCATAATCCAAGAAGCGCTCCTCACCGAGCATGGCCGCAAGTTCGGCAAAAACCCACACCAGCCGGCCCTGGGACCACACATACTTGTCTGTGCTGACAAGCTCCGTTCCCCCGTTGTTGAAGCAGGTAAAATCCCCGCCGTAGTCCCGATCCAAAGCACGTTCGATCCAGAAGGGCAGGATGTTCTCGAGAAGCTCCCGCCGGTAAAAGTCCAGCTCCTCCCTGATGTTCAGCTCCTTGGACATTATGACCACTTCTCCTTGTTGTCCATGAGCAGCTTAAAGGTCTGCTCCAACTCCTCCTGGCTGGAAAGCTCCAGCACCACCGACTGCACGTGGGGCAGGTTCACTACCTTACGCCACACCTCCGCCACCTCGTCCCACCTTTGGGGAGGTACGTGGCTGCCCTTATCCAGGCTTTCGTAGAAATAGAAGTGGACGTGGCGGATATGCCCCTGGAGCAGATCCACATACTCCACAAGCCTAAGCTCCCCGCCGCGCACTTTGGGGTTGGAGGCGGCATGCCCGGTGTCAAAGGTCAGGCCCTGCAGCCCCGCACGCTGGATCATCTCCAGATGGGTATTGGGATCGGTGGTCCAGCCCACCTTGAGGTTTTCCAGCAGGACCATGCCGTTCCGTTCCGCGGCGAACCTCCCCAGCTCCTCCAAATGGCGCAGGGCAGTATCCCAATCCAGCTCCTCCACGGGGATGGAGTTGGAGCCCACATGGAGGGTGATGAT
>ERZ773359.5506-NODE-5506-length-12075-cov-5.001747_pt1 | contig 12075 bp, 10 predicted proteins | sample MGYA00374955_ERZ773359 | MGnify/ENA primary metagenome ERZ773359 (study PRJEB29098, sample SAMN04486028) | biogas fermenter metagenome | study: EMG produced TPA metagenomics assembly of the Biogas fermentation microbial communities from Germany - Plant 4 DNA1...
GTCCAAAAAAGAGACCTTCCACGGCTATATGCCGGAATGCGGCGCGCCGTTTTTACGGGAGATAATCGCAAAGCATTACGCGAGTAAAGGTGTTGCGCTTGACAGCGACGAGGTGTTTGTATCCTACGGCGCCAGCGACGAACTCGGCGATATTATCGACTTGTTCGACAGTTCCAGCACCGCGCTTGTAATCGAGCCGGCATACCCCGCCTATGTTGACGCGAATACAATGGCAGGCAGGAAGATAGTGCATTTAGCTTCGGGCGAGGAAAACGGCTTTTGCCAAATCCCGACGAAAGTATTAAAGCTGATTTACTTTACATCTGTTCTCCAAATAACCCGACCGGCGCGGTATTCAGCCGCGAAAAGCTGCAGGCATGGGTCGACTTTGCTAACCGGCACGGTTCGGTTATCCTATTTGACGCGGCTTATGAGGCTTATATTGAGGACGAGGATTTGCCCCGCAGCATTTTTGAATTGGATGGAGCGCGCACCTGCGCTATCGAGATTTGTTCGCTGTCTAAAACCGCCGGGTTTACCGGCACTCGGCTGGGCTATACAGTGATTCCCAAGGATTTGAACAGGGACGGCATGAACCTGAATTCCATGTGGGTGCGCAACCGCACGACCAAAACCAACGGGGTGTCGTATATTCTTCAAAAAGGCGGCACCGCGGTATTTACGCCGGAAGGTCAGCGGCAAATCCGTCAAAACATTAACGTATACAAAAACAACGCAAAAGTGCTGATGGAGGCGCTCGACAAACTCGGAATCTGGTACTGCGGGGGCAAAAACGCGTCATATATCTGGCTTAAATGCCCGGGCGGACTGGGCAGCTGGGAATTCTTTGACTACCTGCTGAATGAAATCCAGGTTGTCGGCACTCCGGGCGAGGGGTTTGGAGCCTGCGGGAAAGGGTATTTCCGCTTCTCCACATTCGGCAGCCCTGAAGATACAAAAGAAGCGGCGCGCAGGCTTTGCGAACTGTTAGGTTAAAGGCGTTGGCATAATGATTGAACGGCTTAATAAAAATGCGGGGCAATTGGATTTTATTATCCAATGGCCCCGCTTTTTATTGCTTAAACAGGTTTTAATAGACACTAACAGCCGTTTGCACAGAATTTTAGTATATTGCAAAACAGAGAGAAAATGAATGAAATCCTTCAGTTAATCGCCTGATGTTTGCTCATCTATCCATTTAAGATATGCGGCGCTTCCCTTATCCACATCTACTGAAAGTATTTCCGGCGTATCGTACGGGTGGATTTCTAACAGCTTCTTCTCAAGTTCAGGATACAATTCTTTTCGTGTTTTTAACAACACCAATACCTCATCTTCATGGCAGATTTCGCCCTTCCATCTGTAATGGCTTTTTATCCTGATTTCCTGAACACATGCCGCAAGCCTGCATCTTAGAATCTCATCTATCACAGGCGCTGCCTGCTGATGATTTTCGAATGTGGTCAAGACTATTCCGTATTTGTTCATCTTTATGCCCCCTAAAATCAGAATAAAGAAGAGCGCAGAAACGCTGATGGGCTGTGATATGGCCGGGCGGCACAAAAATTAACTGAAATGATGGCTTAAGATGAAAATATTATAATTATTGAAATCAACAGTATCAATAAACCCAAAAATGAGGCGGTGCCTGCCCGCCCCATCTTGCTGCATTTGTTACGGTTTTGATAAGGAAAAAGCTGTTAATCGTCGTCGGAGCGGCGGGCGCTGTTAATAATAAAGCTCTTTATCTGTTTATAGAAATACAGCACCAATACCGGTATGAGTAAAAAGGTTATTCTCCCGAACACCGAATTAGCAAACAGGATTAATGCGCCCAGCCAGCGGCTTCTGCCGATAAACACGCCGTAAATCAAACCGCGGTCGATTTCCTGTTTCATTGAGTCTTTCTGCGCCGACGGAGGATAATAGTCGATATCGACCGTAATTAGGTCGCCGGACCTTTCGATAACCCGTTCGACATATACCACATTTTCTTTTTTGAAAAGAACTATATCCCTGGTTTCGATTTGTTCGCTTTCATCAATTCGCTTGAAATATGCAAGGTCGTTTTCGGATATTGCGGGGTCCATCGTGTTGGAGGCGAAGATATAGGGGATTACCCCGAATACCGTAACCTCCTTGCCGGGCTGGGCTGTCGAAATGATGAGGACGAACGCGTTGAAAACAAAAGCTGCGCCGGCGACAAGGATTAAGGCGGAGTTGACGGCTGCGTCAAACATTTTGTTGCGCCGTTTTATCCTTTCTTCGTCATTGATTACATGAATTCTGCCCGAAAAACTGTCGCGCCGGATGATTACTGCATTTTCGGGCATGACATAACCGTAAGTGTCGTACGGCATGCTGTAATATTTTGCGATGTCCCTTGCCTTGATAAAGCAGACTACAAAACACAGCAGCACCAGCAGGGCGCAGAAAGGCATATACAGGCTTTTTTGATAATCAAAAATCGGGAAAAAGCTCTGCATCAGCGACTTGTTGGAAACAACCCTGTGATAATCGAGGGCGTATCTTGTAATCCTGAGTGCGACGACACAGATAATCGTATAATATCTGGCCACGCTTTTCTGCTTGATAAAAAGGGTGGATGTAACAAGCAGTATGTCCAAAACTATAAAGTCAATCAGCCCGACTAAATAAAGCGCGGGAAGGTATGACAGCATCGGAGTGTATTTAAGAAAAACCGTCATAATAACGGTTACGGCAAACCCTGTCGTATATATTGTGAGAACGGTATAACAGGTGGCGGCCAGTTTTGAAAGTATCATTGCCTGCGGGCTGTAGCCCATTTTGACCAGAAGGTACCAGCGGTTTTTCCGTATTTCGGTGAAGGACAGGTAGTCGTAGTAAACAATATAATACAGCGAAAACAGGTAAATCGTCGCGTTAATATAAATGTAGACGGACGAAAAGTAGCTCTGCTGCATTATATGCGGCACGGCGTCGGTCAGCACGCTTTTTTTCAGTGTGAGCAGTATAAGGTGCAGGGAAATAGAGAAAAAGCCAATAAACAGGCCGAAAAACAACCTGTTTTTTGAGCTAATCCTGTTTTCCACGTATGCCATCCGCAATTCCTTTTTAAAATAACCGCTTTTATAAATCATACCTGCTCAACAATTCCTTACATGCGTTTTCTACAGTTTTTTCGTTTACATGGATTTTATCGGGCGCGAAACCGGCGCCGGCCGCCGTTTTATATATTAACTTGATGTCGTTTTCGCACGAAGTCTCGCAACTGATGATGATTTTGCCCTCGTCAAAGTCGTAGGTGTACTGTGGGAGTTTTTGGCTCAATACCGATAAAAGCTCTTTCGGGTCGCTATCCCAGATATACAGGATGGTTTTATCATAGTTTTTTCTGAAATCCTCGACAGTGCCGGAATACACGATTTTGCCGTTTATCAGAAATGCCGTGTGGCTGCAGACTCGCTCGATTATCCGGCAGTCGGTGGTGGACAGTACAAGGGTGCGCCCCGAATCTCTTATCAGTTCGGCAATATGGCGAAGGGCTTCAATCTGTTCGTCCGAATAATTGTAATCAGGGTAGTTGATTATAATCAGCTCGCTCGGCGTAAAATAGCCGGCAAGCAGGATAATGATTGATTTATACTCCTTTGTAAGCGAATAGATGGGGGAGAGCGAGATGTTTTGAAGCCCCGCACTAAGCAGCAAGTCAAATATCCTTTTTTGCCTGACCACCACATTGCCGTCTTTTTTCGCGGAAATGAACATCAGGAACTCAAGCACGTTCATGTTGTTGTAAACCATGGTGTGGCTGCCGGCATAAAAAACATGAGGAAGCATTATCCTCTTGCGCTTCATCATCCCTCGTTCAAGAAGAACACACTTCCCGCCGTCATACGGTTTAATATTCGCCATGATTTCAAGTAATAGCTTTATCTCAAAAAGGGATTTTCCGCTTATACCCCAGATTTCCTGCTTTTTTATGCAGATGTCAATGCCGTCCAAAACCCTCCTTATGTCGTTGCCCTCTCCGAGCAGCAGTTCATTTGAGGAGAGCTTTTCCATCAGCACAGCGGTATCGTAATACCGGGAAAAGCCATCTGCGACTTTTTCGACCATTATCCGCTCTCCTTTCGCAACAGAAATAAGAAGGGTTTATGTCAGGGGGAGCTTTGAGACAAACACCGCGATTACCCGTTCGGGGTCGAGCAGCTCCGCGTCCGGCGAATTTGTGGGGTTATCTCCTTTTGTCCTGTACTGCGGATTGCCGTCTTCGCCGGCAATCACTTCGATTATCCTGTGGGTAACCACAGAGCCTGCCTTTGTCCTGAATGTAACAATGTCGTCCTTTTTCAGCTTTGCTGCGTCTTTTGGCACTTTTGTAAGGATTATGGAGCCGACCTTTAACGTTGGCTCCATGCTCCCGGTTTCAATCACATAGAGCTGGTAGCCGAACAGCGTTGGGGTTTCGCCCCTGCTTTTTGTATACATTATGAGCAAAAAGGTAAAAGCAAGCAGCAGAATAATCAGGCTCAGAAACGCTCCGGTTGCACGCTTTAACCATACGGCAGGGTTGCCGCCATTTTCGGACAGCAACGTTTTCGGGTCCAGCGCCCGGTCAAGCTCGCGCTTCATTGCCTCTATTTGTTCGTCAGTGGTGTAAATAATGTCCGGCATAATAGCTCACCTACATAATGCGATAATCACAGAATAAATCTGTTTACTCAAAAACAGATTTATTCTGTGATGTCTGCAGGTTTTTTATATTAAATCTTAAATATTACTGCTGTGTGCCGGTTACAGAGACCTTAATGGCAGTTCCATAATCCGGAGATGCATAGGTAACATCGTTGTCGGTGTCCGGCCAGTTGATAACTACGGTGTATGTATAAGTCTGCGCATAATTAGCCTCAAAGTAGTCCGAGAAGGTGATTTGGCCGGTTCCGGTTACTTCAGTTCCGAGAACTTCAGATTCTGCGTTCAGAACTGTGACTTTTAAGGGCGCTATTGCTGTTTTGCCCTCCGCGACGGACACGTCAACGGTTACGTCAATTTCCATGTCTGTTTCGGTAGTAGCGGTATTGTCGTGGTTGCTGACGGTGAAATCCCAATACAGTGTTTCGCTGGGAGCAATCTTGACGTTTGTGGTGAATTCATCCGAGCCTTCACCAATCAGTACAAAATTCTTTGCGATTACGCTTCCCTCAGCAATGTTGGGCAGAGTAATGGTGTACAGAGCAAGCGTACCGGAAATGATGGAGAATAAAATCGCTACAATCAGTGAAATGATGGTGATTGTTCTTTTCATGAATTACTACCTCCTGAATTATTATTTACTTTTATCTATGTTTACATTACTCCGGAGAGTAATGATAAAACAGGCTTGTAAAGAGCGGATATGTTCATTAATACCTTTGAATGAGCGGGATATTCAGCTCTTCGCACGTCGCCTGCGGGTCGTTGCAGAGTAAAAACCTTTCGCTGTCTGCAAGTCTGCGTTCGCTTGAGAGAATTATGTAGAGGGTATTGTCAAAAATATCCTGACCAGCCTTGATTATGTAAAAACCCGTCATACTGATTTGTGTTCCGTCATTGAAAAAGATTTTGGTATTGGGCTCAAAATAAACGAGGTAATAACCCGGAAAGGTGTTGTGATGACCGATTACCAAACGTCCGTTTTTATGAGTTTGCCTGATGTCCCCGCGGAACGCGGCAAAAGAGTAATCATTTCTTACATGGTACGTGTTGTCGATTGCCAATGCTCCAAAGTAGTGAACACCTTGTGTAAGAGCGGAATAATCAGGGACGAGCAGATGGTGAGGGTAGATTTCCGACATTCTCTCATTATCGGGGCTGATATTTGCCGACTGGGTTTTTTCAACCGTAAAGTTTGAAAAGGTCCCTGACGAGGCGGCTAAAATGTTCACACAAAGAAGGAAGAGTATGATAAGCAGCTTGAATTTCAATTCAGCCAGCCTCCTTTCTTTGTGCGGCCTGTTAGTTCATGTTATAAAATGCATACAACATTGATATTCTCGCGGCCGTTTAAGGTAACCGACTCTATTTCACTATATCCGTCGCCCTCGGCTCGTCCTCCAAATGTTCTGCTTTCTCCGGGGGGTATGCTATTAGTATAACCAACGGCATTTGTGATTGAATACAATCCGGTAGACCCATCCAATTCCTGATATTCTGCGTTCCATATCTCGAAAATTTTTCCGGGATAAATCAATCGCAATTCCCAGCCGTTAATCGTTTCCTCGGATAAATTGGTAATTGTAATATTGAATGTGTGCGTTGGCGGATTTCCTACAGATCTCGATACAATGCTGTAGGTTACTGTTGCAAAAGCCGGGTCTCCCTGCCCGGGTTCGCCCTGACCGGGGTCGTCCCCGCTGCCGTTTCCTTCAAACGGAACTTGGGAGGCTATTGCGGAGACATTGATGGTCGTGCCGAAGTTATGGCCTGCGTAGTTTATATCGATTTCATCATTGCTCGGCCAGTGTATTTCCAGTGTGTATCCGTGCCTTTGGCCTTCCGACTGCAGCGGGAACTGGTCACACACATCAACGGTGCCAGTTCCGTTTATTGTCCCGACTACATCGCCCTGCTGGTTTTTCACCGTAATGACCAGCGGCTCGATAGCCTGCTTGCCGGAAGTTGCCGAGGCTGTGAATACCAGCTTGTAGTATAAATCGGTTTCGGTAACAAAGGTGCCGTTATAGTTTCTGACACCAAAGCTCCAGTTAAGGGTATCGGTGGGGGCAATCTTCACGTTCTGCTGAAAACTGTCCGTGCCGTCTTCCATGAATATGAACTCCTTGGCGACGACGCTTCCGGATGCAAAGTTATCCAAAGTGGTGGTATAGCTGGCAAGGGTGCCCGCGAGTACCGCGAACGAAATGGCAAACGCTAGGATAAAAATCACGAAGCCCTTTTTCGAGTTCATAAGCGACCCACCCTTTCATCAAGTTTCGACAAAAAAAGCTGCCAACCTGTAAGCGTACTTACAAGGTGGCAGCTGGCTGTCATATCCGTTGCCGGATGAAGACCCTAAAGCTTTGCGCAGCAGACTTTCGTCTGCGTTGCCTTTTCACACAAAAAACACTATATATTGATAAATGTTTTGAATATATTGGCTATATGTTGTGGAAATTTTGGGAATGTAACCGATTATCGCGGTCGCATTTTCGTAAGAGTATAATTCATTTTCCAGCAGTTGTCAATATATATGTTTAACAACGTTTTATCAATTTAAAGCAACGAATTTGTGTGAAACAGCATGATTTGTGTGGGGGGTTATACTATTTAAAGATGAAATCATTTTATAACCGGGAACAGGCAGAAACCGAATGCAAACCTCTCCTCGTTCAGCCGGTATTTCTCCATCAAATCCGGCCCGCAACTGGCTGAGCCGATACCGCTCTGCCTGTAATCAATACACAGCACAGTGTATCCGCTCTCCTTCAGCTCAAAATTATGCCTTGTTTCAGTCAGCATTTCCTGTGTATAAACCGACGTGTTAAAGCTGATTGGTTTTTCAACCGCTTTTATTTCCCATCCACCTGCGTTTCCAAAGACATTTATCCATTCACACCCGTAATGGCTCCCGTTTTCCTGAGGTTTGATGTAATCCTCGTGGCATTTTTTCACCGGAATTCGGAACAGCCCCATGTAGCTTGCCCTTCTCTTGTCGATATAGCTCTCATGCGGCCCGTATCCGAAAAATCCGGTTGTGTCCATCTCCTTTGGCAGGAACATTCGGATACCAAACCGGGGAAGGAAGGGTGTCGCGGGATTTTTCTGCACATCCATTTTGCAGTATATCCTGCCCGCGGGGTCTATCAGCCATTCGCTCACTATATTCAGTATCCTCTGAAGGTAGATTGCCGAAATCGAAAGCTCGCTTGTTATAACTGCTGTGTTATCCTTTATTGTTACTTCTGTTTTATATGCCCTTGGAATAATCCTGTCATAACCGCAGGCGAGCCATTCGTTCTTTATCCGGCGGTCGTTGTCTGTCGGCGCCCGCCACAGGTTGTACTGCATCGGCTGTTCAATCATTGAAAGCCCGCCGGCCGTCATTTTGTCAAAAACGCCGGTCAGCTTGTTATAGACGTAGCGGAAATTCCTGCCGTAAACGACAATAAATTTATCGTCCTCCTCATAATCAACCCCTCCGTCTGTTACCGGCTCAAACTTATACGGCGTGAAAGAATTTAGCTCAATCTGGTCAAATCCGAGCTCATGCCCGGCGGGGACGAGCGCAGAGCCGTATTTCCTGAAATAGATAAACCGGATAAAGCGGCGCCCTTTGGGCAGATTTGGGATGTCAATAGCAAGGGGTTTTGCGGTGTGGGGCTGAACGTCCAAAGCCGAGGGGTCATTGATTTCGCCATCGGCGACGGTTTTGCCGTCGCAGGTGATTTCATACCGGATATATATATAATCCTTTAAATTCACAAAATCCAGCATGTTTTTCATCACAAAGCCGCCGTCTGCCTGTCTTGTAATCCGCGCGGGGCGGATTACGTTTTTGTATTCAAGCAAACCGGTGTGTACCCTTCTGTCCGGGTAAACCAGCCCGTCCACGCAGAAATTCCCGTCATGCGGGAATTCGTTGAAATCCCCGCCGTAATAGTATTTATCCTTTCCGTCAACGGTTTTCCCCATATAGATGGCGTGGTCGCACCATTCCCAGACAAAGCCGCCGCAGAATTTGCGGTATTTTTCGGTAAGCTGCAGGTACTCTTCCAAATCTCCCGGCCCGTTGCCCATTGCGTGGGAATACTCACACAACACATAGGGTTTTTCATTCTTTTCGTCAAGGCAATACTTCTCGACATCTTCAACCGAAGAATACATCCGGCTGTAAACGTCGAGATTGGAATAATCGCAGACATGGCCGTCGGGAAAAACGCGTGTGCTTTCGTAGTGGGTGAGCCTTGTCCTGTCGGCGTTTTTGAGATATGCGAGCGCCGCTTCCGGGTTTTTGCCGTATCCGGCTTCGTTCCCGATTGACCACATTATGACGCTAGGCCGGTTTTTATCCCGCTGATATAGCAGTCTCGCCCTGTCTACCCACGCATCCAGAAACCTTGGGTCGCCGGCGAGCTTGGCATAATGCGCGTCGCTACCGTAAAGGGTTACCACGCCGTGGCATTCAAGGTCCGCCTCGTCTATTACATAAAACCCGTATTTGTCGCAAAGCTCGGTGAAATAGGGGGCGTTCGGGTAATGGCTGGTGCGGATTGCGTTGATGTTGTGCTGCTTCATAAGCGTTAAATCTTTTAATATGTGCTCGAATGTAACCGCATAGCCCACAAACGGGTCGCTGTCGTGGCGGTTGACTCCGCGGAACACAATCCGCCTGCCGTTAAGGCATACCACGCCGTTTATGACCGCGATTTCACGTATCCCGACCTTTTCGCAGATTACCTCGTCCCCGGTTTTCAACAAGAGAGAATAAAGATATGGCTGCTCGGCGTTCCAGAGGATGGGGTTGTCAAGCCGTATTTGAATTTGACCGCCCGGAGCGTCGCCGCTTGTGATTTCCCGCCCGTCCATGTCAAGCAGCGAGTATTCCACCGGGATTTCCCTGTCAAAGAATTCGAGTCTGACGTTGACGTCGGCCTTTGAGTAGGCGTCGCGCAGCGCAGTGGTTACAGTAAAATCCCGGATATGCTGCTGCGGCCGGTAGAGGATATATATATCGCGGAAAATGCCGGACATCCTGAATTTGTCCTGGTCCTCAAGGTAGCTGCCGTCGCACCATTTCAAGACCAAAACCGCGATGGTGTTTTCGCCCGTATGCACATAATCGGTTATGTCAAACTCGCTGGTACAGTGTGAAACCTGACTGTACCCAACAAAATGCCCGTTTATCCAGACGAAAAAACAGGAGTCCACGCCTTCAAAATTCAAGTGCTTGCGAAAGCTTTTTAGGCTGTCGTCAATCTCGAAAGTGCGGATATAGATACCGCAGGGGTTGTGGTGCGGGACATGGGGAGGGTCATACGGGAACGGGTACCGGACGTTTGTGTACTGGTGCCTGTCGTAACCCTGCGTTTGCCACACGGAGGGCACGGGAATATCATCCCAGTCGCTGTACTGGTATCCCTGTTCCCAAAATTTGTCCTTGACGTCGTAAATACTGGAATGGTATGAAAACTTCCAGTTCCCGTTCAACATCTGAAGCCGCGCCGATTTGGCACGGGGGTTTTCAGAAAGCGCGGTATCCAAATCGGAACAGGGGACATAATATGCCATGGGCTGCAGCGTATTGAGATGAAGACAGCTCAAATCCTCGTAGTAACGCTCTACAATCACGGTCATCCTTCTTTCTTAGACGGTATTCACAGCATTATTATACCAAATGCGGCGGGCAGTTCTATATATTTCTTTATACAAAACATGCACAAATCGCGCTTATTCGGCTGGACAATCGAGGGATTTGCCTTTATAATCATATGGAGTGATAAAGGGAGGAGAAAAGCGCCGTGTTGATTGTATCCGGCAGTGTGCCTGAAAACAGCGAGATTGACATCGTGGACGTCAAAAACCCCCTGACGGTAACCAGTTGCGGGCATTACTCTCTGATAAAAAGACAGCGTTTACTCACCAGCCGGCCGGCGGGCAGGAAGGATTACCAGCTGCTCTATTTTCAAAACGGCAAGGGAAGGTTTATGCTCGGTGAAACCTGCTATACGGTTTCGGAAGGCGAGTTTTTCATTTATTATCCGAACGAGCCGCAGCATTATGAATATCGCCTTTCCGACACTCCGGATTTGTACTGGATTCACTTTACAGGCAAAGACGTGCCGCAGATACTGCAGCAGTTGGATTTTGCGGAGTCCCGACGGTATCATGTCAGGGTAAAGGATGTCTATCACAGTTTATTCGATAAAATCATTCACGAACTGCAGATGAAACAAAGCCACTTTGAAAGTCTCGCAAACACTTATTTTCTTGAACTGCTGACCCTGATGTCCCGTTCGGCAACTCAGAATTCCGGGCAGGTGGATGTATTCAGATTTGAACAGGTAGAACGCGCAATCCAGTTTTTCCACACCGAATTCAAAAGGCCTTTCAGCGTTTTTGATTACGCAAGGCAGTGCGGCATGAGCGTGAGCTGGTTTGCCCGGGTTTTTAAGCGTCATACCGGAACCAGCCCCCAGCAGTACCTTATCAATGTCAGAATAAACAAGGCAAAAGAACTGCTTGTATCTTCAACATATAACATCAGCGAGATTGCCGAGATAGTGGGGTATTATAACCCGCTGTATTTCAGCCGGGTATTTAAAAAGCACACCGGCTGCTCGCCGTCGGAATACAGAATACGGAATATGTGATAATGACACTATAAAAAAGCACCGATGGCTCTCAGAGCTTTCGGTGCTTTTAACGTATTAAAAGCGTTTATACCTCTTTATAAAATACAATCCCCCTGCGCTTGTGCTCGCTTGCCCTGTGCATTCTCTCGACAAGCTCTCTCTTTTCGTCGGGGATTTGGCCGCCTGTCAGATAGGCGTCGAGCTCTTTATAAGTTATTCCCATCTCGCCCTCGTCGGTCTGCCCGTCGAAAAGGGCTGCCGACGGGGGTTTTTCAATAACCGATTTCGGCGCGCCCAGATATTTTAGAAACTCCACAACTTCGGTGGCGGTTAAATCCGCAATCGGGTTAAAGTCGTGCGCGCCGTCCCCCCATTTGGTGAAGTAGCCGACATAGATTTCGCTTCTGTTGCCGGTGCCTGCCACCAAGCGGTTTTCAGCGGCCGCAACCGCGTACAGCGTCAGCATCCGCAGCCGCGGCGCCATATTGATAACAGCCGCCTCGTTCAGGGAGGTGCCTTCAAGGGCGTTGAGCTCAGCATCTCTCACCGGCGTCAAATCCACAAAGCGGGTTTCAATCCCGTATTTTTCGGCGATTTCTTTGGCGTCGTCGATATCCTCGCCGTAATTGCGTTTTGATGAACATGGCATAATCAGCCCGACGGTATTGTCGCAGGCGGCCTTGCAGAGAATTCCGACCAAAGCCGAATCCTTGCCGCCGCTGTTTCCAAACAATTCCACTGGCACCGCTTTCTGCCAGAA
>ERZ773359.5507-NODE-5507-length-12073-cov-14.856632_pt1 | contig 12073 bp, 8 predicted proteins | sample MGYA00374955_ERZ773359 | MGnify/ENA primary metagenome ERZ773359 (study PRJEB29098, sample SAMN04486028) | biogas fermenter metagenome | study: EMG produced TPA metagenomics assembly of the Biogas fermentation microbial communities from Germany - Plant 4 DNA1...
GGGTATTAATATGGAAAAATGATTCTAAGTTTCACGAAGCGGTAAAAAAACTTATGATGGTGTAAAATTTTCTTAGGTCAAAAAGAAGGAAAAACCAGGACGGACATAGAAGAAAGACCTCACCATCCTCTAACCAGGATGAGTTAAAAACTCAACAGGACGGTGAGGTCTTATGGAAATAATTCGGTATGTATTTAAAACATTCCTGCTTTGTGCACAAAAAATTTTAGAATTACTTTCGGGAAAATACACTTTTCCTGAATTTGAAGAAGAACTTCATAAGCTACTAACTGAGCTGGGGAAAAACGTATGTGGGATTGTATTAAAAGAACTTGATGAAAAGATATACAAAGACAAGAAAGAGAGGAAAAATTGGGTAGTATTACAGAAAGACTGTGAGAGGACTATTACCACAAAATTTGGAGATATAACATATAAGAGGCGCTATTACGAGAATAAAGAAACGAAAGAAAAAGCCTATCTTGTAGATAAGGCAGCGGGCATCCAGAGATATGAAAGAATAGGTATAGGGTTAAAAGCAGAGATAGCAGAACTTTCAACGATAATGTCTTACGGAAACACCGTAGAAGAAATAAAAAGGAATGGAGCTGAATGTGTCAATATAAGCCGTCAAACCGTAATGAACACGATAAAGGGAATGGATGGAATAAAGCCTTATGAGCAAATCAAAGAAAAAAGGAAGGCAGAAGTTCTCTATATAGAAGCGGATGAAGACCATATACATTATCAAGACGGGAAAAACGGTATAGTAAAGCTGGTATACGTGCATGAAGGCAAAGAGAGCTTGGGGGAGGGGAAAAATCGGCTGAAGAACGCCACATACTTCACGGGGATTTACGAAGGGAAAGAAAAAGAAGAATTATGGAAGGCAGTATGGGAATACATAACCAGCACTTATGAAGAAAGGTATATAAAGCGCATCTACATTTCGGGAGATGGAGCAGAATGGATAAAATTTGGAGCAGAATACATACCTGATGCTATTTACGTATTAGACCTATATCACTTACAAAAATACGTTACTATGGCGTTCAAAGATGAAAAGAAACTAAAGAGAGCACTATGGAAAGCAATATACAAAGGCGACCTGGAGAAGGTAAAGGAGATTTTTAACGACAGATATAACAGCTGTAAAAGAGAAGGGGAAAAAGAAGCGGTAAAGAGGGCGCTGGAGTATATAGAAAACAACTGGGAAGGGATTTAAGTTACAGCCGATACAAAGAAGAGATAGTGGGATGCAGCGCAGAGAGTCATGTAAGCCATGTATTATCGGAAAGACTTTCAAGAGGGCCCATATCGTGGAGCAAAGAAGGGGCCCATAAGATGGCCCAATTAAGGGCAGTAAAGGCGAGCGGAATAGAGTTAAGGGAAAAAATAATCAAGCAGCGTTATGAAGGATTAAGGCCTGTAGAATTACCGAAAGAGATTATATATAAAGCGAAGCAGCGCATAAAGAAGCTCAATGAAAGATATGGGAAAGTAACGGAACTGCCCATATTGTTGAACAAGAAGACATTTACGAGCATGGCAATAAAATCGCTGTTACAACAATCGATAATATAATTCTTACAAGAGGGAAGGGAGGAAGGAAGGGAAATTGTGCTTGCGAAATGGTAATATTTACCAACTATTTTAGAGAGTACAATTATCTTCCGAAAATCTATCCTGTGTAGAGTGATGGTGGGGAATAAAAACCTAAAAAAACTTGACGCGATCAAACTTATACTTTAAAATTAGAAATTAGAGTATAAATATGATACTATCTATTTATAAGTGTTTTACTGCGAAAGACGGTGCACAAATGCTCATAGCTCTTATGAGGTGGAGTTTATGGTAAGATTTATACATAGAATTCTGCATAGAATAAAAACCATGCTTCCGCCTAATTTAAGATGGAACAGTCTTTTGGTGGTGATGTCATTTTCCACTACATTTATTGCAGTGGTAGCGGTGTTGATGATTACCTTTGCCATGAACAACCGTTTTAATGCTTCCATCGATAGGACCACGGAGCAGAATAATACACAGATTGTAGATAATGTATCTGACAGTATAGACAGTTATTTAAAAGAAATACGTTCGGTTTCTGACACTATTTCAAATCTGCTTATAAATTACAATCCCGAGAAAGTTTTTAATTTCTATCATTTAGTATTGCGTGATGATATAGATACTATTGCAGTTTTTGATGCGCAGGGCGAGCTGGTGATGAAAACTGACTCCCGTAATCTTAAGGAAAATGTAGATATTAAACGTCAAAATTGGTTTCGAAGTGTTGCTCCGGGCAGCCGTATGTATATGTTCACCGGACCACATGTTCAGCGCTTGTACAAGGGTGAATACCGTTGGGTTATCTCACTGAGTACAGGAGTGGAATGGACTGATGGTGAAAACAAACACCAAGGCGTTATGTTAGTTGATTTGAATTTCAATAATATTGAAGAGATGTGTTCAAAAGAGCTTGGCGAAAAAGGTTATCTTTATATAATAGACAAAAACGGTGAGCTTATTTATCATCCCCGCCAACAAATGATCTATGCCGGAATTAAAGATAAGACCATTCCAATAGCCTCTGCCCTCGATGACGGCAGTGAAATTATTAAACGGGATGGTGACAGAATACTTATCAGCGTTAAGACATTGAGAAATGCAGATTGGCGGATTGTAGGTGTCAGCCCGCTGAATGGCCTGTTTGCATATGATGCAGAACTCAGGATTTTTATTTCACTTATAGTAATCAGCGTTGTCCTTTTGATTATTTTCCTGTCGGTCATTGTTTCTTTTTTTATTACCAGCCCGATGTATCGTCTGATGCGCTTGATGGGTAAGGTAGAGGAAGAAAAGTTTAACACATACTATGTTGCACGCGGTGTACATGAGGTAAAAGAGCTTTCATTTGCCTTCAATCAGATGGTATATAAAATAAAACGTTTAATGGAGCAAATTGTTGAAGAACAGCAATTACTTCGAAAAAGTGAGATGAAATTATTACAAGCGCAGATTAACCCACATTTCCTTTACAATACGTTGGATTCTATTATGTGGATGGCTGAAAGCGGAGATCAGAAGAATGTTGTAAAAATGATTTCGGCTTTAGCGCAATTTCTCCGCCTGTCTTTAAGCGGGGGCTATGACACTATACTGGTTGCCGATGAATTAAAACATGTGGAAAATTATTTAATAATACAGAAAATGCGTTATAATGACCAGTTTGATTATGAAATAACCTACGATGAAGCGGTGCTGCAATGTAAAACTTTAAAGATAGTGCTCCAGCCAATAGTTGAAAATGCAATTATACATGGTGTTGCGAACCTTCCGTACAAAGGCAAAATCACTATCAATGCAGGTGTCCGCCAGGACAGGCTGTTTTTTAAAGTAATTGACAATGGCTTTGGAATCCGTCCTGAAATATTGGATAATATCTTGGAGGAAAAACCCACCACCAGGTCTGGTATGGGTGTATATAATGTTAATAAGCGGATTCAGCTTATGTATGGTGCAGAATACGGTTTGCAATTTGAAAGCCAGCCCGATGAAGGAACTACTGTGAGTATAATATTGCCGTTGGCTAAATAGTAAATAACAGAAATTAATTGTGGTTTTGGAGGAATAAATGAGAAGAGTAATTTGTTTCGGTTTATTGGTACTGCTGATCGTAGTGTCCCTTTCTTCCTGTACCGCCATAAAGAAGACTTACAGTGTGGATCTCATTGTTAAGACAACTAATTCAGAATTTTGGGCGAGTGTGTATGATGGTGCTAAGGCTGCGGGCGCTGAATATAATATAGACCTTAGATTCTTAGGACCATCAAAGGAAGAAGATCACCATGTTCAGGTTTCTATTATTAAGCAAAGTATACAGCAAAATCCTGACGCTATAATATTAGCAGCCAGTGATTACCATTTAATAGCTGAGCCTGTGGAAATTGCAGTAGAATCTAAAATACCTGTGATACTGGTGGATTCAGGTGTGAATAGTGATAAATGGACTTCTTTTGTTTCAACTGACAATTATAAGGCTGGAGAGGTATTAGCACAGGAAATAGAAAAACGGGTTGGAGGAAGTGCCGAGATTGTTGTAATCAGCTTTGTCAAAAACTCTTTACCCTCATTGGAGCGTACTGCTGGTTTCAGTGATTATATTAATGATAAAACTGAAATGAAGATTGTAGAGATAGTATACTGTGATTCTGATATTGATAAGGCAGAACAGCTTACTGTGGAAATACTGCAAAAATATCCAGAAGTGCAGGTTATTGCTGGTTTAAATGCCCAGTCTGCTACCGGGGCTGCACGCGCGTTAGAAAAACTTGAACGTAGCGACATATTTTTGGCTGGTATTGACTGTACAGTAGAGGAAGCCGATTATATGGAGCAAGGTATTCTTGATGTAGCTGTGTTGCAGAATCCGTACTTAATGGGATATTTCAGTGTGGAAACGGCTTATAACGTATTAACAGGAAAGCGTGTTGAAAGAAATATTCATACAGAAGTATATGTCATAGACAAGGAAAATATGTTTTCTGAGGAATATCAGAGGTTAATTTTTCCATTCTATTAATATATATTGACGTAATAAGGCGAAATATCAACTTTAAGCCATATAACTGTCATAATCGTTTTTTCTAAATTATCAATCGTTTTTTCCATTCAAATGGTCACGTCTATATAGTATCATTATTATGTCATCATTATTATGTCACATCGATATCGTATCGCGAAACGTTTTGCCTTGCAAATAATGGGGGGGAGAATTATGGCCGAACTACTTAAAATGTGTGGCATCTCCAAATCATTTCCAGGCGTTAAGGCATTAAGCAATGTAAGCATATCATTAAATGCCGGAGAGGTCCACGCATTATGCGGGGAAAATGGTGCTGGCAAATCAACTTTAATGAAAATACTTTCAGGTGTTTATCAAGCCGATGAAGGTGAAATTTTCATCAATGGTGAAAAAGTTTATATTGAAAATACAAAAAAAGCACAGCAGCTTGGTATCAGCATCATTTTTCAGGAGTTTAATTTATGTCCCCATTTGACTGTTGCTGATAATATATGGCTGGATCGTCAGCCCAAAAAGGGGCCGTTTGTCGATGATAAAAAGCTGATAGAACAAACACAGGAAATTCTTGATGAGCTTGGTCTTACCATAAGTCCGAAAGCGCTTGTACGTACATTAAGCGTTGCAGAACAGCAAATGGTGGAAATTGCAAAAGCTATCTCATTTAATTCAAAAATTCTGATATTGGATGAACCTACAGCAGCACTGACCGAATCAGAAATTGACAGACTGTTCAACATAATCCACAAGTTAAAATCAAAAGGAGTTGGGATGATCTATATTTCTCACCGTTTGGAAGAGCTTGCACGGATTGCCGACCGTGTATCTGTCCTACGCGATGGTGAGTATTTAGGTACTTATCTCTATAAGGATATCACCATAGATAAATTGGTGCATTTAATGGTTGGTCGTGAGTTGAATGAGAAGTTTCCTGTCTATAAAAGAAAAATTGGTGATGTGTTATTTGAGGCACGAAACATTATTAACAACAAAGTAAATGTAGATTATATCAAGGTTCGTTCTGGAGAAATTTTAGGCATTGCAGGTTTAATGGGAGCAGGTCGTACTGAACTTGCCAGGGCTATTTTTGGGGCAGACAAAACTTACCATAAGGAGATTTTTGTGGACGGCAAATTAGTGGAAATTAACAGTATTACCTCTGCCATTAAAAATGGAATAGCTTATATTACCGAGGATCGTAAAAAGGACGGCCTGGCACTGAATATGACGGTAGAACGGAACATAAACATGGCCTACATTTCCAATCTCTGCAAAAATGGTTTCATTGACGAGGACGCTGCAAAAAAGAATGCTGAAAAGTATATAAAAAGTCTTCGTATAAAAACACCCAGTATGCACCAAATAATGCGAAATCTCTCGGGCGGGAATCAACAAAAGACTGTACTTGCAAAATGGTTATGCAATGATATTAAAGTTCTTATTTTTGATGAACCTACACGAGGTATCGACGTGGGTTCAAAGTACGAGATTTACGAGCTTATGAATGAGTTGAGTGATAAAGGCGTTGCTATTATCATGATTTCGTCCGATTTACAGGAGATTTTGGGTATGAGTGACCGGATTGTGGTGATGTGCAACGGTAGGATAAGTGGCGAACTCAGACGCGAGGAAGCAACACAGGAAAAGATACTGCGCTATGCTGCAGGGCTGCAAAATGTAGAAGGGAAGGGTGCTTAAGAATGCTTAGAGGAGCAGTAACTTCTAAAAAAAGTGTTAAAATGGGCGGAATAAAAGTGAAAAGCGATTTGTTTCAAAAGTTCTTAGCTTTTGGTGTTCTTATTGTACTTAGTATTTTCTTTGGAATACTTACTAAAGGGATCTTCCTGAAAGTAGATAATATATTGACAATAGCATTGCATGTTACACCATATGCAATTTTAGGATTCGGCCTTACTTTTGTATTAATAACTGGCGGAACAGACTTATCAGCAGGTTCGGTACTTGGTTTTGGAGGAATTGTTTGTGCAAAGGCCATAACTCTGGGCGTAAGTATCCCCGTTTCAATTGTCCTCGGCATACTTGCAGGGGTCCTGGCTGGTCTTATCAACGGTCTATTTGTAACAAAGCTCAATGTTACACCGTTCATAGCAACTCTGGGTACGCAGTTTGCTTTTCGCGGACTTACTCAGTTGGTAGGTCAGGGTAAACCTGTATCCATTCGAGCTTTAGGTGATGAAAAGATTATCTCGGTATTTCAGTTCATAGGCAGCGGTACAATTTTTGGAAAAGTTCCCTTTCCAACTGTAATTATGATAGTAACCGCCATTATCCTTGGTATTATACTGTCCAAAACTGCTTTCGGCAGACGTCTTTACGCAGTTGGCTCCAATGAAGAAGCAGCAAGATTGTCGGGAATAAATGTTATTAAAACCAAACTTATTGCTTATATAATCTGCGGTGCAACAGCCTCAATGGCCGGTATTCTTCTGGCAGCCCGTCTTGTTTCTGCCCAGTCAAATGCAGGGCAGGGCTATGAGTTGGAGGGTATTGCAGCAGCAGTCATTGGAGGCACATCGGTTATGGGTGGCGAAGGTGGTATATTGGGTACTGTTATTGGAGCTTTTGTAATGGGAGTTCTTCGTAATGGACTTAATCTGTTAAAGGTGGATGCATTTGTGCAGATGGTTATAATAGGCATCATTATCGTTTTAGGAGTATGGTACGACACAGCAAGAAGGAAGAAACAGGCTGAATCTGTTTAAACCTGTCAATCACCGCGAAAGCGGAAAAAATAGAATAATAAGGAGTGATATTATGAAAAAGGCCTTAAGTATTCTGTTGGTGTGTATACTTGTTCTATCTATGCTTGTGGGGTGTACATCAGGAGGAAAAGAAAGCGGAGCGGATAAAGAAACGTCAACGCCTGTTAGTGCAGGGGACAGCGCAAGGGACAGTTCTGGAGATAGCTCAGGGGATAGCAAAGTTATTAAAATTGCTCTGATTACCAAAATGGTAGATTCTCCATATTGGCAGACAGTAAAACGTGCAGCAGAAGAAAAGGCAAAAGAACTGGGCAATGTGGAAGTTACCCATCTTGGTCCGCCAACAGAGGCAGATATCGATAAGCAGGTACAGATTGTGGAAGCATGTATAAATGATGATTATGACGGCATCATTCTTGCAGCCTGTGATGTTGATGCTTTGGTGGAACCTGTGAAAAAAGCCAAGGCAGCTGGTATACCTGTAGTTATGATTGACTCTGGTATTTCAGAGCCGGTATATGATGCATTCTTAGCGACAAATAATGTCCAGGCCGGTGCAGAGTGTGCCAAACTGATGGCTGAGTTAATTGGCGGAAAAGGTCAAGTCGCCATAATTAACTTTGCTGCTGGTACACAAACTGCTATCGACCGTGAAACCGGTTTTACCGAAGAGATAAAAAATAATTATCCGGATATTGAGATTGTAGGTGTTCAGTACTGTAATTCCGATCCAACAGTTGCAGCAAATCAGGCAACCGACTTTATAACTGCATTCCCTGATTTAAAGGGTATTTGGGGTGCCAATGACCAGTCAGCTATAGGGGTTGCCCAGGCAGTTACCGAGCAAGGTAAGAGCGAAAGTATAATGGTAGTAGGCTTTGATAACTCTGATGACATTAAGGCAGGATTGAAGTCTGGCACAATCAAGGGTACAGCCGTTCAGATGCCTACTTTAATGGGTTCCAGAGGTGTTGAGATTGTTCTTGATATCATTAATGGCAATCCGCCTGCAGAAAAAGATATAGACACCGGTGTTACCATGGTTACCACAGAAAACATGAATGATCCTAAAATAGATGCAATTTTGAACCAGTAGAAATAATTTGAAAGTCAAAATCCCTGCCTATATATAGGCAGGGAAAAACCCTTATTCTACATATAAAAAGGGTTGTCACATAAAAAGGGGTGTCATCTCAAACAAAACAGGGGTGGGCTAATTGAAGGAAATTGAACCTAAAAATCGCGAACAAGAAAAAAAGCCAAAGAAACTTAAAAGACATCGTAAGAAGTTTAATATAGTATCTACCATTAAAGGCAAGATGGTTTTAGGATTCATAGCTATAGTCATAATAATGGGCTTTATAAGCATTGCCACTTTTTTTACCGTGCGCTCCTTTATGCTGAAGTTTGACAATATGGTACAGACAACAATTACAGCCAATGAGATCAATAACTCGCTGTCAAAGATACCTCAATACCTGACAATGTATATTAATAATAATGACAAAGAGCAAGTTGATCACATTTCAGCAGAAATTAGCAAAATAGAGGACAATATTACATTATTAAGAAATATAATTTCAGATGAAAATGATTATGAGTATTTAGATTCAATTGAAAGGTTTTTCATATCATTAAAAGAAGACATTGATGGTGTTTATGGAGCCGGGTCAAAAGATAAGGCTTTGGAATACAGTGAACATGCAAAGACATTGGTTAATTTTTCGATAAACAATGTTGATAAATTAATTGCATCTGAACTTGACAGCCAGTTGTTGATTAAGGCCAACCTCAGCAGACAGGCCAGTGCAGTAGGAATGATTGTGTTGCTGGCTATTATTTTGGTCAGCGCAATCAGTATAATAGGTTCAACAATCTACTCAAACAGAATAGGCGGTGTTATCAGGCAACTTTCTCATCGTGCCCAGGATATTGCAGACGGAAATTTAAATATTGATTATATAAATGTTAACTCAAAGGATGAGTTAGATACTTTAGCACAGAGTTTTAACAAGATGGTTGCGAATCTGAGTTCCATTATCAGTAAAATCATGAGTGTCAGTGAGAATGTGGCCCATTTAGCAGAATCCCTTAAATCCGGAACAGTGCAGAGCACAAGGGCTATTGAGCAAGTTGCAGCATCAATTCAGCAGGTATCATATGGCTCATCCAGTCAGTCCGAACAATGTAAAAATACCGTTGAAGTGGTAAAGAAGCAGGTGGAAAGATATGATAAAATACATAGTAACTCGCGTATAGTCCTGAACACTTCCATAAAGGCAAGTGAAGCTGCTGAATCCGGAAATTTGAAAGTGGGGCAGTTGATAGGGCAGATAGGAATTATTAAGGAGAAGATTGTGGGTATACAGCAAGTCACTTCATCATTGAAAGAACAGTCAAATGAGATTAAGATAATCCTGGATACAATAACGAATATTGCCTCACAAACAAATCTCCTTGCTCTTAATGCGGCAATTGAGTCAGCAAGAGCCGGTGAATATGGCAGAGGATTTGCTGTTGTAGCCGATGAAATACGAAAACTGGCAGAGAGGTCATCTGGTGCGGCAGAAGAAATCTCAGAGATGCTGAATGATATTCAAAATAAAACAGATCAGGTAGTTGAAAGTATGTCTGAAGGGGTTAAGGAAGTCATTGAAGGAGCTGAAATGGCAGAGGAAGCAAGGAATGCCTTTAAAGAAATTGTCAGTACCAGTAAAGATGTGGATGTCCAGATCAAACAGATTGTTGAAGAAATAGAACAGGCTGTATTTGAAATTAAAAGAGTTGAAGAAATGAGTCAGATTATTTATGATGTGGCAAGGAAATCCATGTCAGAAAGTCAGGAGATTGCTGCAGCTATTGAGGAGCAGACTGCAGGCCAACAAGAAATTACATCTACAGCAGCCATGCTTTCAGATTTGGCAGAAAATCTGAAGGAAATGGTTAATGGCTTCAGTTTGTAATTAAGCGCGAATAGTTTCATATTTGTTATAGCCCATACATCGAGTGGGGGTGTATGAATGTACAAACTTATCTTTGCAGACGATGAGGCCTTGGTTCGGAATAATATTTCGAAACTGGTTCAATGGGAAAAATGTGGATTTGAACTTATAGGTTGCTGTTCAAATGGTCATGAGTTATTGGAAATAGTGGAGAAAGATCCGCCTAATCTGGTTATAACCGATATCGATATGCCATTTATAAGCGGAATTGATGTTGCGCGGCAGTTGAGAAGAGATTATCCGACAGTAAAGATTATATTTTTAACAGGATATGATGACTTTAATTATGCACAGCAGGCAATAGACCTGAATGTTGAAAAGTACATATTAAAGCCTGTAACAGCACGAGACTTAATAGATTGCCTGAATGAAATGAAGAAAATTCTGGACAATGAGCGTCTGCAAAGAAGGAATATGGCCTTATTAAAAAACTTTTATCATCAGAATATAGCAATGCTACAGAATTCATTTATTAACAGCCTGCTTACCAGCGAAGTCAGTGATACAGAGGCGGCTAAGAAAGTTGAAATGTTAGGTCTTGAACATCTTGCAGCCAGGCAGTTTCAGGTAGCTGTTCTTATGGGGGATTCAAGTCAGAGCAGGGAGTGGGAAGGCGAATCAAATAGTCTGATGAACTTTGCCGTCTGGAATATTACAAAAGAAATTATAGAAGACAGACGAATGGGTACAGCAATTATAAGTGGTGAGAAAGTTGTTGCCCTCCTGGCAAATGCGAATAAAGTTGATAAAGAAAAGTGGAGAGATGATGTTCTCACCGTGCTGGAAGAAATACGTGCCACTATAGAGAAGTATCTGAAGTTTACTGTTACGATAGGTGTAGGAAACACTTATAAAAGTTATGGTAACATTCACAAATCCTATAACGAAGCTGTTTCATCTCTGGGATATTGTTATGTCATTGGAACAAACCGGATAATTTTTGTTAATGACATTGAGCCGCGTAGACATAATGCATTGATATTTGACAAAGAGAAAGAACTGAGATTACTTTCATGCATTAAGTCCAATGACAGGGATGGAATTATCAGAATAGTAGCTTCACTGATGAAAGATGCCTCCCGACGTGCCAGTATTGAGCAATTAAAAAATTATGTAATTAGCATAATAATATGCATTATTCGGGAAGCTGAGAGCATCGGGCTTAATACATCAGAACTCCAACAACTTGGTGATATACGAAATATACTGGATTTAAATACGGTTAAACAAATGCAGGATGTGGTATTGAAATTATGCTTCAGCTTAATGGAAAACATCTCACAAAACAGACTTAATAATTGTTCAGTAGCTATTGAGAAGGCAAAATGTTTTATACATGAAAATTATTCTGACAGCAATATCTCGGTGGGGGTGGTAAGCCAGTACCTTAACCTTAGTCCCAGTTATTTCAGAGCAATTTTTAAAAAAGAGACAGGAACCACTTTTATAAACTACCTTACAGAATTGAGAATGAAAAAAGCAAGAGATCTGATTGCCAGCACCAACATGAAAAACTATGAGATTGCCGAAGCTGTTGGGTATTCTGACCCGTATTATTTCAGTTATTGCTTCAAGAAGCATTTTAATATGTCTCCAAGCGAGTTCAGGGAAAGCTTAGAATTAAGATGTAGACAAATATAAAGCACCAGCCATTATATGCTACAGACTAAGTTGTGCAGTTTATTGTTTCTGGCTGCATTATAAAATGTTTATGTCAATAACCTGTGAAAATGTCACCTAAAAAATCATGATTTTATTCTATG
>ERZ773359.5508-NODE-5508-length-12066-cov-10.181500_pt1 | contig 12066 bp, 10 predicted proteins | sample MGYA00374955_ERZ773359 | MGnify/ENA primary metagenome ERZ773359 (study PRJEB29098, sample SAMN04486028) | biogas fermenter metagenome | study: EMG produced TPA metagenomics assembly of the Biogas fermentation microbial communities from Germany - Plant 4 DNA1...
ATAGCAGAACAAACTAACTTACTAGCCCTTAATGCAGCCATAGGGGAAGTAGCTGCTAGCATATCAGAAAACGATAAAAAGGTAGAAGAAATTGTAGACAGCTTTAAAGAACTGGAAGCCTTGATGGCTAAATTAAGTGATCCAATAGATAGTGATAAGCACTAATAATTAATTATATAATATTTATTAAACCCAAAATAAAAAAGGCTAATTTAATAAGGTTTCCGTAGATATTGTTGGATAATTGTCCTTAACGCCCCGAATTCGCCGCTATTAGCCTTTTTTCATCCATTGCAATTTTATCTTTTATCCCTTATACTATAATAGTGGCTGGCGGGGTGTGGCGCAGCTTGGTAGCGCACGTGGTTTGGGACCATGGGGCCGGAGGTTCGAATCCTCTCACCCCGACCATAGAAGAAAGAAGAATTGGGAATCCAATTCTTCTTTTTTTATGCAAAATTTTACTTGTTAGCCCTTTGTAACACAATTGTAACCTAAATGATATATTTCCATTATATAATTGTAGTATGGCTTGAACACATGTGTTTTACGAAGGGGGGTAATTGCGGGAAGATACATAGTCGTTAGACAGTTAAGGTTGAGACATCTATATTAAAGGAGAGGTGATATTTTGAAAAGATGGATTAGGAAACTATCCTTATTAGCGCTCATAGTAGCTACTTTATTGGTTTCTACAGCCCCATCCCTAGTTGGAAATGCCGTTAATTTACCCCATGAAATCTATAGGACTAGCTCTTCAGAATATCTCGGTTCTGGTATCCTCTATGAGAATATAAAGAGGTTTACAGCCGATGGTTGGTGGAATATCAATGTGGTTAGGGTAGATTTAACGGATGAATATGCTGAAATAGGGGGACTGTTTAGCAGTCAAGGCCTATCCAAGAGGGATACCGTTAGCAATATGGTAAAGGAAAAGAAGGCAGTAGCTGGAGTAAATGGTGACTTTTTCAACTATAGTCCAATTCCCCATTCTGTGGGAAGCTTTATTGAAGATGGAGAAGTTTTATCCTCTCCTATTGAAAGAGCATATGCTCTCCCCACTTTCTACTTAGATAGGGATAACAACCCAGATATTACCTTCTTTGATAGGACTATGAACCTGACTTCAGTCAATACGGGAAATTCCATAAGAGTAGATTTGATAAATAAAGCTGCAGATATGAATATGGTTACCCTGTTAAATAGACATTGGGGTTCTACCTCCTTTGGCAATAAATATAATGGAGAAGCAGTAAATAAGGGAAATGGAAACGGAAATGGTAACGGAAACGGTGGCAACGACATATTGGATAACTACAACAATGAAATGGTGGAAATGGTAGTAGTAGATAATATAGTTAAGGAGATTAGAATTGGACAACCGGCAGTAGCCATACCCGAGAATGGATTTGTGATTGCCGTAAGAGGAGAAAGGGCAAAGAATCTTTTAGCCAACTTCAATGTTGGTGATGAAGTAAAGTTCACAGTTGGGACTAGCCCTAATTTAGAGAATATCAAATTTGCCATAGGTGGAGGAAGCATAATACTTAAGGATGGCCAAATTACCAATTCCAACATAAATATCAAGGGTAAACATCCAAGGACGGGTATAGGAATTACAGAGGATAAGAAGGAATTGATAATTGCCACCATAGATGGAAGGGATACTTCCTATGTAGGCGTTAGCCAAGAAGTTTTTGCAGCCATCTTAAAGGAGTTAGGCGCTCACAATGCCCTTAACCTAGATGGCGGCGGATCAACTACCATGGTTGTAAAGCCTGTAGATGAACAGCTTGCAAAGGTGGTAAACAAACCTTCCGACGGAGGAGAAAGAAGGGTGGTAAACGGTGTAGGCGTGTTTTCCAATGCACCTCAGGGAGAATTATCCTATATTAAGGTTACCACAGATGATAGTCAAATGTTTACTAATACCTCTAGAAGGCTTACCATCAAGGGATACGACCAATACCATAATCCTATAGAGCTAGACCAGAGTAAGGCAACATATACTTTCCAAGGAGTAGAAGGAGAAGTTGTAGGGAATATATTCAAGGCTAAATCTCCTGGCAAGGCCATTATAACGGCCAACTATGAAGGGATAACATCTACCCTAGAATTAAAGGTATTAGGTCAAGTTAAGTCCATCCAATTCCCAACAGATAAATTCAGCCTACATGTTGGCGACAGCAAGCATATTGGAACCATCTACGGAATAGATAAGAATGGATTTAAGGCAAAAGTTTATCCAGACGACTTAGAGTGGACTGTTACAGGAGATATAGGATATGTAGAAAATGGAGTATTTTACAATAACGGTAATGTTGGAGCCGGTGCCATAACTGCTAGGATTGGAGAAGCTGTAAACAATATGCTAGTAGCTGTAGGCAGTGGAGAAGGAAAATTAATAGAAGGATTTGAAGATATTAATAGATTTGGTGCAACTACTTACCCAGACTATGTTAAGGGAAGTGTAGAGTTGGCAGCCGAAGCCAAGGAAGGAAGCAACAGCATAAAATTAAAATACGATTTCACCCAAGGAGAAGACACCAGGGCCAGCTATTTGCTCTTTAAAGCCAATGGACAAAATGGATTGACCCTAGAGGGAAGTCCTAATAAGCTATCCCTTTGGGTTAAGGGAGATAATAATAAAGGCTGGTTAAGAGGATTGGTAAGGGATAAGAATGGAAAGAATCATACCCTGGATTTTGTAAAATCCATAGACTTTAACGATTGGAAGTATGTTGAAGCCCAAATTCCTTCCGATGCTATACATCCTCTAGTTCTAGAAAGAATCTATGTGGTAGAAACGGATAGCAGTAAAAAGTATGCAGGAGAAGTATTAATAGATGGCCTAATGGCTCACTACCCACCAAGCTATGATAAGGTGGAAGTTCCAAAGCCAACCCACTTTACCGATGGAAAGAATGTAAAACAGGAAGTAGCGGAAAATGGATTTAGCTTCTTAATCTCTAAGATGCCAAGCTTTGAAGAGGGTCAAGGAGCTCTTACAGAAAATATAAGGAATAAGGCCAATTCTCATGAATTAAATGTGTTCATAGGAAAGGCCAACGGTGAATTCAATAATAGCCTAAGTTCAAAAAACATAATAAACATCGCAACTCCATATAAGACCAATAGGTACAAGAATTTGATGTTAATCGACGCCAGCAGTGCTAAGGGTGGAATAAGGGCAACCAATTATCAGCAATGGATCTGGTTACAAAATGGACTAGCCAATGCAGAAGAGGACCACATCTTCCTATTCTTAAACACCCCCATCTTTGGTTCTGGCGGATTTAAGGACAAGCTGGAGGCAGAACTACTCCACAAGACCCTAGTAGAAAGCTTTGAAAGAGGAAAGACCGTTTGGGTAGTATATAAGGGTAGCAATACTAAAGTTGAATTAAGGGATGGAGTAAGATATATAGAATTTAACGATAATAGCGATAACTTAAGCTTTATAGAGTTCGTAGTAAACGGAAAAGACATAAGCTATCAAATTACCAAGTAGAAAAACTGGACAGGCGACTGTCCAGTTTTTTGTTAATAGTTAATAATAATTCCTACCGTTAATATGGTTAGAAAAATGGCAAAAAAAGTATAAATAATCCTTCGCATAAGAAAACCTCCCTAGCTAAGTATTGCCTAAGAGGGAAAGTTTATACTACTAACTATTATGATTTCACCATAAAATCTGAGGCTTCTAAAGCAGGATTTAGCAATTGTGAATTTTAAATTGGGACAGGAGGTCTGACCCTCTGTCCCATCAATTGTCCTCTGTCATTTGTCCATTGTCAATTGGATATGTTATCCAGTTCCCATAAACCCAGCCTGTTCTTCCATCTTCATTTACCTCAACCATATAAAAATAGTAACCCCTTCTAAGCACTGGGCCTTCTAAGATGGTCATGGTTTGGTCTTCCCCTACTGTGCCTATGGCCTTACCCCTTGGTTCGGCGTATAGGGTGAGTGGGTCTTTTCCATTGCCCCTTTCCATGGTATCTGCTACTACCACATCCCCTGGGGCATATTTTATTATATCCCCTTCATGGTAAACTTCTGGAGTTGGGATATTTCTGCTGCTGAATATCTTGCCTCCCCTGCTGGGGATATGTTCATTGCTAATTGGGGTTATCTCTTGGTTATAATCCTTAAGTGCTGCCTCATAAATACGGGCCTGGTAGGTTCTTTCGTTAACGTTTGGGTTATTCCTTTCCAGAAAACCATTATAGGCCCATAGGGTAAAATACCAGTGTTCCAGTATATTTGGATCCATATCCCCAATGCTGGTCATGCTACTATTGACCCATTCCCACTTGCTGAGAAGATGGTCTGCCCCTGCTTCTATATTATATACTGGGTCGTATTTTAATTTCTCTAAATTATACTCCTTTTCATCCTCGCTAATTTGCATGATTCCAATATACTTGCCACCACCAACTAAGGGTTCTCCATTCTTATCGAATTGCTTAAAACCGCTTTCCAGTTTGGCTATGCATTTTAATATTACACTTGGAATTCCCCTTTTAGTGGCAACCTTTTCTATTAGCTTTTCCACCTCTTCTCTAGAAGGATTTCTATGTTGGGAAAAGCTACTTTCGGCTATTCCAAATACCAATATAAATACTATTAGAATAGCCAGTACTTTCTTCCCCATTTTATTTACCTCCTATAAGGGTACATATCCATTTTTAAATTGCTGGTATAGCATCTCGGCTATACCAAGCCCATTTTCCTTGGTTATCTCCTTGGATATTTCGTCTATGTACATTTCTTCGAATATCTTCTGCCCCGTACTTTTCTCAATCAATCCACCTTCTGGTACAGTCTTTTTCATCTCCTTAAACATCATGGCAAGGAAAATGGATTCAAATTCCTTACACACCTTTTTTAAGGCTTCATCCTCCTTATCGGCCTTTAAGGATTCAGCTTTCTTTTTCAAAACAACTGGGTTATTATATAAATCTAAATTAATTTCCAATTAAACCACCCCATTATCTCTTTATGTTATTGGCTAATTGGAGCATTTCGTCAGCCGTTTGGATGGTCTTTGAGTTTATCTCGTAAGCCCTTTGGGCTGTAATCATCTTGACCATTTCATCTACAATCTGTACGTTGGAGGCCTCTAGGTATCCTTGAATTATTCTGCCTCTCATCTCTTCAACTTCCACTAGTAGCGGCTCTCCCGATGCTACCGTTTGGCTATAAAGGTTTTGCCCTTCTGCTAATAGGCCTTCTGGGTTTACAAATTGGAATAGGCCAATCCTATCAAGCTCTACAATCTCTCCATCTTCATCTATTCCAGTTATATAACCAAAGTCGTCTATGGCAATGTCCCTTAGGCCGGAATCTATATAGATTAAGTCCTCATCTTCACTTAATACGTAATAGCCTTCCGAGGTTACCAAGATTCCTTCATCTACATCAACGCTCAGCTTAAAACTACCATCCCTTGTATACCTTACTTCATCATTTGGCAGTAATACTGCAAAGAATCCATCTCCGTCGATAGCCACATCAAAGGTGCCATTGGTCTCTATAAAACTTCCAGTTCTAAAATCCTTCTTAGTGGCCGTTGGCCTTACCCCATGGCCTACCTGCAGGTTTACAGGCCTTCCTTCTTGGTCTACTATATCGGTTCTGCTTAGGGTTGTGTAGAATAAATCCTTAAATTCTGCCCTTTGGGTCTTGTAAGATGTGGTGTTGACATTGGAAAGGTTATTAGCAATGGTATCTATATTAAATTGTTGTGATTTCATACCTGTAGCGGCTGTCCATAGTGCTCTCATATCCTAACCTCCTATACTCTTCCTATTTCATTTGAAGCCTTCTCAAGCATCTCGTCTTGTAACCGTATAGCCTTTTGGCCTGCTTCATATTCCCTAAGAAGGGTTACCATCTCTACCAGCTCTTCGATGGCATTTACATTGGAGCCTTCCAAATAGCCTTGAAGGATTTCCCCTTCAAAGGGTATCTCTTCCGGCTCTACATCTTCTGCCATCTGGTAAAGGTTGTCCCCAATCTTCCTTAGAAACTCCCTATTCTCTAAATCGACTACATCCAATATGCCCACCACATTTCCATCTACTACTACTTCTCCATTAGTCCCAATTACTACTTCTTCTCCTTGAATGACTATATCCCCATTTAATCCCTGGACCCTTTCTCCTCTTAGGGTAGAAAGTATTCCGTCTTGATCTATTACAAAGGAACCATCCCTAGTATAGTAGGTATTCCCCTCTTCATCCATTATCTTAAAGAAACCTGAACCGTTTAAAGCTAAGTCTAGAGTAGATCCCGTTTCTATCAAATTCCCTTGGGTGAAGTTGGTAACAATCTTTTGGAATTTAAGTCCTGCATTCATAGTTCCTACTATATGAGAAGGGGGATAATTAATAATATCTTGTAGAATTCCTTCAATATCGCCTACTCCTTGTAGCCTATTTCCTCGACCATCAGTTATGAAGTTTTCGTAATCCGTCCTATAGCCTTCCCTGCCATCTTGGTAGAAGGTTCTTAGGTAGCCTTCATCATCTACGATAAAGCGGATGCTCTTAACGTAACTATTTCCCATAGGGGTTTCCACCACAAAATACCCTTCAGTGGTAGTTGCAGTGTGAACTTCTCCGTCGGTCTCATAGGTTATTTCAGCCTCTCCCCTTAATCTAGGTCTTTGGACCCCATTTAACTTTGCCAGCAGCTTTTCTGGAAAGGTCTCAGTTAAGGATACATCCTTTTTAAATCCAGTGGTATTTACGTTGGCCAGATTATTGGCTAAAACCTCCAACCTCTTCTGATTGGCAGATAAAGACGTAGCACTTATATATAGACCTCGGTTCATTTATATCCCCTTTCTTTTACTGGAAGTATACATTTCTAATGTATTATCGGCATATTTCAAAAATACTTTAATAATTTGTCCTAATTGAATCGGAACTTATGATTTCAGATTCAAGAAGATTTACCCAATCTAAGGCCTTCCCAGTTCCTATGGCTACTGAACTAACCGGATCGTCTACAATCCTAGCCTTTATGCCTGTCCGCTCCATGATAAGCTTATCTAAACCATGGAGTAAGGCCCCTCCACCAGTCATAACTATTCCGCTATCCCCTATATCGGCTGCAAGCTCTGGTGGGGTCCTTTCTAAAACATAATAAACCGTTTCTATTATATGGGAGACTGGCTCCTCTAAAGCCTCCAACATTTCACTGGAGTATATCCTTATATTTCTTGGTAATCCTGTAAGCAGATTTCTTCCCCTTACTTCAATGGAAATATCCTTTTCTCTAGGATATGCAGTTCCTACCTTAATTTTTATCTCCTCAGCACTTCTTTCTCCTATCATCATATTGTGTTTCTTCCTTATATATCTTACAATGGCTTCATTGCATTCATCCCCTGCAACCTTCACCGATCTACTTAATACTATGCCTCCTAAGGAGATAACTGCTACATCCGTCGTTCCTCCACCTATGTCCACTATCATATTGCCAGTGGGTTCGGTTATATCGATTCCAGCTCCTATGGCTGCAGCAATAGGCTCTTCTATTAAAAAGGTCTTCCTTGCACCAGCATGATTGCTTGCCTCAAGGACTGCCCTCTTTTCGACTTCCGTTATACCGCTAGGTACACAGACTATAACTCTGGGCTTAAATATGCTTCTTCCCATGGCCTTTGTAAAGAAGTATTTTAACATTCTCTCTGTAATCTGATAGTTAGAGATAACTCCATCTCTCATAGGGCGTATTGCTATTATATTTCCCGGAGTTCTACCCAACATCTTCTTTGCTTCTTCTCCAACTGCTAGAAATTTATTGGTGTTTTGGTCGATAGCCACTACAGAAGGCTCATTCAATACTACTCCCTTCCCCTTTACATATACTAGGATGCTAGCTGTACCTAAATCAATCCCTAAATCGGTTCTTAATGCAGCCATTTGAAATTTGCCCCCTTTTTCTTCTCTATACACAACTATTCTATCATATTATTCTACATAATTTTAAAAATTCCTCTTTAATTTCCGATATTATCCAAAATAATTCTAAAGGCCATAAGGAAAGACCTAAAGTCTATCCTTATGGCCAATTTAATCGTTAATAGCTTTGTATTTTAATTTAGTTGCTTTTCCCCCTCTGATATGCCTTTCGGCCTTATTTTGTTCCAGAACCTGCTTAACCATAGTCGCTATAAGAGGGTTTATCTTAGGAAGGCGTTCTGTAACATCTTTATGGACTGTGCTTTTGCTAACGCCAAAAACACCCGCCGCCTGTCTTACGGTAGCTTTTTCACTTATTATGTACTTTGCAATTTCTAATGCTCTTTCTTCTATATAATCTTTCAAATAGGTCTACCCCCTTTGAACTTTGTTTTGGGTTTTTAATCTTTTTAAATACATATGCACTTTAAATGGCTATTAGAACAAAATATGTCAGTTTCAATAGGCGAAAGCCTGTATATACTCCTTCGGGTCCACATTTACTCCATCTTGAATTACTTCAAAATGGATATGGGGCTCCATCATAATTTCAATCAAGGCAGTTTTGCCAATTTTACCTATTGCTTCACCCTTATTTACTCTTGCCCCTTCACTTATTAGGACCTCTTCTGCCAAATTAGCATATTTGGTCAATAAGCCATCTCCATGGTCTATTATTATTACTGTTCCCCATAATTCGTCTTTATATACCTCTTGTACTACTCCAGATAATGCTGCTACTACTTGGCTTCCTTCTTGCCCTTGAATGTCTATGCCCTTGTGGGCTGTCCATTCTTCCAGGGTCTCAGAATAGATTAAATTATCCTTAGTATAATCCAAGACAATCTGCCCATTTACCGGAAGAATCATGCTTTCAGCTACGCTTGAAGGAGGGATTTCCTCAACATATTGCAGATCATCTTCAATATCCTCTTCCTCTTCTATTTCCTCACTGTCCTCCGCCATGGCTTCTTTAATCTCCTCTTCATTTTCGTCCAGTTCTTCATCCAAATCTTCCATGTGATTATGGCTAAGGTCCTTTTCATCTATATTTTCTAAGTTTAAAGAAGATTCCAGATCCAAATCATCCTCAATGATTATAAAATCCTCTACCTGAGACAAGTTCTTCTCTTCTTCTTTCAAATTCCTCTTAGAAGCAAATACAGTGGTAACAGCTACTACACAAACACAGATAAATAAGATAATATAAAAGCCATCCTTCTCAGTCAGTTTTTCCAACCATCTTCTCATCCCCTCACCTCCATTAGGTATTATTTCCACTTTTGTTTATTTAATACATGCTATAAAAAAATTCCCTAGGATTTTTAAGGAAAATAAAAAAAGCGGCCAAGCCGCGTAAGGAATTATGAATTATGAATTTTACATCAGTTAAAATTGTCAATCATCAATTGTCCATTGTTTAATCTCCACTCCCGTATAATAATGCTTTAATATCTCCTGATAATTTTTATCATTTTTAGCCATTCCATTGGCGCCCCATTGGCTCATGCCTACTCCGTGGCCGTAGCCTATGGTTTCTATGTCTACTATATTGGTTTTCGGATTATATGTAATGGTAAAGTTGGTGGAGTTAAGTTCAAATAATTCCCTTATCTCCCTTCCATTTATCACGGTACCGTCTATGGCTAGTTTTTTAATTCTGCCGCTTTTAGTCCTTTCTACAAGCTTTATCTTATCGCTTAGGTTTTCCTTAGTAATATTGGCGCCTGGATATTTTCTGCGTAATTTATCAACAAACTCATCCCCCGTCATAGTAACTACACTCCTAAACCTAGGGGCATCTTCCTCAAAAGGACTTTCTACTGCCTTAAGATAGGGCAGGTCTACTGCAAATACGTCTAGGGCATCTTCTGTCATACCTCCACTGGTTGAATGATATAAAGGCTCTATAATTTCATCATTATGGTATAGAACTAAACCCTTTGTTGAATTTACCGCCTCTTCAATCTTAGACCAGTATTTTTCCTCCCATCCCTTGGCGTGGATGGCGTTTAGTTCTTCCAGGGTAAGGTAAGCCTGACAGTGGATGCCTGTACAAAGAGGAGCCTCTATGTGGTCAGGGTGGCCCTCCTGATAGTTTAAGCTTCTACTTATGGCATAAGTCCTACTTGCCACTGCCTGAGCTTTTAAGGCTTCAATATGGAACTCACCAGGCATTTCAGCAGCTACCACCCCTTTTACATACTCCTCTAACTCCATCTGAATAACCTGCTGATTCCTAGTATCATATACTTTTATATAACCATCGAATATGTTTTTTCCTTCTTCAATTTCTTGGTCCTGATCTTTTTCCTTAGTGAAAATCTTCCCTTCCCCATCTTCTTTAGGAGTTAAATTTAAGGTCGATACTATTATGGACGGTATTATGATTATTAACAATAATATCCCAATGGTATAGATCCCTATTTTCTTCATCTCTTCCCCCTCTTGCCTTTAGTACATAAACGCCCTCATCTCTTCCCCATTATTAAATAACCTAATACCATATAATATGCAAAAATATATAAAATTATAACCAAAAAGGGACGACCGAGGTCGTCCCAATTGTGAAAAGGTCATATTGCAAGAAAAACCAAACCTAAATATCTGAGAAAAGTAACTAAAAATAGAAAAAAACAGCTCTTAATTCCCTATAAGAATAGAGCTAAATAAGGTTATGTATATGGTCTTTCAGCATTTAATGTTAAGTGACCATCTGTGCTTTCTCTTTTGTAAAAATAGATAAACTTTAAATTATCGATTTCAAGACTATTTCTATAAAAATTGGACAGACTCTCAAAAAATGCTTTTAATGTACCTTCAAATTGACCTGAAGAACTCATAAGAGCAGAATAATCAGCTATAGAATAAACTCCAAGCCACACCCGTGAAAAAAGATATAACATCATTACACTGTATTTCTTTTGCATAAGCAGCATTATACAATACTCTTTTAAGATAGTTTTGCCTCCTAGAAATTGGAGTAAGTACCTGTGCCATATTAAAATCAAGCTTGCCTGAAATAATGGATTGGATAAAATTCACTAGAACTACAAACATAGTGAACATAATGACTACCCAATCCATCGAAATTATAAGTGCTGACAAAGATAAAATAGAGATTATACTTCCAAAAAGTTGAAAGAAAGAATTAAAAACCATATGTGGAATATTCTCTGTTTGTGCCAGAGCCCTTGTGTACTTATCATAAAAGTTCGGGTCTTCAAAGTTTTTATATTCAAACAGCTGTGCTTTGTCAAAAAACATTTCGTTCATATAATTGTTAATTTTAGAAGCCAGAAAAGGCTCTATTAACGCACTATTAAAAGCTAAGAAAAGTTTAGGTATAAGCTGCATACTTGTTAACCCTATGATGACAATAAACAACTGCCGCAGCATAGTATCCGTTCTAGGTATATCGCTTTCTAATAAGGATATTATATATCTTACAATTATAATATTGATTGTTGGTAAGATTGACGAAATAACTGTAACAATTATTTTTATCAAAAATCGCAGTTTTGAAAGGCGCCAAACAATTCCTAAAACAAATATATTATTCTTAATAATAATATTAAAGTTCTTAATTATTTTTCGAATCACTCTTTACCACAACCACCTTTGCAATCGCAATAATTTAGAGGATCAATATTGGCTTTAGTTATTTCTTCTACATATTTTAGAACCTGCTTTTCGATAGTACCTTTAACCTTAAAGCAACCCTTTGCATGATAAGTACCTGTTTCGTTATAGCTTACTACACCACATCCTCCACCACAAACTGGAAGGTATACACATTCACTACATTCCGCGTTTTTAAGGGGATCTACTGACATCCAATCGTAATATGCATAAGTCACTCTCAAATTTCCATTCTCATCTATTTTCCCCATTAGATGTTCCTCCTGCCCCACATGTTCCCAACATTTATAAACATCACAGTTTGGTGCAACTGTGAATTGGTTGTTGCTATACAACCCACAATACATGGTCTTTCTCATAGGACGTATCTTGTATTTGAATCCCTGTTTTTCCGCAAAATTCCATAGATTGTACAATACATCACCAATCTCACTTTCAGAAAAACACT
>ERZ773359.5510-NODE-5510-length-12062-cov-4.699342_pt1 | contig 12062 bp, 11 predicted proteins | sample MGYA00374955_ERZ773359 | MGnify/ENA primary metagenome ERZ773359 (study PRJEB29098, sample SAMN04486028) | biogas fermenter metagenome | study: EMG produced TPA metagenomics assembly of the Biogas fermentation microbial communities from Germany - Plant 4 DNA1...
TAGAATGGCCTTTGCCCTGTCAGCATTCCTGCTGTCCGGGAAAAAAGCAAGCATTGTCTTTGCCGTCATAAATCATCCTCCGCAAGTGCTTTTCCCTATTTTCCCTTTAATATTACTTTCCTATGCTCACAGCATTTCACTGCACAAGGGAATTTTGTCGTGGATAGGACCTTTTCCGCCGTAAACAATAACACTAAAAGGAGGTGTTTATCATGGCAAACAACCGCAAGAAAAAACGCCTGGTTCCGGAAGCGGAACAGGCGCTGGAAAAATTCAAGCTGGAGATTGCCAGAGAGCTTGGCATAACTGCCAGCGAGGATACTTTTTATGCCGCCCTGGATAAGTATAAGCATGAAATTGCGGCAGAACTTGGTATTGACAGTCATATCCGCAGCCGCGGCTGGCAGCAGTTACCTTCCGCCGTCTGCGGTTCCGTGGGAGGCCGTATTGGCGGCCCCATCGGGGGCAAGATGGTCCGCCGCATGATTGAAATGGCGGAAAAAGAAATGTCGGGTTCTACATCTTAAGCATCTTGTCCACAATGGCTGAAGCCATTTCCGATCCTTTCGCCCTGCCGCCCAAATCGGGCGTTACAGTCTTCCCTTCCCTGATGACGGCAGCCAGGGCATTCTCCACCTTGTCTGCAGCCTCAGTTTCCCCGAGGTAGCGCAGCATCATTACTGCGGACAAAAGCAGGGCCGTAGGATTGGCAATATCCTGGCCGGCATACTTTGGCGCACTGCCGTGCACAGGTTCGAAAATAGCCAGATTATCGCCGATATTGGCACCTGGAACCACGCCAAGGCCGCCCACCAGGCCTGCACACAAGTCGGACACAATATCGCCGTACAGGTTTGGCGCAACCATCACATCATACAATTCCGGCTTCTGGACAAGCTGCATGCACATGTTGTCCACTATCTTGTCCTCAAATTCAATTTGGGGGTAGTCCCGGGCCACCTCCCGGGCAACGGACAGAAAGAGGCCGTCCGTGCATTTCATAATATTCGCCTTATGCACCGCCGTAACTTTGCGGCGGTTATTTTTTACAGCATATTCAAAGGCAAAACGGCAAATGCGCTCCGAGCCCTTTCTGGTGATAATCTTAATGCTTTCCGCCGCATCTTCGCCAACCATGTGTTCAACCCCGGCATACAGGTCTTCCGTATTCTCCCTGATCATCACCAGGTCAATATTGTCATAGCGGGAAACAATTCCTTTATATGTCCGGGCAGGACGGACATTTGCATACAAGTCGAATTCCTTGCGCAAAGCCACATTGATGCTGCGGAAGCCGCCGCCGACAGGCGTGGTGAGGGGCCCCTTCAGGGCAATTTTATTCCTGCGGATAGATTCCAGGACCGGCTCGGGCAGGGGTGTCCCGTATTCAGGAATGGCAACCTCACCGGCTATGTGTTCTTCCCATTCAATAGGCACACCGGTTGCTGCCAGGACTGTTTTGGTTGCTTTTGTGATATCGGGGCCGATGCCGTCCCCGGGCAAGAGAGTGATTCTATACATGAGATCCTCCTTTAGCAGAACGAGTCCGGATAATACGCCTATAATTATAACAATCCCTGCCGCGGCTGTAAATGCCGCACTTGCGGAAAACGCCGGGCAGGCTTTATTTTGCGGCAAAATGGCAGGCGGCGGTATGCCCTTCCCGTAGTTTTTGCCAGGCCGGCGGCCGGCGGCGGCAAATTGCTTCCGCCCGCAGGCAGCGCGGATGAAAGCGGCAGCCCGAAGGCGGCTTAGACGGGTCGCACGCTTCGCCCACAATTTCGACCGGCATGCGTTTTGCCGGGTCAGGCGAGGGATGTGCGGCAAGCAAAAGCCGCGTATAATAATGCCCCGGTTGGGAAAAGACTGCCGCCACCGGTCCCACCTCCACAATTTTCCCGGCATACATAACGGCCACGTGTGTGCAGACCTGTCGCACCACTGCCAGGTCGTGAGAAATGAGCAGAAAAGCGACACGGTGCGTTTTCCGCATTTGCCCAAGCAGCGCCAGAAGCCTTGCCCCAGCCGTCACATCCAGCGAGGAAACAGGTTCATCAAGCACTAAAAGCTCCGGCTCCACCGCCAGCGCCCTGGCCAGTGCCACCCGCTGCCGCTGCCCGCCGCTTAACTGCCCGGGATAGCGGTCAAGTACAGTCGGTGGCAAACCTACAGCCTTAAGCACAGCTAAAACTTTCTTTTTTCTTTCGCTGTGCGGTATTTTTTCCAGCTCCAGCCCTTCTTCCACCAGGGCTTCCACCCGCATCCGCGGATTCAAGGCCGCCGTACTGTTTTGAAAAACATACTGGACTGCTCTCTGGACACCCGCCACCTGCCTGCCGGCAAAAATGATCTGCCCGCGCTGCGGCAAAAGCAATCCGGCAATCATTTTCCCCAGGGTGCTTTTCCCCGAACCTGATTCGCCCACAAGCCCCAGGGCGTCTCCCTGCCGGAGTGTGAGGGAAACGCCGTCCACTGCCCGGACAGTTGCTTTCCTGGCGGTGTAATGATAGTAAACGTTTTTAACTTCCAGAAGATTGGTTTGCATCCGACCGCCCCTGCAAATTACTGCGGCAGAAAAGCCTGCCTGTAAAAGTTATTTTGCGGGCGGCAAAAAAATAACCGCCATGCCCGCTCTTTGGGGCATGGCGGATGCCGGCTACTCCACACGTCTTTGCCGCAGGGAAAGCAGTTCGGGAAAATGCTGTTTGGCCAGCCACTCCATTTCCACATCGCCAATGGCCGTAACCCGGCCGTTTTCATATTCCTTGTCGATCCATTCCTTGATCTTTGCCACCCGCGGATCTTTTTTGTCAATCATCCGTTCTTCCTTTAGGAAGAAATAACTGTTGAGCCAGGCGGCAATGCCTGCCAGGCCGGAATGGGCGTCAACCACAACCACCGGCGGCCGGCCGAGTATTTTCGTCGTATCGAAAATATTATAAATTTCCTCGTCCTTCAGCAGCCCGTCCGCATGAATGCCGGCGCGCGTTGCATTGAAAGCGCGGCCGACAAATGGCGTGCGCGGCGGAATTTCATAATTTAGCTCATTTTCAAAATACTCGGCTATCTCGGTAATAACTTTCAGGTCCATACCGTCGCTGGTGCCCCGCAGCTGGACATATTCCATCACCATGGCTTCCAGCGGCGTATTGCCTGTCCGTTCGCCGATTCCCAGCAGGGAGGTGTTTACATTGGCGGCGCCATACAGCCATGCCGTGGTGGAATTGGTGACTGCCCGGTAAAAATCGTTATGGCCGTGCCATTCCAGCCACTCCGAGGGAACCTCTCCGTAATTCACCAGCCCGTAGATAATCTGCGGCACGCTCCTGGGCAGCGCCACTCCCGGGATGCTGACTCCCAGCCCCAGCGTGTCACAGGCCCTGATCTTCACCGGCATGCCCGCCTCTTTGGCCAGTTCCATCAGCTTATTGACAAAGGGCAGGACAAAACCGTAAAAATCCGCTCTTGTAATATCCTCCAGGTGGCACCTGGGCACAATTCCCGCTTCCAGTGCCGCAGTAACAATGCTTAAATACTGTTCCATAGCCTGTGAGCGCGTCATTTTCAGCTTCTTGAAAATGTGATAGTCGGAGCAGGATACGAGAATCCCCGTTTCTTTAATGCCGAAATCCTTTACCAGCTGAAAATCATTCTTGTTTGCCCTGATCCAGGTGGTTACCTGGGGATAGTCATAGCCTTTTTCCAGGCAGGCGGTTACCGCCTCCCTGTCCACCTTGGAATAGAGAAAAAATTCGCTCTGCCGGATAATGCCGCTGCCGTTGTCCAGTTTATGCAAAAGATCATAAAGCCGCGTTATTTCTTCCACCTTATAAGGCGAGCGGGACTGCTGTCCGTCCCGGAAAGTAGTATCGGTAATATACAGTTTTTCCGGTATGTTCATCGGGACAACTCTGTGGTTGAAAACAATGCGCGGAACTTCGTTGTACGGAAAAATGTTGCGGAAAAGATTGGCTTCGGCCACATCGCGGAACTGGTATTCAATTTCCATCATCTTGCTTTTCCGATTGTACTTCACGTTCATTGATCTCCCTCCCCGAGATAAATGTAAAAATAAAAGCGATCACACCGGACAGTGCAACCGCTTTCAAGGCACAGCCTTCTACCCTGTCAAGCTTCCGAGGTTAGCTGACGGATTCGGGCCACAAGGTTAGCCCTACCGGGCAGATGCCCGGATTCACCCCAAAAAATTGGTTCCCCCGTATCCTGTCGGTGTAGAACAGGAATTCAGCATTCTTTATTTTCAGTTAAGTAGTAGTTATTATAACATTTTCCGGACACTTGCGCAATCCTTCCGTTTCCGTCTTGTTTTAAACTTTCGACACATAATTTATCAAAACTTAGCCTTTCTCTTTTGCCGCCACGGCATAGATCCCGTTGACAGTAATGACTGCTCCTCCCGCCAGGGTAAAAAGGGAGACGCTTTCCCGGAAAAAGAGATAACCGCACAGGGCGGCAAGGACAGGGGTGAAGAGGATGATGGCGGTTGCCTGCGCCGGCTTGACTGTACGCAATCCCTGATAATAGCAAATATAGGCAAAAGCAGTGTGCACCATCCCTATCACGGCGGCCCACAGGTAGCCGGACAAGGGAAAAGCGGCACCATGCTGCATAAAAGGCACCAGGCATAAAGCGGCCACCACGATTTCATAGTAGACAAAAACAAGAGTGCTTACTGTCAGCCTCTGGGCAATTAAGGCAGCCACCGCCAGGCAGAACGCCCCTGCCAGGGAAAGCGCAAGCCCCAGGATGTCCGCCAAAGATACGGCCACAAGCGACGGCAGAAAGAGCAAAACAAGGCCGAAAAGGGCCACGCAGACGAAACGCATGCTGCCGGGAGTGTTCTTTCCCCCGGCAAACAGCCTGGAAAGCATCATCATAAAGACAGGCTGCATGTTATACGGAAAAACAGTGTTGGACAGGGTGGTCAGGCGCAAAGCGTTAAAAAAACAGAGGCAGTCAACGGCAAAAAGCACCCCGGCGCCGCAGTTTAAAAGATATGAACGCAAGCCGCCTGTAGCCAGCCTTTTTCCTCTCGGCAAAAAGCAGGAAAGGACAAGGCCGGCCAGAAAGAGCCGGTAAAAAGCCAGTTCCACCGGCGGCATGCCGCTTAAGCGGGCGAATACACCGAGAGATCCCCAGATGAGCGCCGCCAGGTAAAGGTAAAAGTAACCTTTGTGCAATTGCATCAGCCTGCTCTCCCCGGCCGGCAGTCAGGAAAAAACGGATATTCGCGGGCGCCGCCCAATAGAATGTAAAAGAAAAAACGGCGAGGTGGCAGCATGGCCCGCAAGAGAGATCGGCAGATAATCCTTATTGTTATCTGTACCGTCATTTTAATAGTCCTGATTGCAGACCTGGTTTTTTTCAGACAGCGGATTTATCCCGGTGTCTTTTATAACCATATTCACCTGGGCGGCAAATCATGGCAGGCGGCGGAAAATCTTCTGCAAAACTTTTCCCTCACCCTCAGGCTGCCCGCTGACCGGCTGGCAACGGTAAGCCTGGAGGATATGGGAATCAAACTGCAGACGCAGGCCATGCTCACGGAAGCTTTCCGCTGCGGCAGAAACAAAAAGTGGCCGTTTTCCATCTTTGAGCGCGCAGGGCTTATCTTGAAGCCAAGGCGGCTGCCGAGCGTCTATGAGATCGACCGGGAAAAAATGGCCGCCGGCCTCAGCCGGCTCTGCCGGAGCCTGGCACAGCCGCCGCGGGACGCAAAAATCACGGTATATAATGGCATGGCAATCATTACACCGGAAAAGGCAGGCTACAACCTCAGGGAAGATGCCCTGCGGGAGGCGCTGCTGCAGTATCTTGACAGCTCCAAGCCGCCCGGGGTGTTGTCCGTCCCCGTGGAACCGGTCCCTCCCGGGCTGACTGCCGCCTGTTTGCAGGAAAAAAACATCACGTCCCTGCGCGGTACTTTTACCACCACCTTTGACGCTTCTCAAGAGGAGCGCTCCCATAACATCAGGCTTGCCGCCGGCATACTGCACAACAGCATGATCGAACCGGGAGAAATCTTTTCCATTAATGCCGTCATCGGCGACACCACGCCGGAAAAAGGATATAAAAAAGCGCCCGTGATGGTGGGCGAAGAGCTTGTCCCCGGCTATGGCGGCGGCCTCTGCCAGGTGTCGACCACGCTGTATAATGCCGCCCTTTTGGCAGGCCTGGAAATTATTGAAAGACACCCGCACGGGATGACCGTTCCTTATGTGCCGCCGGGCAGAGACGCCACCATTGCCTACCCGGAAAAAGATTTAAAGTTTAAAAACACCACGGGCGGGACGCTTTTACTCACGGCGGCCGTCGGGGCCAACGACCTGACCTTCTCTCTTTTCGGCGTCCCCAGTGAAACCGAAGTGGTCATTGAGACCACCATTCTGAAAATATCCATGCCGCCCACCCGCTACCTGACCGACCCGGAACTGCCTCCCGGCGGTGAACGGCTGGTGGACGGCGAACCGGGATACCTGGTGGAATCCCGCCGCAGTTTTGTATACAAGGGGCGTATTCTGAAGACGGAAACCCTGTCCGTGGACAGCTATGCCCCCTACCCCAGCATTATTTACCGGGCTCCCCGCTGACTGCCCCCTGCCGGCCTGTGTAGATGCGCGGGACTCTGTGGCTGATACCGACCAGGTATTCATAATTGATATAACCGCACCCAAGCACCGAGAGCTCCTCCACGGTGATCTCCTCCCCCCCCTGCCTGCCGATGAGAACGGCTTCATCGCCAATGCGGCATTTTTCCCGCAGCACCGTGACATCCACCATGCACTGGTCCATGCAAATGGTACCGATAACAGGCACCCGGCGGCCGTGGATCAGGACATGCGCCTTGTTGGAGAGGGCCCTGCTGTAGCCGTCTGCGTAGCCCACAGGCAAAACGGCCACCAGCATGTCGCGCGGTGCGGCAAAGGTATGGCCATAGCTGATATTGTGGCCGGCCGGGACATATTTTACCGACCCCACCCTGGTTTTCAGTGCCATGACCGGTTTTTGCGGCAGGACCTGCTGGAAGCCGGGATAGGAACCGTAGAGAATTATGCCAGCGCGGACCATATCCAGGTGCATTTCCGGGTAGTGCAGGATGCCGAGGCTGTTGCAGGCATGCAAAAGCGGAACCGGGACGCCTGCCGCCGCTAGGCGGCGGGCAAACCGTGTAAACTCTGCAAACTGCCTTTGGGTAAAATCGCGGCCCGGGCCTTCCCTTTCATTTGTATACGGGCAGTGTGTGTAAATGCCTTCAATTTGCAGGTGCGGCAGGGCGGCAATGGCTTTGATCTCCCGGAGAGCGGCGTCATGCGGGAGAAAGCCGAGCCTCCCCATTCCCGTGTCAATTTCCAGGTGTATGCGGGCAATCCTGCCCAGACCGGCGGCCGCAGCGGAAAGCGCTGCAGCCTGTTCGTAGCAATAGACCGTCTGAGTAATCTCATTTGCAACCAAAAGCTCCGCACAGACAAAAGGCGTGTAGCCGAAAACAAGGATGGGGGTGCGAATACCCAGGGAGCGTACCAGCAGCGCTTCATCCAGGATGCCCGTCCCCAGCATATCCACACCTCCGGCAAGCAGCGTGTCAATGATTCCTTCAATACCTGCACCGTAAGCGTTGCCTTTAATCACGGCCATCACTTTGACGCCGCTGCCGACTAAACGGCGGACCTGGCCGAGATTGAATGCCAGGTGTTCCAGGTTTACTTCCATCCAGACCGGCCGCAGATAAGCTGCGTCAGCCACCGCCGTCATCCTCCAGCAGGCAAAAGACAAAAACGGCATCTTCCCCGTTGCCGAAAAACCTGGGAAACCGGCCGCCTTCCCTCCATCCCATGCTTCTTAAAAGCTGCAGCTGGGGAGTATTTGAGCTGCGCACTTCACCGCAAAAACAGCGCAATCCATGCTTTATGGCAACCCGGTTGGCAGCAAGCTGGACAAGTCTGCCCAACCCCTGCCGCCGGTATGCGCCCGCCACACACATGCTGATGGTATGGGCGAAGGGCCCGTAAGCCTGAAACCCGATATAGGCGGCAAGCTTTTTGCCGTCCCTCACGGCAATGTATGTTGTGCGCGGCTGCAGCCAAAGATAAAGCAAGCTTGCCAGGGACAGCGGTTCGGGAAAGTTTTCCGCCTCCAGCCTGGCAACCTGCCGCAGCTCCCACGGTTTCAGGAGACCGACATTAAAACGTCCGCATCTTTCCGGCAGCCGGTAGGTACTGTCGCGGAATTTATGCAAAAGTCCCGCCATTTTCTCTTCACCGCAGCCTCTTAGATTTCCCAGCTTTCAACCTCTGCCACCAGCCTGCTCGTGCCCTCGGCCAGCAGTTCATCCTCCAGGGTAAAAGTCAGTCGGATATGGCCTGCTCCGGACGGGCCGAAAGCCGAACCCGGCACCACCGCAACCCCCCGCCGCAGAAAGCGCCGCACCGCTTCCCGGTCGTCGCAGCCGTCCGGCAATTTGCAAAAGAGGTAGAAAGAGCCCTGGGCCAGGTCGGTCTGCAGCCTGTCGCAGCCCGCGAGGATGCCATAGGCCAGGTCCCTTTTGCGCGTCAGGTGTGCCATCCTATTTTCATGGTAGGAAGCCGGCGCCTGCAGTGCTGCCAGTGCCGCTTCCTGGATCACGGTGGAGACGTTGGTGCAGCTGTTTTGCAGCAAAATGTTGTATTTTTCGGCCAGCGGCTCCGGCGCCGTCACCCAGCCAATGCGCAGGCCGGTCATGACATAAGTCTTGGAAAAAGTATCTATTACCACAGTTCTCTCCCGCAGTTCGGGCAGGCAGGACAGGGAGCGGTGAGTATACGGACTGTAAACCACCCCGGAAAAGATCTCATCGGAAGCAATGGTTACATGGGGATAGTCAAGCAGGACCTCCGCGATCTCTGCAATGTTTTCCACCAGTTGTCCGTTGGGACGCTGCGGCGAGTTCAGCACCAGAAGCTTCGTCCGCGGCGTAATCAGCGCCCGCAGTTTTTCCGTGTCCACATTGCGCGGATCGCGGAAAGTGATATGTTTAATTTTTGCTCGCAGATAACGTGCCCAGAATTCGTCGGGCGGGTAGCCAGGGTCCGGCATGATTACTTCATCACCATCGTCAAGAAAAAGCAACAACGTTGCCATAATGCCAAACTTGGCCCCGGGGGTGACAACAATTTCCGCCGCTTTGGTTGGCCGGCCGCGGCGGGACATTTCCGCCGCCAGCGCTTCCCGCAGTTCCGGGATTCCCGGCCCCGGCGAATAGCGGACATAGCCTTTCTGCAGCGATTGGAAAACGGCGGCCAGGGCTTCTTTGGGCGGTATAAATTCAGGCGAGACATAATCCCCTTTTTCCATGTGAATAATTTTTTGTCCCGTTTCCCTCTCCAGCTGCTCTGCTTCCCGCATGGTGGACCACTGGGGCGGCAGTTCAAAATGGCTGAGACGATCCGACAACAAATTGCTCATTCCTTTCCTTTTATTTCCTCCTTCAGGGCAGACCGCAAAACCGAGCGCAGGATTTTCCCGCTTGCCGTTTTGGGAATCTGCTCGATAAACACATACCGGCGGGGGCGTTTAAACCTGGCCAGGCGGGCGCTTTTCAGGCAGTGCTCCTCCAGTTCGGCGGCCGTTACGCCGGCAGTATCCGGCACAATGAAAGCGGTAACGATTTCCCCCAGGCGGGCATCCGGCCCGCCCACCACGGCCACATCCCTGACGGCGGGATGTTCCGCGAGAATTGCCTCCACTTCATTAGGGTAAATATTTTCACCGCCGCTGATAATCATGTCATCAACACGCCCCAGCAGGTACAAATCACCTGCTTCATCCCGGCAGCCCAGGTCGCCCGTGAAATACCAGCCCCCCCGCACAGCGGCGGCGGTAGCTTCAGGCTGCCGGAAATAACTGGAAAAAGCCTGCGGTGAAGCGGCACAGGCAATAATTTCCCCAGCCTCGCCCGGCTTCAGGGCATCGCTTGGGCGGCTGCCGCCATCCCGTGCCGGCACAGCAAAGCGGATGGTGGAAAAAAGCCCCGGGCGCCCGGCAGACAAAGGGTTCTCCCCCGCATTCCTGTTGACAGAGAGACAAAGCATTTCCGTACAGCCGTAATGATTCACAAAGATGGCAGGCTGAAAAACCTCCAGGCACTGTTTTGCCAGGGGGGGCGACATGGGCGCGCCGGCATAAGCCAGCTTCCTTACAGCCGAAGCGGCTTCCCGTATATCCGGCCGGTTTACCAGGTCGTGATACAGGGTGGGAACCAGGTAAAGCGCGGTGATTTTTTCCTCCTGCAGGCAGCGCACAAGCGTGCCCGCATCCGTTGTCTCCGGCATTACCAGGGTGCCGTTCAAAAGGACCATGCTAAGTGCCGTATGTAGCCCCATGGTATGGTAAAGGGGCATGACGGCCAGAACACGTTCAAAACATTCCCAGCCATGCGCCAGGATAATGCCCAGCGTCCCGGTGCAGTCGGCGGCAGGGCTGCGGCAGACCCCTTTTGGGCGGCCGGTGGTACCGGATGTATAGAGAATTGTCCCTCCCCCCGGCGCCAAATCGGGTCCGTTTGGGGAAAGGCCTTTCCCGCCGTCCGCCCATTCCGCATAGGAATACACGTTTTTTTCCTTTTCTCCCGCATCACAGGCAGCCACCAGGACAGGCGGCTCCTTCAGCATTGCAGCCGCTCGTCTTACTTCAGCCTGCGTCGCCGCATCAAAAAGCACTACCCTGGCACCCGTTTCCTGCAGGGCGGCCCTGATGCCCTCCTCTTTCCAGCGTGCATTAAGCAGCACCGCCACCGCACCTGCACGCAGGGCGGCAAAATACATGGTGAGCGGCGCCTCGCCGCTTCCGCTGCAGATGGCGACATAATCGCCCGCCTGCACTTGCAGCCGCCGCAGCATGCAGGCCACGGCCTGCACCCGGCTGTTCCACTCCCTGTAAGTGAGCCTGAAAGCCGGGGTAATAACGGCATCTGCTTCAGGAAAACGTTCCGCCGCCTGTTCCAGGGCGGAAGCCATATTCAGCATTTTTACCACCGGGCAGGTAATTTTTTCGTTACTAACATATGCTGCACACCGGAAATCGGTTATTTTTCACACAACAAAAAAGCGGCCGGAACCGCTTGTTTTCCGAGAAAAGCCCCTTAAGCATCCCTGAATTCCAGGTACCCGCGCAAAGGGGAAGCAGCTCAGGCCGCAGGAGGACTTTTGCTGATATTAAAAGGGAAGCAGGCATTTGACCGCCCTGCCGGGACCGGCTGTGATGAGTGGCGGGTCTTTTTTCAGGCAGCCTGGTACAAGGCGCGGGCAGCGGCCGGCAAAGGCGCAACCTCCCAAATCCCGCCCCTCCTCCTCCGGCAGGGCGCTGCATCCATTCCCCGCCCCGTGGCAGGGGGCGAGGAGGACGATGAGGGGGAAGTCGAGGCCCCTGGTATGGGCGAGGCCGTGGTGCAACAGCGGCAGGCAATGGGACCAGGCGGCGTGGGGCAACAGGAGGGCTTTGGGGAAACGGCACTCGATGCGCTCCATCGGCGCGGCCTCACTGGCAAGGGAGGAGGGGTCTTGGGGGTAGTAGAGGCCGCTGTGGCCAGCGCTACAAATCGTCATATGGTAAAAGTAACTGTCTTAGCCGCCCTTCGTCCAGTACCACTGAAAGATTCTTTTCTTGGGTGGGGAGCACCAAGCCCTGCGGGCCCCCCTTCGCGCGCCGCAAATACTTGACCTGCGTGTAGTAGAGTTCAGCCTTTCCTTCCTTGCGTGCCTTGCTGTAGTGGATGGCGAGCGTCGCCGCATCGAGCAGGACCTCGAGCGGTACGCTCTTGCCCCTGATGTCCTTGATGAAGACGTAGCCGCCGCTGTAGTCACGGGTGTGCATCCACCAGTCATTGCCCCGGGTGTGGCGGCGCAACAGCTCGTCGTTCTCCTTTGCGTTGCGTCCGACGAGGAGGGTGAAGGCGCCGCTTTGGATGACGAGCCCCGGGCTCTTCGGCCTCGGGGGAGGGGCATTGGCCACCTCTTCACCCGCTCTCTTGAGGTCGGCGATCCAGGCCTCTCGATCATCTTTGGGGC
>ERZ773359.5516-NODE-5516-length-12044-cov-15.066811_pt1 | contig 12044 bp, 9 predicted proteins | sample MGYA00374955_ERZ773359 | MGnify/ENA primary metagenome ERZ773359 (study PRJEB29098, sample SAMN04486028) | biogas fermenter metagenome | study: EMG produced TPA metagenomics assembly of the Biogas fermentation microbial communities from Germany - Plant 4 DNA1...
CAACATTTCCGCTGCTTAAATCAGCCATACCTTTCTCTATTTCCGCGTTAAACTGCTCATCACTGAGATCCACTACCGACAAAGGCTTGTTTTGAGGGAGTTTCACATCAAAAGGAATTCCGCGCTGAAGCACAACCTGGCGCAGAAAAATATCGATTGCGTTGGACATGGAAATGCCAAGATGCTCAAGCACCTTTTCAGCCTGTTCCTTAACTTCAGGCTCAACACGGGCAAATATATTAGCGGTCTTTGCCATTTTAAAACGCCTCCTTCTGCACATATTATACCCAGTTGTATTGCAATATGAAATCGTTCCGCAAGTCTACGTCATCTCATCCGTCCGTTCCCTCTTATCTAGACGAAGAGCGTTTTTCAAAGAGACAAGGGACCTGTCCCCCTGCTCCCTAGCGGGGAAGCAAAAAGAACGTCCTCTTGCTTCCTACAAATACTTGCTGGCTTCCCTTATACTTAATTTTGCCAGCTTTGATTCATACTTTTTGAGGAGTTCCCTGACCCAATCAGGATTCACCTTGCTGTATTCTCTCAAGCTCCAGCCAATAGCTTTATTAATGAAGAATTCCTTTGTGCCTAAATTATTACAAATAATTTTCTCTAAAAGTTCCGTATTTGTCTTTTCCTTTAACTTTCTTTGAAAATTAATAGCGACCCTTCTCAGCCAAAGATTATCACTCATGCTCCATACAAGCATTTCATCATTGACAGAAGGATACTTTAATGAAAGATATCCTATAACTTTATCAAGTACATCTGCAATATCCCACCAGGGTTTTGTTATTATCAGTTTCTTTATTTTATCAAGATCTTTGTCTGTGAGTTTTTTCTGAATAGAATGGATATACTCTGTTCCGACATATTGAGCCTCACGATAATCTTTCTCCCAGCATAGATTTATAAAATCCCAATCGATATCTTCATTTTTTGCAGCACTCTTGATATATGGTTTAACTATTTTTATCAGTTTTGGTCTGGGGATACCTAAAAACGGAAATTTATTCTTCATATAAGCTGACATCTGTACTGCTCGTTCTTCATCCTTCTCATTTTCCAATGTGATAAACATATTTTCATACCACATTCTATTTCACCTCACTGGACAAGGGAAGGGATAAGGAACCTGTCCCTGTGTCATCTGTGTCTCCTATGCAGGGAAGCAAAAAGAACGTCCCTCCGCTTCCCAATGACTACTTCTCAAATTGGAATTTATTCATATTTACGATATGCTTCCCAAAAACAAATCATAATACCGATACACATAACAATTGTTGCAATAATAAATGGGATTAACATATGAGTCCCAAGGAAAGAACCCAATAATCCAGTAATTCCATTATAATCCCAAGGGTTCAAAGCTGCGTAAATAAAGCTAAATGCTGAAAACACCAAGCCAACAACAGTTATTAAGACGCCAAAAATCATTTTGTTATTATTCATGAGTAGTCCTCCAAATTATAATTTCCATGCTCATGATAACCATATCCCCGTATCCGTTTTTTGTTATAAAAATAGGCTCATCCGACTCATGGCACATCTGCGAAATCATGCTCGTTTTTTTAAATCGCGAATTGAAATACTTTTTGGCATACTATCCGGCCCCTATCTGTGGCCTTATTGTACCATTATAATGTCCTTATATAAATCGTTTATATGTTCAAAGGACCTGTCCCCCGTCGGAAGCAAAAAGAACGTCCCCTTGCTCCCATTAGAAGGATTAGGCTAGTCAAGTAATGAATAATACAAAAAAAATTAAAGAAAATCGGGTATCTTGTCAGGGAATTAACAACTCTACAGAGTCTATGGTTAGGTATTCGAGCAAGTACACAAAAATGTTTGGAGGTATTAAAGTGAAGATAACCAAAGAACAACATATTAGCCATGGTCTGATCGGATGTTCCCCTGGCTCGATCGGGCGCTACGTGCTGCTGCCCGGGGACCCCAGCCGTGTGCCCATGATTGCGGAACTGTTTGAAGATGCAAAAGAAGTTTCCCGCACGCGTGAATTCTGCGCCTACACCGGCACGCTGCAGGGTGAAATGGTTTCTGCTGTCTCCACCGGGATGGGCGGTCCCTCTACCGCTATTACTGTACAGGAACTGGCTCAACTTGGCGCACAGGTGATGATCCGTGTGGGCACCTCAGGCACGATGCAAAAATTCATGGAGGCTACTGATCTGGTAATAACATGGGGGGCGGTGCGCGATGAGTATACCTCACAGCAGTTTCTGCCGCTGTCATATCCTGCAGTGGCGGACACGGATGTAACCCTGGCCTTATCCACCGCCGCAACCAAACTAGGATACCGGCATCATATCGGTATTTCGCAAACAAAGGATGCTTTTTACGCGGAGCACCAGCCGGAGCGTATGCCTGCTAAGCATACATTGGAACAGAACTGGTTTGCCTGGCGTAAAGCAGGTGTGTTGTGCTCTGAGATGGAAGCTGCCGTCTTATTTATCACCGCCCACATGCTTGGCGTGAAAGCAGGCGGGATTATGGTGGCAGGTCCCTCTATACAAAGCCTGCAAAACTTGCTTAAAACAGCAGTGCTGGCTATAGAGATCCTGATCGGCAAAGATAGGGGTGGTATGTAATGAGTATCGGTGAAAAACTGACCAACAAGATGTTTAAATGGGCAGTGCTCTACCCCGGTTTCCGCAAGTTCGTCAATTGGGTATATAACAGCATATTGAAGATGCCCCAATACCACATTGACATGGCGCCCGGACAGATCGGGACATATGTGTTACTGGTAGATGACCCGCAGGATGCAGAAAAAGCCGCTGCATTGCTTGACAACCCTCAAGCAATCGCCTGGCATCGTGAATACCGCACCTTTACCGGCACGCTTAACGGGACAAAGGTCTCAGTCACATCGGTGGGTATCGGCGGGCCTTCCGCCGCGATCGGAGTGCACGAACTGGCTGCGATCGGCGGAGAAGTTTTCCTTTATCTCGGTTGTGGGCTGGCTGCGACAAAAGGAATCCAGCCCGGGGAGATGCTGATTGCCAAGGGAGCAGTACGCGATGAAGGCACCGGTTTACAATATGCACCGCTGGCCTTTCCCGCCATCGCCGACCTGCGGTTGGTAGACTGTTTGCGCCGCACCTGTGTGGAAGATTCCCTCTCCTATCATATTGGGCTGACCCGTTCAACCGATGCATATTACAATATTTGCACGGATCAGGCTGACAACTTTCCATACACGTTGTGCAGCGACCTTAACACCGCTGCCATCTTCATTGCCTCCAGTGTGCTCGGCAAGAGGGCGGGTTCGCTGCTGCAGGCGGGAGAACGGATACAGCCGCTGACAATGACCCATACCAAAACAGGAATATCTGCATTACAGCAATTCATAGCAATTGATGGAAAGTAAGGTGTGTTTAACAGTCAGAGGGACAGGGGACCTGTCTCCCGTGTCCCCCGCACCCCTGTCCCCGGCGGGGAGGCAAAAAGAACGTCCCCTTGCTTCCTCGCTTCCCTCCTGCCATTGCCGGGTCACGCAAGAAATGTTGCATGCAAAATATCTTGCGTTTTTACCCCTGTGTGAGCGTTTTATAGCCTGCTTCAGGCGGTTTTATAGCGTTTTAAGGCCGGTTGCAGAAACTGTCTTTAGCATCTCTTCTGTTGCTTATGCTATAGAATAGTAGGCGAAGCCATAAAAAATGGATTATCGCAAAGAAACACCTTGACAGTGCTGTCATCCTGAAAAAGACGAGAAACTTAAAACTCCTTGGATATTTGGCACGGATATTGCAGGATATATACTAATAAATCCTGTGTTAATAAATCCTGCCATTGCCGGGTCACGCAAGAAATATTGCATGCAAAATAACTTGCGTTATTACTCCTGTGTGATCGTTTTACTGCCTGATTCGGGCGGTTTTATAGCGTTTTAAGGCCGGTTGCAGAAACTGTCTTTAGCATCTCTTCTGTTACTTGTGCTATAGAATAGTAGGCGAACCCAAAAAAAATGGATTATCGCAAAGAAACACTATGACAGTGCTATCATCCTGAAAAGACGAGAAACTTCAAACTCCTTGGATATTTGGCATAGATATTGCAAGCATATATGACTGAAATAAAAAATAACCCCCAAATTTGTCAGGCAATATACCAATGTGGACAAGATCGAAACTTAGGCAATAAGGGCTTACGTCCGCGAGGTGAGAGAAAAAGTCTTCCCCTCTGATGATCATGTCTACCATGTCATCAAGTAGATAGATGAATTTGAAAAAGATGTTTCAGATGATAGTTGCTTATATGAAATATATAACCAAGGAGGGATGGAGCGAATTAAAAAAATGTTTCACAGCCGGATTATTCAAGGAACCAGTTACTAGCGAAAAGGAAACTGGGATCAATGGAGCTGCGGCCGTAGATTTGGCAAAGCAGCTTCTAGAAGCATAGGAGGGTGATAGCCGTAATGAAAATAACTTGGTACGGGCTGGCCTGTTTTTATCTGGAGGGAGAGAAGGCCAGCGTGCTCATGGATCCTTTTGATAATACCGTGGGCTACGAGGTTCCCTATGTAGAAGCAGATGTATGGACCTGCAGCCATGACCATTATGATCACAACCACGGTGCCTCCGTACTGAATGCCGATGCTCTGAAGGCTGTGGACGGACTCGATACCGGAGTAATAAAAACAGTTGCTGTGAAGAGCTGGCATGATGACCAGCAGGGAGCTGTTTGGGGAGAGAATACAATATGGGTGGTGACCCTGGAAGGTATGCGCATCGCTCACTTGGGTGACCTGGGGCATCTTTTGACTCCCGAACAACTTGAACAGATCGGCCCCATCGACCTGCTGCTGGTCCCCACGGGAGGCATCTATAGCATTGATGAAGAAGCGGCGGCTGAAGTGGTTAAATCCATAAGACCGAAGTTGGTGATCCCGATGCACTATCAAACCCATCACCTGCGTGGTTTTGAACTGAACGAGGGAATTAAAGTCTTTATCGATAAGCTCGATTACCGTATCATCCGCCATGACAGCAACCGCCTGGAGATAACTTCCGAACTTCTAAAAGAGCCAACCGTAGTGGTACTGACCTTGAAATAGTCCAAATTGTGTAACAACAACAGGAGGGGGGATACCTTTTGGATAATCAAGATAAAACTATGAATACCTCACCCGACAGTATTCGGAGCAACGTAAAACTTAAGTTCAGCACCAAATTAAGTTTTGCTATGGGAGATATCTATGCGGGTGGATTTTTCAACATTATCAACTTTTTCTATGCCATTTTCCTCACCGATGTGGTGCGCATCAGCCCTGTCTGGGCAGGTGTGATCTTTACCGCCAGCAAGATTTGGGATGCGATTACCGATCCGCTAATGGGCGCCATCTCTGATAGGACCAAAAGCCGCTTCGGGCGCAGAAGGCCTTATTTCCTGATGGGCATTCCGCTGATCTTTCTTTCCTTTGCGATGATGTGGTACCCGTTGTCCAGCGGCAGCGAAATATCTAAGGTGATTTTCTACGGCTTTGCTTATATGCTCAGCAATACCGTGGCTACTTTTGTCCAGGTACCCTTTTTATCTATGGCTGCTGAGATCTCAACAGACTACAATGAGAGAAACTCCATCAGCGGCATCCGCATGTTTGTCTCCGGCGCCTCCTCGCTCGTCTGTGCCGTTGCGCCCATGCTTATCGTGAGCATGTACCAAGATGTCGCCACCGGGCATTTTGTAATGGGTATCATTTTCGGCCTCATCTTTGCCCTGCCCTGGCTGCTGGTATTCCGGGTTAAAGAACCCCCCATATTTGCCAGCACGGCAGCAGAAGAGGCCAAAAAGACCGGAATGTTCAAACTTATGGTGAATACACTAAAGGTCAAAAGCTTCCGGCGGCTTCTCTACATGTATCTCGGTATTTTTGTAACCATGGACCTGCTCGCCATGATGGAGGCTTACTTTTTGACCTATATAGTCAAAGCTCCCGAAATACTCTCTTACATCCTCGGCATCCTGCTGCTTTTTGAGGTAGTGACGATGCCTCTGGCAACGTTTATAACGAACAAAACCAGCAAGGTCAAAGTGATCATCTGGGGTAGCACCGCCTGGGCGCTTCTCTGCCTGGCTAACCTCTTTATTACACCCGCCACCCCCCATATTGTGCTCTATGCTATCTCCGCTTCGATCGGTGTGGCTATCGCTTTCCCCATTGTCGGGATCATCAGCTTGTTCGGAGACGTCACCGACGTAGGCGAACTCTATTACGGCACCCGCAACGAGGGGAGTTTCTTCGGGGTGCAGCAGTTCACCAGGAAATGCGCTTCTGCTGTTGCCAACGGGGTAACACTGGGCGTGATCGGGATTGCCGGTTTTATCAACCCTGTTGAAGAGATACGTAACGGCGTCACCGTTTTGATCACCCAGGTTCAGCCCGACATTGTCTTGGCCCTTATCCGCGGTTTCATGTCTTTCACCGGAGTGCTGCTGATCCCCACCGTTGTCTTCGCCATTCTGTGGCAACTGACTCCGGAGCGCCATGCACGGATGATCGAATATCTCGATAAGAAGCGCGCCGGATTGCCTGTTGATCAGGAGATAGCAACAGAGATGCAGTATCTAAGAGAAAAGGTGCTCTAGTTTAAATTAAATCTGTCAGATCATTAATTTATTTATAGCAAGGAGAGAACTGTTAAATGACTAGATCCAGTTTTGAAACGCATGGGTTGCCGTTGGATAACCGCAGTCCCTGGCCAAAATTCCGGGCCAACGCCATGCAGAACGGCAGGGTGAATGTTCAGCCGGAACCCAATGAAAGATCTCCTTGGGTCTTTAAAACCGGCAAGGGTATCTTCAGCTCACCCGTTGTCGATGAAAGCGACACTGTCTACATCGGTTCGGCAGACCACATTTTCTACGCTATCAATCCCGATGGCAGCATCAAGTGGAAACTGGCGGTAGATGAGATCATCGACTCATCGGCTTTGCTGGATGATCAGGGGCGGCTCTATTTCGCTTCCGGTGACGACCATGTCTACTGTGTTGATCGCGACAGCGGCGCCATAATCTGGCGTTTTCGAGCTCAGACTCTTGCTGAGGTGGAAGAGGAATTCGGGATCAAGACCTATAACCTGACCTGGTTTGAGGGCAACATCGGTATCCTGCCTGACGGCGATATCCTTGCGCCCAACGATAATTATATCGTCTACCGCTTGAACAGAGACAGCGGGAAGAGGAAGAAAGCTTATCCGGCCAACGAGATGATCTGGTCCCTCCCCGCCGTAAACACCGAAACAAGGCGCATCTTTTTCGGTACCTGCTTCATGCTCAATGAGAACCTCTTTTGCTATGACTATGAAACAGGAGAAAAGCTGTGGAGTGCGGGGGGGATGGGTTCGGTCTCTGCCTCACCGCTGTTAACCCTTTCAGGCGATATTCCCGCTGTAGTTGTGGGCTGCTTTGACGGTTATATACGTGCCTATGCTCAGGAAGACGGTGCGCTTCTCTGGCAAACGGGCCTGCGTGATCACATCTACGCCAGCCCAGCGCAGCTTTCTACAGGAGAGCTGATCCAGCCCTGTACAGATGGCACGGTCTACTGCTTGGATCCTGCAACAGGAGAGATCATATGGACCTTCGATACCCTCGAACCGATCCGCTCTTCCCCGGCGGTGGACGCCAAAGATCAGATCTATTTTGGCAACGGCGAGGGCAAGCTTTTCTGCCTCAATCCCGACGGCAGTTTGCGTTGGTGGTATCGCTGCATCACCGATCCACGCAGCGATATGAACGCTTCTCCGGCGCTGGGTAAAGGCGGTATCTATATCGCCGGAGAGAGCGGCGAAATCTTCTTTGTCCCCTACGACTATCCGCTGCGTGAAGAGAATGCCGCCGATCCCCGCTGCAAGGTTGGTCCCAAAGGCGATCTTCCCGATGAGGGTGCCTACCTGTTGTATACCGGTCCTTTCGGAGCGAAAGAGATAAGCGCCCCTGAGGCCATAGATCGAAATGCACCCCTTGCTTTTTCACTGATGATCCGAAAGGGAGGGCGCAGTGTGCCGGCGATGCTGGATAAAGATGATTTTTCCGTCCAGGTGGATGACGGTTCTCAATTAGAAGCGCACATCTCCGCTGACGGTAGATTTGTGTGCATTCATCCGAAGGAAGTCTGGTCCGGGGATGAACAGGGCCGGCTCAACATCAGGCTTACGGGCTCATACAAGATCAACCTGGAGCGGGAGGGTCTCCGCTTTTACGGCGGTGAGAAAGGCGGAGAGATCGATCAGCAATTCCAGTTCAAACTGAACCCCACCACTGCGCAGCCTTTTCCATTCCTGGTGCCAGAGTCCGGTTCAGGGGTTTCCACTGTGCTGGAGCTATGCCGTCAAGCTGTACCGCTGCCCACAATGCTGCCTTCCCTCAACCAGATCGGTTTCGATTCGCTGCATTACCTGGCCGGCCTGGTAGAGAAAAGGGGCGACAGGGCTCTCGCGTGGGTGGTCTCCGGCAAGCTCAATGAGGAAGATCAAACTGTAACCTTTGATCCCAGCTCTGCAGTGCGCTATCCCCTGCTCCTTGAGGCCAACGACGGACTTTTCACACTCTACAACTATGACGGCTTCAAGATCAACTTTGTGGGCTCCTGGGATATGCCCAATGTAAAGCACCGCATTGCTACCGTCCTGGATCAGGAAGGATACTTTATAAAAGATGCCGCCTACATCACCATCTCCGATTGTGACAAAATTGAATTCTACGGTCCCGGCTTAAAGATGATGGGCCTGAGCGATTATGAGACCGGGCTGATGTGTGCCTTCGGCGGCATGACCATCAAGCGCTGGGGTGAGCTTTCCTCACCGGAGGAACTCGGTGAGGTCCACATAGAGGCAATTGACAGAGGCGTCAGGGCAACAATTAAAAAGAGCCGGCTTCTCGTACAGGATCATGTCTACAGCCTGCTGCTGACTGATTCTGCAGGCCATCCCTTGCCGCTCTATTATACTCGTAATACACAGGTCAGAGCCGCAGAAGACGGCACACTTGAGGAGATCATCCTTCGTTTCGATCCGGATGAGCAGGTGCAGGGAGAGATCACGGTGCGCCTGATGGTAGATACCTACCCGGCCTACAAAACCGTCCTCTCTTTCTAACACTGTCCAACTTCCTAGAGGAACTAAAGCAGCCACGGTTACAGTTGCCATGGCTGCTTTTTACTTAATGGAAGTCTTTACTTCTCCCGGCACACTCCTTTTTTTGTTTGCTTTTGAATTTCCTAAATCTATGAAATGACATATCCACCCTATTTTTCTAAACCATACTCAACTTTTCAATCGCTTGTTTTTCATCTGGAAGGAAAAACATGTCCTTACCTTTATTGCTCTCATAGATAAAATCCTTCAAACTTTTGCTTGTATAATTAGAGAAATCTCCTACAATAGCAATCTTCACATGGTAGGTGATAAACTTTTGTAATATTTCTCCTGCAAGTCTTGTACTTAAATGAAAAAAGTCCTCACATATAGCCGATTTATTCAAAATCATTCGATCACAACCGGTTTCATACTGTACCGTCATCATAAAATCCAAAGCTGACTGAACATCTGTTATCAATATCTCGTTACTATGTATGATGGCAATTCCTTTGTCGTTTTCCTTTATGGTACTTATTTTCATGATAATCCTCCTCATTTGTATTATTGCTCTTTGTTGCAGAGGGACAAGGGGACAGTGATAATAACCTAATGAAATAGTCAGAGATAACTTCCTCACGGGCAGCCATGGCTACGCCTACTTTTTATAATCCATTGCTGGATTAATCACTTGATTAAATCTTAGGCTGTCATAAAGGGTTTGGACATGCTCTTGAAATAAAAAATATAGATTATCTCCAAGTAACTTCATCCTGTGACACAGGGACGGAGTTACTGTCACGTTGGGTGACACGCGTGACACTACCCCCGTCCTCTTGTCACTTCAGAAAAGTGGGACAAAGGACCTTTCCCTCTGTCCCAAAGAAGCAAAAAGAACGTGCCCATGCATCCTTATGTTTGTTTTTTTAGTAGTTCTATTGCCGCGTCTTCATCAAGGGGTTTACTGATCAAATACCCTTGGATTCTATCGCAGCCCCAACTGTGCAGATATTTTCTTTGCTCTTCATATTCGACTCCCTCAGCTATCACATAGTGGCCAAGTTTATGCGCCATAGAAATAATATCACTGGTTAATGCCTTCTCGGGTTCAACATGCATTAGCTTATCAATAAAAGATTTATCGATCTTAACAAAGTCAATGTTTAAGTCCCTTTCTCTCGAAAGAGAAGAATAGCCGGTCCCAAAGTCATCAATAAGAATACGGAGTCCTGCCTCTTTCAGTTTGCCAAGTGTGGTGTTCACTTTTTCATGATCAGATAAGTATATGGATTCTGTAATTTCAAGTCCGATATTAGCCGGATTTACTCCGATATCTTCAATCATCTCAAATAGATCTTCACAGAATTCATCTTTCAACAACTGAATAACAGAAAGATTAACGGTAACACGTATTTGATCATATCCTAACATCTCCAACTTTTTTAGGAAATGTAAAGCCTGTTTAATTATTATGTTCCCTATCGGAACGATAAGCTTCGTTTTCTCAGCTATGGGAATGAATTCTAAAGGAGGTACCAGGCCAAATTTATCACTGTTCAACCTGGCCAAAGCCTCAAACCCACAAATCAGGTTTGATTTAAGATCCAGTACCGGCTGATACTGCAGAAACAGTCCGCCATTTTCCTCCTCCGATGCAATTTGCGCAAGTTGAAGCATTATCTCTTGCTCACGGTTTATTTGCATCTCTATCTCAGCGTCATAAAAACAGACACCAATATCTTTATCATCTTGATCAACAGCTTTTTCCGATGCTATCAGCAGTTTCTTAAAAAGCTGCTCAACATCAATCTCATCATCTTGATCTATTTCTAATATCCCAATTCCTGCTCCAACTCTTTCAACTGTAAGATAAGGCTCCAATGTATTGGCAACAGCTTTGCAGAATTCAAACAGTTCATTTCTATCCTTGTAGTTTTTCATGTAAAACGCAAATTGATTCTCATATGTATTACACAAGAGCCGGTTCTCCGTACAGTGTTTGTTAAGAGCCTTAGCTATATTCTTAATTAATTCCTGAGTGTAATAGAATCCGTATATAACCCTTAAGTTGTGCACTGCGCTTAAGTTTATGCCTACAAGAGCCCTTTTCTCAGCTTTTTTCTTTTTGGCATCACTAATAAGGAGGTTAAATAGATAGTATAGATTGTATAAACCTGTCAATCTGTCGTGTTCTTGATTATATTTAAGAATATCCTCCATTGCTTTTCGGTCTGATATATCAATAATAATTCCTTCAAGGGTTTCAACTTCACCCGAATTACTAAAGATGCCTTCGCCCATCTCAAGGACCCATTTCCGCTCACCTTTAGCAGTTATGATTTCATATTCATACTTAAATGGCAAGCGCTGAGAAAGAGCACGCTCCCATTCTTTCCGAACGGATTCCCGATACTCCGGTGCGATTAAATCATTGTAGGAAATGTCTCTGTTGTATAACAGAGATTCCGGAGTATAACCGGTCAATGTCAGACAGCCATCGGAAATGTAATACATAGTCCACTCTCGATCGCATTTACATCGATAAGCTAACCCTGGTAGATGGGAAAGGAGCACAGATTTGCTGCGTTCACTTTCTACCAATGCTTTTTCCATCGCCTTTCGTTCGGTAATATCCTTAATCAGACATATATTGTTATATTGTTGGTCATTAGATAAGGCAAGCTTGGACTTTATCAGGTGTACCCATACGATTGAACCATCAGGTCTAATCAATCGTTTATCCATATGATAGTCACTGATTTCACCTGATTGGAGTTTCTTATAGCTTTTTAACTCCTCCTCCAAATCATCAGGATGTGTGATCGCTGCCCAACCCAGTTTTATAAGTTCTTCTTTCGTCCTCCCGGTAATTTGCTCAAACATCGGGTTTATTCTGCAATTTCTGTTTGTCTCAGGTGTGGCTGGTTCATCACTATAGCAAAT
>ERZ773359.5517-NODE-5517-length-12040-cov-486.204923_pt1 | contig 12040 bp, 7 predicted proteins | sample MGYA00374955_ERZ773359 | MGnify/ENA primary metagenome ERZ773359 (study PRJEB29098, sample SAMN04486028) | biogas fermenter metagenome | study: EMG produced TPA metagenomics assembly of the Biogas fermentation microbial communities from Germany - Plant 4 DNA1...
GAAAATATAAAAGATAAGCTGTTAATTTTTCAAAAGAATGAAATTACTGAATATGAGATTTATAGAAAAATAGCTAAATCAACAAAAGATGAGAACAATAAGAAAGTCTTAGAAAAGATAGCTCAAGAGGAGTTAAATCATTATAATATATGGAAAAGTTATACAGGAATTGATGTAAAACCAAATAAAGTAAAGATTGTTTTTTATGTTTTTCTTTCAAAGATACTAGGTTTAACGTTTAGCCTTAAACTAATGGAAAAAGGTGAAGAAAGGGCTCAAGTTAATTACAAGGAGGTATTTGATGTAATTCCTGAGGCTCAAAAAATTGAAGAACAAGAACAAGAGCACGAAGCTGAGTTATTATCAATGATAGAAGAAGATAAGTTAAACTATATAGGCTCTATAGTGTTAGGATTGAACGATGCTTTGGTAGAATTGACGGGCGCTTTAGCTGGTTTAACCTTTGCATTACAAAATGGTCTTTTAATTGCATCTTCTGGATTGATAACAGGTATAGCTGCATCTTTATCTATGGCAGCATCTGAGTATCTTTCTCAAAGGGCGGAGGGAAATGAAAATGCACTTAAATCTGCTGCTTATACTGGAATAACCTATTTAATAACAGTGGTATTATTAATTCTGCCCTATTTGTTAATCCCTAAAAATTATTTTTTAAGTTTGATATTAACCTTAATAATTGCTGTTATAATCATATTGGGTTTTAATTTTTATATTTCTGTAGCGAAGGATCTTCCTTTCAAAAAAAGATTTTTAGAAATGGCTGGTATAAGTTTTGGTGTTGCTGGTTTAACGTTTTTTATAGGGTTCCTTGTTAGAGTAACGTTGGGTATAGAGATATAGGTTCAAAAATAAAAAGTTATTAAAAAAGGTAACGTACATTATTAAATTAGGTATTTTATAATCTTTTTTATATTTTCTGAATATACGCTTCAGAAATAGTAATGTTTTTATTTCTCCTTAGAAAAGGGGGTTTATAAATTGAAAAAGATAAGTACAAAAATCATTTTAACTTCTGTCTTGCTGGTTCTTTCATTTTTAATATTGGTGAGTTTTATAACTATTTTTCAAGCATCATCTTTATTGGAGAATTATGCATTAGAAAGTGTGAAAAATCTCACTTCTAGCATCGCCTCTAATCTTAACTCTCAAATAAAGATTATTGAAATAACAATTGATAGTTTCGCTGATTCTGCTTTTTTAGGGTTTGATCCTTTCTTAGCAAGTTTTTCAAATGCGGAAGTCGTAAGATTTATGGATAAAGTAAAAAATGTTCCAAAAGACTATTCCTTAAAATTAGATGGTAATGTTAGTACGTTTATTGTTTTTAACCCAGATATGCTAAGTACGAAAGAACTATATTCATTATTCTATATAAAAAAAGATGATCAAACAATAAAAAATGAATTTCTAAAATATGATGAAACTTTTACCCCTGAAAATGAGAAACTAAAATGGTTTTTTCATGCTAAAGAGCAAAATATGGGTGTATGGTCAAATATATATTATGACGATTATTTAGGTAGCAATGTCATTACATATTCTAAAGCCTATGTTGATGAAAAGAGTGCAACCTTAGTTGGAGTTGTAGGGGCAAGTTTTCCAGTTGAATTTTTTTCAAGTCAAGTTGGGGATATTTCAAATTATAAAGATTCGTATGCCTTTATATTGGATAATCAATTAAATGTTATATTTCATCCAAAATATGATACATCTACAAATCTTCAAAAAGAATTTGAAGAATACATTGAAATAATAAAAAGTGAAAAACAAGGTAATTTTAAAAAAGAAATTGATAAAGAAACATATTTATCAAATTATGAAACATTGACTAATGGTTGGTTTGTATTTCTTGAATTACCAGAAAAAGTTGTCTACGAAAAGATGAATAAACTTATTTTCGTAATTTTGTTAATAACTTTTATAGGTATAGGGCTAGCAATAGTTATTTCCTATTTTGTTGGAAAGAATATTGCAAAACCTATAAGAGAATTATCTAAAACACTTGTTAAGGTGGGTGAAGGTAATTTAAATGTTTACTTTGAAACAAAGGCGAAAGATGAAGTTGGAGAAATGGCAGAATCTTTCAATAAGATGTTGGATAAGTTTAGAGAGGCAATAAGTGCAGTAAAAGATACCTCTAATAGACTTAATCGTTCATCAACTGAATTAAACGAATTATCTAATCTTTCTCAAAAGATTAGTAAAGAAGTTTTAGAAAAAACTGAAAAAATTGAGATAGTCTCTGAAGAAAGTGCCTCATCGGTGGAAGAAATGACTTCAGGTATAGAAGAAATAGCCTCTTCGGCTCAAGGATTAGCAAGTGCTGCCCAAGAATTGGCAAATCTGGCCGATGGAACACAAAAAGAGGCTAACAAGGGTATACAAAGTATAGAAAATATAGTTAAGAAGATTGATGAAGGGTCAAAACAATCGATAGATACTCAAAAAATTGTAGAAAACCTTTTAACAAAAGCTGAAAATATTGAGAAAATAATATACAGCATAAATGCTATAACCGAACAGACGAACCTTTTAGCTTTAAATGCTGCGATAGAAGCTGCTAGAGCAGGAGAAGCTGGAAGAGGGTTTTCTGTAGTAGCCGAAGAAATTCGAAAACTTGCAGAGAATAGTAGTCAGGCTACTAATGAAATAGCTAATATATTAGAAGAGTTGAAGAATAGTACAATTGATGTTAACAAATCTACAGAGGAAACAGTAAACACAATAAGAGAAATAAACGAAGAAGCCCAACAAATAAGTGTTCAATTTAGTTTAATACAAAACGAAATTAATAAAATGATAACAGAGGTTGAAAATGTGACTGCGGGTTCTCAGCAGCAAAGTGCTAGTACTCAAGAAATGAGTACTTCTGCTGAAAGAATAGCTAGAACAGTAAATGAAATAAATGAACAAATTAAAGAAATACGAGAATCTATAGAACAACAAACTAAAAGTGCTTATACTTTAAGTCAAAAAGCAAGAGAGTTAGAGATCCTTTCTGAAAACCTAAACGAAGAAATTTCAAGGTTTAAAATGAAGTAAGAACTATCTTATGAAGTTAGTTATTGATATAGTCTAAATAGCGTATTCTTTACTGATTTTTTTGTTGAGAATGGAGGTGTTAAATTATAAAGAAACTTTTACTTGTTTTTGTTATAGTAACTTGTGTTTCTCTATTGTTTTCTGCAACTGTTATAAAATTCAATAATTTATTAAAAACGTATAATGAAATTTATACCTCAGTTCCTTTTTTTAGATTTGTAAATTCAACCGAAGGATTGGGCTTGGATTATTTAAAAGAATTCTATAAATTAATTTTAGATGTTGAAGAAGATAGTATCCAAAGATTTCTTAACTCATCTGTTGTTTTTTATCCTAAAAAAGATTACAGTATAAATGATATACTTAATCCAAATTATTTTAATTTGTTATATAAGCTTACTATTGATGCAGAAAAAATAGCTATATATTCTACAGAATATGAAGTTTTTGATCAAATATTCACAAAAGTTTTTGGAGCCACTAAACTGACAGATGTTTTATATAAGTTAGAAGATAAAAGTTATAGGGTAATAAAAAACGACAGTGGGATTTTTTTAAACATGGAACCTGATATTGTTGATATCGATGAAAAATACCTGTTAACCGGAAGTACGAAAAATATTTATAATAAAAATGAAGATTGGGATTTTTATGTTTCAGTTGAGGATAGAACTTTAGTAATTACATTTGAGTCTAATAATTATGGAAATAGCAAAAAATTCTTTAATCTATCTCAATTAGAGAATAAAGTTATTTTTGGTGAAGCAATAGAGATGGAATTGATAGACAAAAGTTCATTTGTTTCATATTTTAATAAATTTATGCTACCATTAGACAAAGAAACTGAAGAATCATTGCACTTTATCAACGAAATAATCGAAAAAGAAGAGTTTGTAGTAGTTACTTCACGAGGGATAACTAATGAAGAGTTGTTTTTATTCTTTGAAACACCTTTAGATAAAGAGAAAATTGACAAATTTGCCCTTGAAAGAAATCTCCCAAAAGGTGAGATAGGCAGTTATTATTTTTATCAATTTAGTAGTGAAATTAGTGGAGACGTGGTTTATTTATATATATCAGACGATGAATTTATTTTTTCAAACGTTGAACCTAAAAAAGTTAACAAATATTTTTCACAATTACCACTTTTAAAAAATACTTCTTATTATAAAATAGTGGATGAAAAAGAAAAGTTATGTAATTTTTTTGTTTTAAATTTATCACAATATTTATCGAACAATTTTTATGCCTCTTTGGACAGTTTTATTGTGAGACAGGAATTTGAAAAAAACAACAATTATATAATTAAAATAAAGACTAGATAGATATATTCAAAATGGAGTGAAGACGAGGTGATACATTGATGTTATTCGGATTTCTTGACAAAAATAAAAGTTTACTTAAAAAGTATGAAAAGATTACCAACACTGTGAATGAGTTTGAAAAAGAAATGATGTCTTTAAGTGACAATGAACTAGCGGGAAAAACTGAAGAGTTCAAAAAGAGAATAAATAACGGTGAGAGTTTAGATGATATTCTTCCAGAGGCTTTTGCAGTTGTTAGGGAGGCTTCAAGAAGAATATTAAATATGAGACACTTTGACGTACAAATTATGGGTGGAATTGCGTTACATGAAGGAAAAATAACAGAAATGAAAACAGGAGAAGGTAAAACACTTGTTGCGACACTACCCATTTATTTGAATGCATTAACAGGAAAAAATGTACACCTTGCTACACACAACGATTATTTAGCAAAAAGAGATGCTAAGTGGATGGGTCCGGTGTACGAATTTTTAGGTTTAACAGTAGGGTTCATTCAAGCCAATATGAAACCAGAGGATAGAAAAAAGGCGTATCAGGCTAATGTAACCTACGGTACAGCCAATGAATTTGGATTTGATTATTTAAGAGACAACCTCGTGTACGATAAATCTGACAAGGTACAAAGAGGTCATTTTTATGCTATTGTTGACGAAGCTGATTCAATATTAATTGATGAAGCAAGAACACCTTTAATAATATCTGGACCTGCCGACACCCCTTCTGATTTATACAGAAGGTTTGCAAGTCAAGCCAAAAAATTTATTCCCGAGAAAGACTACACAATAGATGAAAAGCAAAAAACAATTGCTTTAACAGAAGAAGGTATTTTAAAGGCTGAAAGGATGTTGTCAATTGATAACTTGTATGATCCCAACAACATTCAATATCTATTTCATTTACTTAACGCATTAAAAGCGTTAAATTTCTTCAAAAAAGATAGAGATTACATTATTCAAGACGGCGAAATTATCATCGTTGATGAATTTACCGGTAGATTACTTCCGGGAAGAAGGTATTCAGAAGGGTTGCACCAAGCTATTGAGGCAAAAGAAGGAGTAAAAATAAAAGAAGAAAGCATGACTTTTGCTACAATAACCTTCCAAAATTATTTCAGGATGTATGAAAAATTGGCAGGAATGACAGGAACTGCTAAAACTGAGGAAGACGAGTTTAAGTCAATTTATAACACAGAGGTTGTAGTTATTCCCACCAACGAACCCGTTATTCGTGAAGATAAAAATGATTTAATTTATAAAACAAAAGAAGAAAAATATAAGGCGATTGTAGATGAGATAGTTAAGAGATACGAAAAGGGACAACCTGTACTAGTTGGAACAACCTCTATTGAAAACAGTGAACTTTTAAGTGAAATGCTGAAAAAAAGAGGGATACCTCACGAGGTTTTAAATGCCAAATATCATGAAAGAGAAGCAGAAATTGTTGCTAAAGCAGGTCAAAAGCATGCAGTTACTATTGCTACAAATATGGCAGGAAGAGGAACTGATATAAAATTAGGAGAAGGCGTCACAGAATTAGGTGGACTTTTTGTCCTAGGAACCGAGAGACATGAAAGTCGAAGAATTGACAATCAGTTAATTGGAAGGGCAGGAAGGCAAGGAGACCCTGGAGAATCTAGATTCATTCTGTCTTTTGAAGATGATTTGTTAAGATTATTTGGTGGAGACAGGATGAAAAATATGATGAATACACTAAAAATTGAAGATGGTCAACCTATAGAACACAAAATGTTGACCCATATTATACAGGACTCACAGAAAAAAGTTGAAGGTATACATTTTTCTATAAGAAAAAGATTATATGAGTTCGATTCAGTGATGGATAAACAAAGAACTGTTATATACAATCATAGAGACTGGATATTAGAGCAAGGTAACTATGATGAACATATGAAAGAAATAATTGCAGATGTTGTAGATAGATTAGTAGATGCATGCTGGAACGAAAGTGAAGAAAAAATTGATAAAGCGGTATTATCTCAAAAGTTAAAACAATATTTAATTATAGCTGATTTGAAGGGAGATAATACAGAAGAGGTAAAAGAAGAAGTTTTCAATCTTTTCTGGAGAAGATATTCTGAGAAAAAAGAGGAATTTGGAGAAGATTTCAATAAAGTTGCAAAATTTGTTATGTTGAGAATAATAGATGATAAATGGAGACACCATCTTGATTCAATAGAGGCTCTTAAAGAATCAGTAAATTTAAGATCTTATGGTCAAAAAGATCCTGTAATGGAGTTCAAGAGAGAATCCTATATATTATTTGATAAAATGGTTGATAGTATTTATGATGATATAATTAATTATTTAATGAGAATTGTAAGGGTTATCCCCGAAAAAGAAGAAAAAGAAGCCATGAAGGCTTATTCAAACCTTAGTTTTATACACAATGATATGTCTGCTATTGATGGCAAGGATGGTAAATCTAAAGAGAAAGAAAGTAATTTTTCAGGAAATAAAATAAGAAAAAGATACAAAGTTAAGAAATAAAGTTTAAATTCAAAAGGGTTTCACATACATTTGTTTTGCGGTTCTTTATAGGTAAATGAGTTTATGAGGTGATTAAATGATAGAATATGAAGTAAAAGTAAAGATAGACGAACTGAAAGAAAAATTTGAAGACTTGAAAAAAGTATTTAATTTAGAAAAAAAAGAACAAGAGGTTAAAGAATTAGATAATATAATGGCAGAACCAGAATTTTGGAGTGATTTAGATAAGGCTCAAAAAGTTTCAAAAAAAGCGCAAAATTTAAAAGATGAAATAGAAGATTTTAAAAAACTTGAGTCTATATTTGAAGATTTAGACGCTGCATTAGAGCTTTCAGAAGAAGATTCTTCTATGATTGAACAGGTAGATGAAATCTTAAAAGTTATCGAAAACAAAGTTGATAAATTCCAATTAAAAATGCTACTTTCAGGAAAATATGACCATGCCAATGCCTTTTTAACTATTCATCCAGGTGCTGGAGGAACTGAATCTCAAGATTGGGCGTCAATGCTTTTAAGAATGTATATAAGATGGGCTGAAAAAAACGGTTATGAAATAGAGACATTAGATTATCAAGATGGTGAAGAGGCTGGAATAAAAAGTGCTACTATTAAAATTAGTGGTTTGTATGTATACGGTAAATTAAAATATGAAAAAGGGGTTCATAGATTAGTTAGAATTTCACCGTTTGATGCTAATGGAAGAAGACATACATCATTTGCATCTGTATCTGTTGTACCAGAAATAGACGATGATATTGAAATAGAATTAAAGCCTGATGATTTAAGAATAGATACCTATAGGTCAGGTGGCGCTGGAGGACAGCACGTTAACAAAACCGATTCTGCAGTACGAATTACTCATATACCAACAGGTATAGTTGTTGCTGTCCAAAGTGAAAGATCACAACATCAAAACAAGGCAAATGCTCTTAAAATTCTTAAAGCTAAATTGTATGATTTAGAACAACAAAAAAAGTTAGAAGAAAAAATGAAACTTATGGGTGAAGTAAAAGATATTTCTTGGGGGAACCAAATTAGATCTTATGTACTTTATCCATACACACTTGTTAAGGATCATAGAACAAACCATGAAACATCAAATGCAGAGGCAGTTTTAGATGGAGAAATAGACGATTTCATAGAAGCAGAATTGTTATATTTTGCTAAAATCTAATAAAATTTACTTTAAGTTTATTTAAAATTCATTATTAATTGTAACAAGAGAGGTGTATAATATAAGAGAGTATCAAGATTCGCATATAAGTGTACTGGTAGATGAATGTATTCATTATTTAGTTACCAAAAAAGATGGAATTTATGTTGATTGTACTGCAGGAGAGGGAGGACATATTAAAGCTATTTGTGAGTTTTGTGAAGATCAAGCACAAATAGTGGGTGTTGATATAGATCATGAAGTTTTGCAAATATCCGAACAAAAGTTAAAAGATCATTTGAAAAATGTTAAACTAATAAAAGCACCTTATCAAAATATAGATATTGTTTTAGCAGGATTAGGAATAGAAAGAGTAGACGGATTTTTGATGGATTTAGGTGTGTCAACCTTTCAATTGAAAGCTGAAGACCGCGGATTTTCTTTTTCTAAAGACGAACCTTTAGATATGAGAATGGATCCAGAAAGCGAAGTTACAGCTGCAGATATAGTCAATAATTATCCCGAGGAAAAATTAAGACAGATAATATTTGAATATGGCGAAGAAAAAAGATTTGCTCATAAAATTGCAAAAAGCATAGTAAGAAATCGACCAATAAATACAACTTTTGAACTTGTAAACGCAATAAGAAAGGCATTACCGAGTTCTGAGGTGTACAAGAGAAAGATACATTTTGCGACCAAAACTTTTCAAGCCATAAGAATAGAAGTAAATAATGAGTTGAAAAACTTAGAAGAAGCCCTTTCTAAATTTGAAAAACTATTGAATAAAAATGGCAGAGTGGTAATAATAACATTTCATTCTTTAGAAGATAGGATAGTTAAAAACTTTTTCAAAAATAATGATCATTACAAGCTTATTACTACTAAACCTTTACTGCCCTCAGAACAAGAGCAAAACAAAAACCCTAGAAGTAGGAGTGCTAAATTGAGAGTTGCTGAATTTATAGGTACCGATTAAAAACACTTCAATTGGGGGAATTTTTATGCCAGACAGAACTATTGATAAAACTCAGGGACTAGAAAGAGCGCAGTCAAAAGTTAAAACTATTGATATTGTGCTAATATTACTAATTTTTTTATCTTTTCTTGCAGTTAGTATATGGCTAACATTATTTCTTAACTTTGGAAAAAATATTGAAAACTACAAAACTATTATTTCCAGGTCAGAAATGGATGTACAAGACATGGAAGATAAAATATCTTCATTAGACAAACAAATAGCAAATTATTTAGAAATATTAGAAATCATGGAGCCATAAAAGAAATGAGCTTTAAACAAAAAGTTTTTTCTATTGTTTTATTTCTTTCATATATTTTCTTATTAGTCGTCATCTTTGTTTATAATAACCCTTTGGAAAAAGATTTTCAAGAACTAGCCTCCACTTTACAAGACAAAAAAATAGCGACCCTTGTTGATGACAAGGGTCATTTTATTGTTGCAAATGAAGACAAATTTGAAGCATGGATTGATTTGGATTTTATGAAACGAAGAAATAAATATTATCAATATAAGTTTTTATTGAATCAAAGGTTTAATGATGATGAATTAAAAGATAAAAAATTTTTAAAGTGGGGGAGTTATGAAACTTATGCACAGGCATATTTAGACTTAGGAGTATTAAATAAATTTTCAAGAATTTATCCAATAAATGTACGTGTTTATAACGAAATCTTTTCTCTGCCACAGGTGATAGGAAAATTAGACAAAACCATGTACGGGATAGAACCCTTCTTATATGAAAATAAATTGTTAGAAACCAGTGATACTGTCAAATTGAGCATTGATTTAAAAATGCAGCAGATTGCTTATGAAGAGGTACTCAATGCAGTAAAAAAAGAAGAAGCAGAAGGTGGAATTGCCATAATAATGGAAACAAATACCGGAAAAATAAAGGCCAGTGCCTCAATTTATCCATGGAATATTGGTTACATGGGATATATTGAACCGGGTTCAACCCTGAAACCAATTCTTATGGCTATTGCGATAGATCAAAATATTATTAATATAAATGATAAATTTTATTCTGGTCTTGAGTATGTACCATTAAGCAATATAGATTTTGTGGTTACAGAATCACAAGGATATGGTTTTGGTGAAATAGGGTTAAAAGAAACCTTGGTTTATTCATCAAACATAGTAATTTCAAAGATTATGACGAAAATTCTTCAAGAATATTCTAATCTCTGGCTTTATGAACAACTTTTAAACTTTGGATTTGGAAACAAAACAGGAATAGAATTTAAAGGAGAAATTAATGGAGTGTTTCCTCATCCTTCAGAATGGTATGCGATTACCCCATACCAGATATCACTAGGTCAAGGTATAGGAATAACCCCTATTCAACTAATAACAGCGTTTAATGTTATTCCAAACAAAGGAAAGTACGTTAAACCTTCTTTTTTAAATGATAGTATACCAAAAGAAAGGCTAGTAATATCGGAACCTACCGCTGAAATGGTAAAAGATTGGCTTGGTTACACAGTTTTAAAAGGAACAGCTAAAAGGGCATACAAAGAAGGTTTAAAAATTGGTGGAAAAACAGGAACTGCTCAAAAAGCTCAAGGTGGAGTAGGATACATTGAAGGAAATTATTATTCATTATTTGTAGGCTTTTATCCTGTAGTAAATCCAAAATATACAGCACTTGTAATAATAGATAATCCTAAAAACGAATTTTATGGTGGAGAAATCGCTGCACCTGTGGTAACAAATGTTTTTTATCGTTACTTTAAACCTAGTGAAAATAATTATACAGACAATGGCAAGTTATATTTTAAAGATATTATGCCTAATCTTGTAGGATATACTCCAAAGGAAGCTTATAATATCCTGTTAAATCTAGGTATTGATGAAAATGCTATAATAATTACTGGAAACGGTGATAAAGTAGTATCTCAATCTATAGAACCATATTCTTATATCGATGATTTTAAAATAATTCAGTTGCATACATTAAAATAGAAAAAGGAGTTAAGGTAATACCCCTTCCCCATTTCTTAGTTCAAATCAGCTTTTATAAACGGAGGATTCATATCAATGGAAACAATTTTAATGTTGGGAGATTCAAAAATTCTAAAAAACAAAAAGATAGAAGAAATAATAGATAATAACAAAAATGCAGAACTGGTAAGAATTTCTTCTGAAAATTATGATGACGAGGTACTCGATAAGACTTTTACTATGGGTAGTCTATTTGCAAAAGAAAAAACGATTATTTTTTCTGAATTTACTGAGTTCAAAATACCTCAACAAGAAAAAATTTCTAGATTTCTTTCTAAACAGAAAGAGACGTTTATTGGAACGGTAATTATAGATGCCAAAAGAGAAAGTAAAGCTCTTTCAAACATCAAATTTGATAAAAAGTTTGAATTTCCTTTACCCCTTCCATGGCAAGATGATCTTTGGATTAAATTTGTAAAAAATATATCAACGATGTTTGGTAAAAATATTGATGATGAAACAGTCTACAGATTACTTGAACTTATTGGAAAAAATGAAGAATTACTATATGAAGAGATTAGAAAAGTGTCTATATATACAGACAAAGAGAAAATAAGCTATGAAGAGGTAAAAGATATACTATCTTCTTTTCCAACGATAACTTATGAAGAACTTTGTTATAGTCTAGCGAAAAAAAACTTTGTACAAACACTAGACAAATTCACAACCCTAACAAATTCACCACAATTTTCTCCCATAGCACTTAATAGTTACTTATTCAATTATTACTTAGATTTTTTATCTGTTATGTTGAATACTGAAACAAAATTCTCGTATTCTTGGCCAGAAATATCTAAAATAAGCAAAGACTCAGAAGTATCGCAACAGCGAGTAGCTAGCTTTTTAGGCTTTAACTTTAAAACTGATAAGGAAAGAAAAATTAACTTAAAAAAACTATACACGTCAGCTTCAATAGAAAACATACTTTTAAAGATAGAAGAAATAGATAGACTTTTAAAAATGGGAGAAA
>ERZ773359.5519-NODE-5519-length-12037-cov-12.120931_pt1 | contig 12037 bp, 9 predicted proteins | sample MGYA00374955_ERZ773359 | MGnify/ENA primary metagenome ERZ773359 (study PRJEB29098, sample SAMN04486028) | biogas fermenter metagenome | study: EMG produced TPA metagenomics assembly of the Biogas fermentation microbial communities from Germany - Plant 4 DNA1...
CCGGGGAGTTACCTTACCTTTTGGTACGGGGCTGGCCCACGCCCGCACTGCAGCAGGGATTGGTCATTCCCCCGACGCGGTGGCAACCGGATTTACCGGTGGGCCTTGCCGGTGCACTAGAAAGACTGCTTGCGGTCAAACCACAGAACCGGCCAGACACCGATGAACTACTGTGTATTTGGCAGGAAGCCAAAACCCCGCAGGTCTCTGTTGGTGTGGGGAAGAAGAAAAAGGCGGCGCTCCGCGGGTTTCGGTACCGGTTGTTCTGGCGATTATACCGGCGCCAATGGGGCCTTGCCGCCCTGGCCTTTTGTATTGTCTTCTTCTTCTGCGCATGGGGGCTAGGACGGGGCCCCATTGGCACCGTTCCGGATCAGCTCCGGCCGGAAGATTTAACCGTACTCCTCCAGGCAGTGGCTGATCCCGGTTTTCCCGATGAACAGTTGCCGGGCGGTCACGAAGTCTGGCCGGATCTGTTGGCGGCAAAGGAAGAACGCCGTGCTATGGCTACTACGCTCCTGACCCACCCCTTAGTTGAAGTGGGAAAGGTTACGGGGCTACAGCAGGAAGAAGATTATGCCCAGTTTGAAGCGGATCTGATTTGGTACCACTGGCGTGACCACCGCTGGCAGACCACGGAGGTTCGGGAGCAGATTAAAATGGTCCGTTCCGGTCCGCGCTGGGAGATTGTCGAACGAAAGCCAATACCGTAAAGGAGGAAGCGGTTCGAAAACCCATGCCAATGGGTTTTCTTTTTTTGCAGGATTCTTCCCGTCCGGACCCGAATAATCGGCCTGTAGGGATCTTTTAAGTTCTCTTGGGCGCAGGAAAAGGAGAAAGGAGCGATTAAGATGGAATTTGCCATTATCGGTGGGACCGGAGTATATGATCCGGCGATCCTAACCAATACGAGGGAGGTTAAAGTCGAAACGCCCTATGGTGAGGTTAGACCGACTGTTGGTGAGTATAACGGAGTTGAAGTTGTCTTTCTTCCGCGGCACGGCGCGGGCCATACAGTGCCACCACACCGGATTAACTACCGGGCGAACATCTGGGGACTACGGCGTTTAGGAGTGAAGCGTATTCTGGCCACGACTGCCGTTGGGAGTCTGAATCCGGAGATGCGCCCGGGCGAGATGGTTCTGATCGACCAATTCCTTGATTTTACCAAAGGGCGGCCCAGTACGTTCTTTGAAGGGGGCCCCGCCGGGGTGATCCACGTTGATTATACGGAACCCTATTGTCCGGAGATCCGGGGCGTCGCGCTCGAAGCGGCGGCGGAATTAGGCTATAAAGCCCATGATCATGGGGTATATGTCTGTACCGAGGGACCGCGGTTTGAGACCCCGGCCGAGATTCAGATGTTTGCCAAGCTTGGCGGGGATTTGGTTGGGATGACCAATGTTCCAGAGGTGGTTTTGGCGCGTGAAGCGGGGATCTGCTACGCTACCATCTCGATGGTGACCAACTATGCGGCCGGGATCGCGGAGGGTGTGTTGACCCACGAGGAAGTAGTCGCCTTGATGGCCGAGAATAACGAGCGTTTGAAGCAACTCTTGATGCGGGTGTTGATCGCCATGCCGTCGGAGCGCAAGTGTCGTTGCCGGGAGGCCGTTCCTGATGTCGGCCGGTTCTTTGAGGAGGATTAGCTTTGGGTCAGAGTTTTACCACGCTACGCTGGGAAGAGCGGTCCTTGGTCTTGTTGGACCAGACTAAGCTGCCGGAGCAGGAGGTTTATTTGGTCTGTACGGACTACCGGATGGTCGCCGATGCGATCCGCCGGTTGGCGGTGCGGGGGGCGCCGGCCATTGGGGTGGCCGGCGCCTTCGGGGTAGTCTTAGGAGCATTTGAGCTCATCCAGAACCCGAAGGACTTTTTCGCTGGATTGGAAGCGGTCTTTGCCGAACTGGCCGGGACGCGACCAACGGCGGTTAATCTGTTTTGGGCGTTGGACCGGATGAAAAAGGTTGTGGTCGCCCGCCGGGCGGAAGCCCCCGCGGTGGTGGCGGCGGCGTTGGAAGCGGAAGCGCTCTGTTTATACCAGGAAGATATTGACACTAACCGCCGCCTTGGCACCCATGGCGCGGCCTTATTGCAGGACGGGATGACGGTTTTAACCATCTGTAACGCGGGCGCTTTAGCCACGGTTGCCCACGGGACAGCGCTAGCCGTTATCCGCGCCGCGGTCCAAGAGGGGAAACGCATCCAAGTAGTGGCCTGCGAAACAAGGCCGTTATTGCAAGGGGCCAGGCTGACCACTTGGGAGTTGATGAAGGACGGGATCCCGGTCACCTTAATCACGGATAATATGGCGGGTTACCTTATGCAACAAGGGCAGATTCAGGCGGTACTGACCGGAGCGGACCGGATTGCCGCCAACGGGGATGTGGCGAATAAGATTGGTACTTATTCGCTGGCGGTCCTGGCCCAGGCCCATGGTATTCCCTTTTATGTGGCGGCACCGATGTCCACCTTTGATCTGACACTGCCCGACGGGCAAGGGATTCCCATTGAGGAACGGGCTGCCGAAGAGGTTACCTGGTTACGTGGTCAACGGATCGCCCCCGACGGAGTAGCGGTATACAATCCTGCCTTTGATTTAACGCCGGCCCGCTACGTGCAGGCCTGGATTACGGAGAAAGGGGTTTTTCGGGGTCAAGCGGGGAAAATTAAACTGATGGATGAGGGCTCGACGGATTGAGGGAGCTTAGTAGTTTGTCTTTGGAGAGTCTTAATTTAAAGGCCATAAACTCGGGATCTACCCGGAAAAAGTCTTTTAGTTTCTGTGGCGGCATAAGCTTATATGCCTTCTCTAATTCGCGGTCGGGGATGAGATAGTTGACGGCCCAAACCATCGCGTGGTATTCCTCGCGATAAATGCCGATCCGGTTACGGCAATGATAGTGGATGAAGTTACACTCTTGCCGGGTTGTGAAAAAATGCCCAAGTTCTTCCGCCAGGACACAACGGAAATGTTTTATATCTGCGGTTATCCGTGGGTCCAGACCGATCACCGGGTTTTTGCCCGGATAGTAAAAATAAATGGCCTCAACGGGTGGTTCAAAATCCCAAAACTTTAACATAATCCTGTGCTTTTTGGCTAGGGCAATTAATTCATTTGGCAAGAGCAACCCTCCACTTTTTAAAGCAATGCTTTTTTAAAAGGGCTGTTCAGTCTTGGATCCCCAACTCTTCTTTGACCATTTTTATAAAACTCAGCACCGATTGGCGCGCGTTTTCTGGTAAATCCAAGATTGGGTCATCGCTGCGGTGGGCCGCCACGATCTCGACGGGACTCCGAATATCGGTCCGGTCGAGGAGGAAATCGATGGACACATTAAACAGATCAGCGATCCGACGCAGCGTCTTTTGGTCGGGGAACCGTTCATTGTTCTCGTAATTGCTGATGGTTTTCTGGGAAAGTCCCAGTTTCTCCGCGAGATCCTTTTGGTACAATCCTTGTTCTTCGCGTAAAGCGCGTAGTCTAGCTCCAAAGGACACTTGATCACCACCGTTATCGACACTTGGGCACTTGGCCCGTAGTTATACTTTAGAAAAGAGTACTGGCTGTTCACGCCACTTTATTTGTCAATACTGGTGTATACTGGTGGATACGGACGTGAACAACCCTTTAAAGCCGCTGGGGCTTGTTACCACCGGGCGTTGATCGGCGTCTTACCGGACGACAGGTCGGCGTAGATTGCTATGGCTTAGTTCTTTGCGGGGGAAAATGGTTGCTGGGGTGGGTGCCTTGGTAACCAGTATTAGGTAGCTATTTATTTAATCGTAGCATTGGCCATAAAAATTAATAGTTTTTTGCGCTTGGATTCTTCCCGGCTCTCCTTTTCATTTTACGTTTTATATAATATAATTGGTTGATTACGGAATAAAAAGAAAGACAAGGGAAGGAGTGGTCTGATGACAAACTATCAGATCCGCGATCTCAACCTGGCGGCGGCCGGGGATCAGAAGATTGAATGGGTAAGCAAACATATGCCGATTTTGAACCGGATTCGGGAGAAATATGCCACCGCCCAACCCTTTGCGGGACGCCGGGTGGCGGTTTCGGTCCATTTGGAAGCCAAAACAGCCTATCTGGCCCTTACGCTCAAAGCATTAGGAGCCGACCTTGCCGTCACGGGCAGCAATCCTTTGTCGACCCAAGACGACGTCGCCGCGGCTTTGGTGGGGAGAGGGATCCCCGTATTTGCCTGGCACGGGGCGACGGAAGAAGAGTATTGCGCGCATTTAGCCGCAACTTTACAGCACAAACCGGAGTATATAATTGATGATGGCGGCGATCTGGTGAATCTCCTGCACACACAAAAACGGGACCTGCTGCCGTTGGTTAAAGGTGGCTGTGAGGAGACGACCACCGGAGTGCTCCGTCTCCGGGCGATGGCGGAAGCAAGAGAGTTGGCCTTTCCGATGATCGCGGTTAACGATGCCCTTTGCAAACACCTCTTTGATAACCGCTATGGAACCGGCCAGTCAACCTGGGACGGGATCATGCGTACCACCAATCTGGTGGTAGCCGGGAAAACAGTGGTTGTTGCTGGTTATGGTTGGTGTGGACGGGGGGTCGCTTTACGGGCGAAAGGCTTGGGGGCCCGGGTTATTATATGCGAGGTTGATCCGGTTAAGGCTTTGGAAGCTTTAATGGACGGTTATATGGTGATGCCTGCTTTAGAAGCAGCCCGGATCGGTGATCTGTTTATTGCGGTGACCGGGTGTAAAGATGTCTTTGCCGAGCCCCATTTTGCCCTGATGAAAGACGGAGCGATTTTGGCGAATGCGGGCCATTTTGATGTTGAAGTCAACAAAAAAGACCTGGCGGCGATGGCAAAGGCGGTTACCGAAGCCCGAACCAACATTACCGCTTACCATTTAAAAGACGGGCGTCGCCTCTACCTTCTGGCCGAAGGACGCTTGGTCAATCTGGCGGCTGGCGACGGCCATCCCGCGGAAATTATGGACCTCTCTTTTGCTTTGCAGATCTTATCATTGCTGTATGTGATCGAGGCGGAGAAAGAAGGCGGGCTGGCGGCAGGAGTTTATAACGTTCCGCAGAAAATTGATCACTTAGTAGCCCAATTGGCTTTGGAAGCCAATGGAGTAAAGATCGATACTTTATCAGCAGACCAGCAAAGGTACCTTAATAGCTGGTAAGGTCAGATAGAAAGGAGATGGCATGATGCCAGCGGAAGTTATCCACTGCGAATGGCTCCTGACCATGGCTGATGGGGCCGAGCCCATCCACGATGCCTATGTGAAGATTATTGATGATAAGATTGTCGAAGTTGGTCCTTGGCGCGAGGGAGTAGCGGACGAAGCCGATGTGGTCACAGACGCGCGGACGAAATTGGTCATGCCCGGACTGGTCAATACCCACACCCATGCGGCGATGGTGCTTTTTCGGAGCCTGGGGGATGACTATCCCCTTTACACCTGGTTGCAGGAGAAGATTTGGCCCTTGGAAGCAAATCTAAGCGCAGAAGATGTTTATTACGGAACCAGACTGGCTATTAATGAGATGTTATGTTCGGGGACGACCACCTTTGCGGATCAGTATTTTTTCATGGATGAAGTAGCGGAAGCGGTTGCCGAATCAGGGATCCGGGCCGTGTTATCCCGCGGCATCCTTGGTTCCGACGATGAGGTCGAAACCAAGCTAGAAGAGGCGATTGAACAGGCGAAGAAGTGGAAAGGGAAGGCCGACGGGCGCGTTACGGCGATGTTGGGGCCCCATGCGCCCTATACGTTATCACCAGCAGCCCTCCGCCAGATCATAACGGCGGCCCGGCATTATCAGCTATCTCTCCATATTCATGTATCGGAAACCCGCGATGAGCTGGAGGAGATTGGGAAAAACTACGGGAAGCGCCCCATTGCTTACCTGGTGGACCAAGGGCTTTTTTCTCGCCCGGTATTACTGGCCCACGGTGTGTGGCTGGATGAAGGGGAGATCTCATATTTAGCCAAACAAAAAGTGGCGGTGGCCCACAACCCATCCAGTAACCTGAAACTGGCCAGTGGTATTGCCCCGGTCGCGCAGTTGCAAAAGGCCGGCGTGCTGGTCAGTCTGGGGACCGACGGCGCGGCGAGCAATAACCGGCTTGATATGTTCACCGAGATGCGGACCGCCTCGCTATTACATAAAGTGGTCAACAATGACCCCACGGTTTTACCGGCGGAGACCGCTTTAAAGATGGCGACGATCAACGGTGCCCGCGCCTTGGGCCTGGGGGATCAGATTGGCAGTTTGGAACCGGGGAAGAAGGCCGATTTAATCATGATTGATCTGGAGCAGAACCATCTGACGCCTTGTTTCAACCCGGTCTCTCTTATGGTCTATACGGCACGTGGTAGCGATGTTTCTGCGGTGATGGTCAATGGTAAGTGGTTGGTGAAAGAGGGAAGAATCCTCGCGGAGGATGAGCAAAAGGTCCGCGTTACGGCCGCCGAGTGCGCAAGACGATTAGCCCAGCTACAACCGGGGAATTAAGGTAAACCAGACGAAAAACGGAGGAAAAAGAGGTAAAAACGACATAGAGGAAAAAAACAAGCCTTAAACCCCTAATTATGGGTTGGAAACTAAATTGCGGATTCGATGCCAATCTGATATCATCTAAGTACAAACTCTTGGCAGATCCGTTTTGCCAAAGGGTTTGCAGAGCGTCATTCCGACGCTAGGCGCCAGCTGAGGGGTGAGGCTCGCCCTGCCTCTGACCACGCCGGCAGTCGGGGTAGGTGATTTTCTCGGTAACTCTAAAGGTTGCAATTCATTAGCCACCACATGGTGGCGCTTTTTTTTTGTCCAAAGCGGTTCTCGTTTTTTTTCGTATCAATGGTGGTAAAATGTAAGAGAAGTGGTTATACGGGGCGATGATCTTAAAGAAATGGGGAGGAAACGGTATGGCTACGGATGGGGTTATTGTCATCGGGGGTGGACCGGCGGGCATGATGGCCGCGGGTACCGCCGGGCGTCGGGGCCGCCCGGTGCTTCTAGTAGAGAAAAACAAACGGCTGGGCCGGAAACTCTTAATTACCGGGAAAGGTCGGTGCAATCTGACCAACATAACCGATCTAGAAGGGTTGATTGCCAACATCCCAGGGAACGGGAAGTTTTTATACAGTGCGTTTCACCGTTTCACGAACCAGGATGTGATCGCTTTTTTCCAGGAATGGGGTCTTCCCACCAAGGTGGAACGGGGCGGCCGGGTCTTTCCCGCTTCTGATCGTGCCAGCGATGTCTTGGCGGCTTTAGAAAAGTTTTTAACCCATTCGCGTGTCCAGATCAAGACTGGTGCTGTGGCGGCGGTTTTGGTGGAAGAAGGACGGGTGTGTGGTGTAAAGCTGGATCATGGCGAGACGCTAGTGGCCGACAGTGTCATTATTGCCACCGGCGGCTGCTCCTACCCCCTAACCGGTTCGACCGGTGACGGTTACCGGTTGGCCGCGGCGTTGGGCCATACTATTACCCCTTTGAAACCGGCGTTGGTCCCGCTGGAAGCGGCCACCTCCTGGGTCCGGGAGGTGCAGGGCCTTTCCTTGAAGAACGTGGCCATCAAGGTCCTAACCAAAGAAGGAAAGACCATCTACACCGACTTTGGCGAAATGCTCTTTACCCATTTTGGGGTCTCCGGGCCAATTGTGCTTTCCGCCAGTACCCATCTGGAGCCCGCGACCCATTACCGTCTAGTTATTGATCTGAAACCAGCGCTCACTCCCGAGCAATTGGACCTACGCCTGCAACGGGATTTTGCGAAATACGCCCGGAAGCATTTCCGTAATGCCCTTGGTGACCTCCTGCCGCGCGCCTTGGTTCCGGTGATCGTTGCGTTGGTCGGGATCCCGCCCGACAAACCGGTCAACCAAATTACCCGGGCTGAACGGGAACGGCTGGGGGTGCTTCTGCAAGGCTTAGAAGTGGAGATTACCGGATTACGGCCACTTACAGAGGCGATCGTCACTGCTGGTGGCGTAACGGTTAAAGAGATCAATCCGGCGACCATGGAATCAAAGCTCGTCAAGGGCCTTTATTTTGCCGGCGAAGTGATCGATGTGAACGCCTATACCGGCGGCTTTAATCTGCAGATTGCCTTTTCCACCGGCTACTTGGCCGGTAGTAGTTGTTAAAGGCGATCCGTTTCAAAAACAATGAAAAAGGTTGGTTCGAATATATATTTGGCGCAAAATGGACATAGCGTGGGGAAAAAAAGGAATAGGGGAGGTAAAAAAGGTCGACAAAACAATATATGGGGGTTATAATAAGTAGGACCACAAAATATAGGGGTGGATGCTGACTGGAGCTCGGGATAAGGGGGGTAAAAAGTGCGTTGTCCTTTTTGCCATCAACTCGAAAGTAAGGTAGTTGACTCCCGCTCTTCCGAAGAAGGGCTGGCGATTCGACGGCGACGGGAGTGTTTGGCTTGTGAACGCCGGTTTACGACCTATGAACGCATTGAAGAAGAGCCCTTGATTATTATCAAAAAGGACGGACGACGGGAGCCCTTTAAGCGGGAGAAGATCATCAACGGACTGCGTAAAGCCTGTGAAAAGCGGCCGTTATCCTTCGAAACCTTCGAAAAGATTGCCGATGAAGTCGAACAAGCAATCCGGAAGCGGAATGAGACCGAAACGCCAAGCACCGTGATTGGCGAACTGATTATGGAGCGGTTGAAAGAGATCGATGAAGTGGCTTATGTCCGTTTTGCTTCGGTTTATCGGCAATTTAAAGATCTGGATATCTTCATGCGCGAGCTCGAGCACCTCCTCGGCGCGAAGAAAAAACAGGAATAGCGGGTGATTTTGAGATGGCGAAAGTCCAGGAAGAATTGGAAAAAGATTGGGGGAATGTCCGGTTAGTTCAATTCCGTAACCCGACCGCACCTCCGGAACGGATCTTTCGTTCGGTTCAGAAACGGGATGGGCGGATTGTGCCCTTCGAGATCAGTAAGATCACCGAGGCGATCTTTAAAGCGGCGCGGGCGGTTGGTGGCGAAGACAAGCAACTGGCGGAAGAACTGGCGCAGGTTGTCGTGAAATATGTGGCCAAAACCAAAACAGCCGGGATTCCTACCGTGGAAGAAGTGCAGGATGCGGTCGAAAAGGTTTTGATCGAAACCGGACATGCCAAAACGGCCAAGGCCTATATTCTTTACCGGGACCGCAGAACACGCTTGCGCGAGACCAAGTCCGAACTGATGGATGTGGTGGAAGAGATCCTTGTGGAAACGAGCCGGGAAAACGCCAATGTCAGCAATTCGCCATCGGCGAAGATGTTACAGATTGCTTCCGCGGCCAGTAAAAAGTATTACCTTTACCGTTTAATTCCAGAGGAGTTTTCTGAAGCACATATTAAGGGCGATATCCACATTCATGACCTGGATTTCTACGGCAAGACCTTAACCTGTATTCAGATTCCTTTGGGCCGGCTACTTACGGAGGGTTTTAATACCGGCCACGGTTATATCCGGCCCCCGAAGCGGATTGCTTCAGCTGCCGCGCTAGCCGCGATTATTCTGCAAAGTTCGCAGAACGATATGCACGGCGGCCAATCCTTTGCCTTTTTCGACCGCGATATGGCGCCGTTTGTCCAGGGTAGCTCCGAAGATGAGGTCTACCAGGCGATGGAAGCGCTGATCTATAATTTAAACTCGATGCACAGCCGGGCGGGGGCACAGGTCCCGTTTAGCAGCATAAACCTGGGGACCGATACTTCTCCAGAGGGTCGGTTGGTCACCCGTTCACTGCTGTTGGCCCACGAAAGAGGGTTGGGACGGGGCGAGACGCCGATCTTCCCCAATATTCTGTTCCGTTTGAAGAAAGGGATCAACTTTGATCCGGGCGATCCCAACTATGACCTCTTCCAACTGGCGATGCGGGTGGCGGCGCAACGGTTGAATCCCACTTTCAGCTTTATGGATTCGTCATTCAACGCCCAGTATGGGACGGAGGTAGCCTATATGGGCTGCCGGACCCGGGTGATTGCCAACCGTCATGGGGCGGAAGTCTCCACCGGACGGGGGAACCTTTCGTTTACCACGATCAATCTTCCCCGGATTGCCATTAAAGCCCAGGGTAATCTGGAGTCCTTCTATAACGAGCTGGACCGGATTATTGTGCTGACTTGCCGTCAACTTTACCACCGCTATCGGGTCCAAAGCAAACTAAAAGTTAAGGACATGCCGTTCCTAATGGGACAACACCTTTACCTTGATGCCGAAAAGCTTAAACCGGAAGATCCGATCGGCCCGGTGATTAAGCATGGGACCCTTTCTGTTGGTTTTATTGGACTGGCCGAAACCTTAACGGCGCTGCTCGGCGTGAACCACGGGGAAGACCTTGGTGCCCAACAGCTAGGCCTGGAGATTGTCAGTCATATGCGCCAGCGGATCGATGAGATGGCCGAGGAGTATGATCTGAACTATACTTTACTGGCCACCCCGGCCGAAGGGCTTTCCGGACGGTTTGTCGGGATCGACCGCAAAGTATACGGTGTGATCCCCGGAGTTACCGATAAAGAGTACTACACGAATAGTTTCCATATCCCGGTCGAACAGGAGATCAGCTGTTATGACAAGATTAACCTGGAGGGCCCCTACCACCGCTTCACCAATGCGGGGCACATCAGCTATGTGGAGTTTGACGCTCCGCCCGTGGATAACATGGAAGCTTTTGAGAAGATCATCCGGCACATGGCGGCGGCCGATCTCGGCTACGCCGGGATTAACTTCCCCATTGATGAGTGCTTGGTCTGTGGCAACCGGGGGATCTTTGAAGCGGAATGCCCTTCCTGTCAGTCGGCGGAGATCCGGAGAGTACGCCGGATTACGGGGTATTTGTCCACCGTTAACCGGTTCAATGACGCGAAAAAGGCGGAACTGAAAGGACGCAAATCCCATTTTAAAATGTAATCGCTTTTTGCGTTTATTATGCGGCTTGGCTCTTGCAGGGCTATTCAATTTGTGCTATAATCAATTATTGTTAGGATAAATAAAGCCAGCGTAGCTCAATTGGCAGAGCAGCTGACTTGTAATCAGCAGGTTATCGGTTCAAGTCCGATCGCTGGCTCCATTATGAAAGATAAAAGGTTTCCGGAAACGGAAACCTTCTTTTTTTGTGCGCCCAGCATGGGCGCGATCTAAGCGGTGAAAGTTTGTAGTCCGCCCTGGTAGTGGGAAGGACATTGCTGAACACCAAGGGTGTCCACCGCGAGGTCTCAAGGACAGGCGGAAACAGCGTATGAAGTTCGGTTGAAATAAGATTTATCGTAAGACGTCAGCAGAAGACAAAACTTTGGAACCGCCGTATATCGAACGGTACGTACGGTAGTGTGGGAGGTCGGCTATTCAACTAATGGGTAGCCTCCTACCCGATTCCCTTTCTCTCCCCTACCCCGGGAAAACTTTGCGAATAATTTGGTTTGTTAGGCTCTTTTTCGACTACTTCTTGGGTTTTCTCTCCTTTGCCGCCCGTATATAAAGGGGGAGATCGTGAAATTGAACAGAAAGGTCAGGGTAAAGGAAAAGCAGTTTAATGTGACGAGTAAACAAAAAAGAAGTTGTTCAAAAGCGGTGAACAACTTCTTTTTTCTAATTTAGTTTTATATTGATTAATCCTCCAGCAATTGCTCGGCTTGGGCGTCTGCTTGCTTCTGGGCCTGTTTCTTGCTTTGCCAAGCGTGGAGCGCAAGCGCCACGGCAATAACGCCGTAAGCCAGGAAGCTCCGGAAGTATTCACCGACTTGGGGAATACCGAGGATGCGTTGGCCCGCAAGGGGCGAAACCACAAACAAGGTGTGGAAGAGCAGGACGCCAATGATCGCATTCCAAATGGTGGCTTTGGAGATGGAGGCACCACCAATCAAAAGGGCCGCAATGGAGAACATCCCGACTTGCTCGTGGCTGTTGTAGGTGTTAAAGGTGCCGAGGTTTTGCAGGTAGATTAATTGTCCCCAAGCCCCAAGTACGGTCGAGATGATGATGGCAATCAACCGGGTGCGGTTGACATTGATCCCGGAAACTTCGGCAAT
>ERZ773359.5521-NODE-5521-length-12028-cov-5.466216_pt1 | contig 12028 bp, 10 predicted proteins | sample MGYA00374955_ERZ773359 | MGnify/ENA primary metagenome ERZ773359 (study PRJEB29098, sample SAMN04486028) | biogas fermenter metagenome | study: EMG produced TPA metagenomics assembly of the Biogas fermentation microbial communities from Germany - Plant 4 DNA1...
TGCGACCCCTTGGTCCCAAACCAAGTGCGCTACCAAACTGCGCCACACCCCGAATCGATCGCAAAGGTTAGTATACCACCAAAACAGGCACTTGTCAAAGGTAATATTTGTCTTATTTTCAGGAAAATTCGCGGCGGAGAATCCTAAATTTTAGCTTTCATGCCCATACTATTTGCTCTAAAATTTTTCGCATCTTAGCGAGCGCCTGTGCCCGGTGGCTGATTTTATTTTTTTCTGCTTCTGTCATTTGTGCAAAAGTCTTGCCTGCCGGCGGGTAGAAAAAAAGCGGATCGTAGCCAAAACCAGCGTCACCCTGGGACGCAAAAGTAATAACTCCTTCACAAACACCTTCGGCAAATTGTGTTTGTCGCCCCGGATGCGCCAAAGCAATGACCGCACGGAAACGGGCCGTCCGTTCTTCGGCCGGTACATCCTGCAACAGTTTCAGCAGTTTCTGATTGTTCTTGGCATCGTCAGCGTCTTCACCGGCAAAACGAGCTGAATAAACACCGGGACGCCCGCCGAGAGCATCTACTTCCAGGCCTGAATCATCAGCCAATGTCCACTGGCCGGTAATTTGTGCCACTGTTTCCGCTTTTTGCGCGGCATTGGCAATAAAGTCAGCGCCTGTTTCCGGGATCTCACCGATTTCCGGGTAATGTGCCAAGGACAATATTTCAAAGGGCAAATCGCCGAGCAAAGCTTTATACTCCGCCAATTTACCATTGTTCCTGGTAGCAATGACTAGTTTCATACTAAAACCTCTAAAAGCAAGCTTTTCTGTGCTTCCACAATTTCACTAATGCCCATGGCGGCCAAATCAAGCATTTCATTCATTGTTTGCCGGGAAAAAGGTGCGCCTTCCGCCGTTCCCTGTACTTCCACCAGCTGGCCGCTGCCTGTCATCACAATATTCATATCCACTTGTGCTTTACTGTCTTCCTCATAGGACAAATCTAAAAGTAGCTCATTTTCCACAATCCCCACACTGATGGCAGCCAGATAATCGGAAATAGGCAGTTCTTCCAGTGTGCCGGCAGCCACCAACTTGGATAAAGCCAGGTAAAGAGCTACAAAAGCACCGCTAATGGAAGCCGTACGGGTACCGCCGTCAGCCTGAATCACATCACAATCCATCCAGATTGTCCGTTCACCCAAAGCGTTCAAATCTACTACAGAGCGCAGGGAACGACCGATTAGACGCTGAATTTCCAAACTGCGCCCGGAAATTTTACCCCGCTCACGTTGTGTGCGTACATCTGTAGCCCGCGGCAGCATGGCATACTCTGCCGTGACCCAGCCCTGCCCCAGACCGCGCAAAAACGGCGGCACTTTTTCTTCCACTGAAGCAGTACAAATCACTTTAGTGTCGCCCAGCTCGATTAAAGCTGAGCCTTCCGGTGCTTTTAAATAATTAGGTGTAATTTTTAACGGCCGTATTTGTTTTGCCGACCGACCATCAATTCTCATAAGGAACCTCCATCTTTATCGTTTTTTTATTATATGTGAAGACAAAGACTTTTTCAACCTGAGCCGGAAACCAGGTTCCATTTTTGAGGCCGGCTAAAAGAAGCAGGAAAGTCAATCTCCGGCCCGAAAACAGGCACCTGCCCGTTAATTAAAACGGAAACTTCTTCAATGCCTTCAATCTCAGTCAGTGTCAAAGCTACTTGCTGCCAAAAACGATCGGCTGCTACCTGACCTCCTTCCGGGAAAAAATCCCCGCTCAGGTGTAAAGTAACTTTTGCTCCTTCTTGTTGGATATTTTGCAATGCCAAACCCCCGGGCACCGCCGTAAAAAGTTTTTTGCCCCGGGCAGGACCGCTTAATAATTCCTCCACCGTTTTCTGCAGCATATCATCAGTTTCCGCCACAACTCGCGTTACCGGCAGGAAATAAACATTTTCACCGGTGGCATAAAGAAAGAATAGCGTAATTCTGCCTGTTTCAGCAAAATCAGTAACTGCTTCATCAACCTCCAAATTCAAACCTAATTCCCGCCGCAAAGGCTCTGTCAGAGTACCTCCCGGAAATTGAACCGCCGCTCCCTCCACTAATATTTCCACTTCCTTGATCGTGGGGAACTCCGTCAGGGTATAAGTTATCCCGTTAAGAAGTAATCTTTCTTTTTCTGGTGGATAGTTCAAAAATTCCCGGCTGAAATCAACCCGTGCCCGCCCGTCCCGGATGGATAAGCCTAGAATTTCCGTCCCTGCCGGCAAAAGAGGATCCACCCCTTGTCCACTTAAAGCAGCCGGCATTTGCCCTTCCACGCAATACCTTAAAGTGGCTTTGGCTATCCCTTCTTCCCAAGGTATGTAAACACGAACAGGGATTAGAAACTGCCAATCTGCATCAGGCAAAAAAAACAGTGTTTCACGAAAATTTGCCCCCTGCGGCTCCTGAGGCCTGTCCTCTTCCTGTTCAGACAGCGGCAATTGATTGGCCGGTGCTTGCGGCAAGAGTGAGCACCCGGCACTAAAGAGTAAAAACAAAACTAAAAAACCGATGAAAGTTTTGCGCATCTTAAGCCCCCCTGATTTTTTTCTCTGAGAAATGTATGACTCGGGGGCAAAAGATATGCCTCGGCTTCTTCAGCTTATTTTCCCTTAAAGCGGGCAAAATAACCGCCGGTCTTTCGCGGAGCCGCCTTGCCGGTCAATAAAATAATTAAAACACAGAGGCAAACGCCTCCTGCAGCGAAGAAACACCTACCACCTGCATCCCAGAAGGTACATTTAGCCCCTCCAGGTTAAATTTAGGCACAATTGCCCGTGTAAAACCTAAACGTTTACCTTCATGTAAACGCTGCTGCAGGTGGGGAATGCCGCGCACCTCTCCTGCCAGGCCCAGTTCGCCCAAAAATAACAGCTGGGCAGCAGTAGCCCGGTTGCGCAAAGAACTGACAATACTGGCCGCCACGGCCAGATCAACTGCCGGCTCCACCAGACGCACCCCGCCGGCAGCATTAACGAAGACGTCAAAATCTTGCATCGGCACACCCAAGTGGCGTTCCAATACAGCCAAAATTAATGCCACCCGGTTCAGCTCCAGTCCCGTTGTGGTCCGGCGGGGATTGCCGAAATTGGAAGCTGTCACTAACGCCTGGATCTCCACTAAAAGCGGCCTGGTCCCTTCCATGGAAGCCGTTACCACCGAACCGGCGGCGCCCACAGGACGCTGTGATAAAAGCCATTCCGAAGGATTTTCCACCTCCTTTAAACCGGAGGCATGCATAGTGAAAATACCGATTTCATGGGTGGAACCAAAACGGTTTTTTACCGCCCGCAGTATGCGGTACAGGTGTTGCCTGTCTCCTTCAAAATACAATACGCAATCCACCATATGCTCAAGAATGCGTGGCCCGGCAATTTGCCCGTCCTTGGTCACATGCCCGATCAGTAAAACAGCCATATTTTCCGTTTTGGCCACCCGCATCCAGGACGCAGTAGCCTCTTTAAGCTGGCTGACACTACCGGCCGCTGAAGTCAATTCCGGCCGGTATACCGTCTGGATAGAGTCAACTATCACCACATCCGGCTTTTGGGTAAGCACCTGTTCCTCCAGAATGTTCATATCTGTTTCCGCTAAAATCATAATCTGCGGGCTATTCACTTGCAGGCGCTTTGCCCGCAAAGCAACCTGAGCCGGCGATTCTTCGCCGGCAATATACAGGACTTTATGGCCGGCTGCCCCTAAGCCCTGGGCTGCCTGCAAAACTAAGGTGGATTTGCCAATGCCGGGATCACCGCCAATAAGCACTAAGGACCCGGGGATAATCCCGCCCCCTAAAACACGGTCCAATTCTACACTGCCGGTACGCAAACGCTGCGTTTCGTCATCCTTTTCTACTGCCAAAAGCGGTGTTATTTTACTGTGGCCGGCTGCTTTAGGTTTAGCCTGAGGTGCCCGGCGCAGCTGTTCCTCCATCTGGTTCCACTGGCCGCAACCCGGGCATCTTCCCAACCATTTTGGCGATTCATAGCCACACTGTACACAATAAAATATTGTTTTCTCCCGCGCCATGCTCTCACCCCGTTTCCTTCTTTCAATCTATGTGATTTTCCCGGTAGCGTCAAGCAAGAGGTGCCCGCCTTCGCTAAAAAACGTCAGCCGCAAGCCATTGCCCGGGCAATAAAAGACAAAATTATTGCCTGCTTCTGCCGGATCTGCTAAAATATCAATAGAAGCTACAAACAAGATCCACCGGAAGGAAAAGCGATTAAGGTTGCTATAATTTTCTAACCGACAAGAAAAACTCGCAAGTCGTTTTTTTTTTGGCCTTGTTAACCTAACTTACATCACAGTATTGTTCATAAAATAGAGGAGGCTGTAATTTGAAGAAACATTTACAGAAAAAGGGTTGGATTGTCGTATTATCTGCGATGGGAATCACTTTTTTAGGCGGCATAACTTATACCTGGAGCGTCATCAGCAACGGTTTAATGCAAGAGTACCACTGGACAAGTACACAGGCTTCTCTGCCCTACACCGTCATGACTGTTGCCTTTGTCATCGCCATGGTCATTTTCGGCAAACTGCAGGACCTGAAGGGACCGCAACTGTGCACTGTGGTTTCCGCAATTCTTGCCGGCACAGGTATGCTCCTTTCGGCTTTTGTCAAAAGCCCCTGGCTCATGGTTGTAACTTTTGGCATCATTGGCGGTATCGGCTTCGGTATTACTAACGTGGTCAGCACACCGCCTGCACTTAAATGGTTCCCACCGGAAAAACAAGGTCTCATTTCAGGTATCGTGGTGGCGGGAGCCGGTTTATCTCCCGTTTTTTATTCACCCGTTGCCAATTATTTAATAACTAATTTAGGTATTACCAAGACTTTTACCATCCTGGGTATATTTACATTAGTTTTAATTCTACTCCTGTCAAAAAATATTAAAAATCCGCCGTTGCCACATGTGCCTGCCCGCCCTAAACAGGAAACGGCTGAAACGGAAAATGATCTGACCAGCCGGGAAATGCTTAAAACGGCAAGCTTTTATAAGCTTTGGCTAATTTTGGCTTTTTCCGCGGCGGCCGGCTTAATGATTATCGCCCATGCCACCACCATAGCCAAAACTCAGGCCAACTGGAGCGGCGGCTACTTGCTGGTAATGCTAATGGCCTTATTTAATGCTCAGGGCAGATTAGCCGGCGGCGCCCTGTCAGACAGAATCGGCCGTATGAATACGTTAAGACTGATTTTTCTGGTACAGGCAGGGAATATGCTGTTTTTTAGAACATATGTTACACCCCTCCACCTTGCCCTGGGCTTTGCCGTGGCCGGCTTTTGTTATGGCGCAATGTTTGGCATCATTCCGGCGACCACTTCAGACCTTTTCGGTTTGAAATATTTTGGCGCCAACTACGGCATACTTTTTACCGCCTGGGGCTTAAGCGGTGTTATCGGTCCCATGTCTGCCGCCCGCATTTTGGACACCACGGGAACTTATCATACCGCCTACTTACTTGCAGCGGTGCTGCTGGTTCTCTCCATCGTCCTCACATTCACTTTCCCCACAAGAAAAGCACAAAGCAGTCAAAAATCTGAATGCCAGTCCATAGCATAAACAACCTCCATCTGCTACAAAAAAGTAGATTAAGCTTGAGCTAATTTGCCGGCAAAAACAAAAAGGTGTATTGCCCACTACCGCAATACACTTTTTTTTATGCCCAATTCTTTAGTTCCCCGGCGGCGCCTTGAAACCTTCTCCTAAAACTTCATGCGCATTGCCTAAAATCACAAAAGCTTTTTCATCTGTTTCCTGGACAATTTTTTTCACTTGTGTGACTTCCGCCTGCGACACAACCGTTAAAACCATTTCCCGCGGCTCCTTGGTGTAAGCACCTTTACCGACAAAAATCGTGGCTCCGCGATCCATTTCTTTCAGAATCCGTTCTGCAATCTGGTTAGTCTTTGCGGAAACAACAAGTATTGCTTTACTGCTGCGCAAACCTTCTTGCACTAAATCAATGACCCAGCTGGTGACAAAAAGAGAAATAAGTGCATACATGGCTAATTCCAGGTTAAAAACAATACCGGCCAAAGCCACTACTAAAAAATCTACCCCTAAAAGACTTTGCCCTGTAGAAAAGCCAAAAAGTTTATTTAAGACTTGGGCGGCAAGGACAGTTCCCCCGGTAGATCCTTGAAAACGAAAAACAATGGCAATACCAATGCCCATGACAATGCCGCCAAAAAGGGAGGCCAAAAGTAAATCTTCCGTCACCACCGGTAAAAAGTGGAGTACTTCCACCATCACGGAAAGAGCCACAGCGCCAAACAAACCGCGGAGAATAAAACGAAAACCAAAAACCACAGCGGCAATAATAAATAAAGGCAAATTCAGGAAAAATATAGTAGGACCCACAGGAAGACTAAAGACATGATAAAGCACCACGCCTAAGCCGCTAATACCACCGGCTGCAATTTGATTGGGAACTAAAAACATATTGAAAGAGGCAGCCACAACGGCAGTACCAATCAAGACACCGCCATATTCCCAGACAATCCTTAACCTGGACATAAATACCTCCACCACTATGTGCTTTTACCGGCTGCTTGCCGCAAATACGTTTCCATCAGCTCATCCAACTCCCCGTCCATCACCGCGTTTATATTGCCGATTTCCACACCTGTACGATGATCTTTCACTAATGTATACGGCTGAAAAATATATGAACGGATTTGACTGCCCCAGGCAATCTCTTTTTGATCACCCCGCAAGCTGTCAAGTTCGGCAGCCTGTTGCTGCTGGTAAAGATCAGCCAAACGGGCCCGCAGGATCTTAAAAGCGCGTTCCCGGTTGGCATGTTGGGAACGTTCATTCTGGCAGGTAACAACTATTCCGGTAGGCAGGTGGGTTAGTCGCACGGCTGAATCTGTAGTATTAACATGTTGCCCGCCGGCACCGCTGGCACGATAAGTATCAATCTTTATTTCTTCCGCTTTCAGCTCAATTTCCTGATCGCCCTCTTCTATTTCCGGTAAAACATCCAGGGAAGCAAAGGAAGTATGGCGCCTTCTGGCGGCATCAAAGGGAGAGATCCGCACTAAACGGTGTACACCGCGTTCTGCCTTTAAAAAGCCGTATGCATTCTTTCCTTTAATTAAAAGCGTGGCACTTTTAATCCCCGCCTCATCTCCCGGTAGCAAATCCAGTACTTCTACCTGGTAATTTTTCCTTTCCGCCCAACGCGTATACATGCGCAGAAGCATGGAAGCCCAATCCTGGGATTCCGTCCCGCCTGCTCCGGGGTGAATGGCAATAATGGCCGAATAACTGTCATACTTTTCCCGGAATAGCAAATTAAATTCTACCGTTTTTAGATTGGCCTGCATTTCCTCCACTACTGTTTTTGCTTCTTGCCACAACTGCTCATCATTTTCTTCCGTGGCCAGTTCAATGAGTACTTCCAGCTCAGCCAGTTTTTGTGCCAATTCCTCCAGCGGTTCTATTTCGCTACGTAGCTCATTTAAGGCTTTAATCTTGTTTTGGGCCTGCTTCTGGTCAGTCCAGAAATCCGGATGATTTGCTTCTGCTTCTAATTTTTTTAGCTTTTCTTTTTTCCCGTCCAAGTCAAAGAGAAACACTCATTTCTTTTACATGTTCAGACAGGATCTGATACGCTGTTTTAAGTTCTGCAGACAATTTAATGCACCTACTTTCCACAACACTTTTTATATTTCTTTCCACTACCACAGGGACAAGGGTCATTGCGGCCGACCTTTTTTACCCGCACAGGACGCCGGACACCTGGATCATCTGTGGACGGCGTCTCATTGGTGACGGCCACTGCCTGCCTTTGCGGCAAAGCCGTCAGCTGTATTCTAAAGAGCATGCTCACGGCATCATCACGAATTTCTTTGATCATCTGATCAAACATGTTTTTCGCTTCATACTTATATTCCACCAAAGGATCGCGCTGTCCGTAGACATGCAGCCCGATTTCATGGCGCAACAGATCCATGGCATCAATGTGCAGCATCCACTTGGTATCAACGGCACGTAAAATTACAGCCCGCTCCACTTCCCGCATCATTTCCGCGCCCATGTTTTCTTCCCGCTCGTTATAAAGCTCCAAGGCGGCGTTTAGCAGGATTGCTTTAATTTCCTCCCTGGTTTTTCCCTGCAATTCGTCAAGAGTAATCTTTTTCCGTTGTAAGAGGAAAAATCTCTCTGCCCAAGTCAATAGGCCTTTTAAGTTCCATTCTTCTTTTTCCTCTAAATAGTAAACCAGGTTTTCTTCCAAGAGTTCTGCAATCCAGTCCAGGACGGTATCCCGCAAGTTTTCTCCTTCCAGGACACGGCGCCGCTGATTATAGATTACCTCACGCTGCTCGTTAATAACATTATCATATTCTAAAATGTGCTTACGAATTTCAAAGTTGCGGTTTTCCACTTTCTTCTGTGCCGATTCCAGCGCACGGCTAATTATGGGATGATCAATGGGAGTATCTTCGTCCAAACCTAATTTTTCCATCACACCATAAATATTATCACCGCCGAAAAGGCGCATTAAATCATCCTCAAGCGAGATAAAAAACTGGCTGGAGCCGGGATCTCCCTGCCGGCCTGAACGTCCCCGCAACTGGTTATCAATACGCCTCGATTCATGACGCTCTGTACCCAAAACATGCAGTCCGCCCGCAGCTAAAACTTGTTCCCGCTCGGCCTCTGTTTGCCGGCGGTATTTTTCTTTTAAAAGCTCCGCTTTTTTTTGGGCTTCAGCTTTCTCTTCAGCGCTGATTTCCGGATCGACCAAATATTCCTCTAAATGACAGCCAAATTCCTTGCGAAATTCATCTTCCGCCAAAACATCAGGGTTACCGCCTAAAATAATATCTGTTCCCCGGCCGGCCATATTGGTAGCGATTGTCACCGCCCCAAAGCGTCCGGCTTGCGCAATTATCCTGGCTTCGCTTTCATGATGTTTCGCATTGAGGACTTGGTGGGGAATACCTTTCTTTTTTAAAAGACTGCTTAACATTTCAGAAATATCAATGGAAATTGTGCCGACTAAAATGGGTTGGCCGGTCTGGTGCCGCCTTTCAATTTCTTCTGCCACACGGCGAAACTTACCGGCAACAGTTTTATAAATTACATCGGGCAAGTCGGCGCGGATCATAGGTTTATTGGTGGGAATCACCACCACATCCATACCGTAGATACTTTGAAATTCTGTTTCTTCAGTAGCCGCCGTTCCCGTCATGCCGGCCAGTTTTTCATACATTCGAAAGTAATTCTGAAAAGTAATGGAGGCCAGTGTCATACTTTCCCTGGCCACTTTCACTTGTTCCTTGGCCTCAATTGCCTGGTGCAGGCCTTCACTGTAGCGGCGACCATACATTAAACGTCCTGTAAACTCATCTACAATGATAATTTGGCCATCTTTAACCACATAATCGCGGTCGCGCTTCATTAAAAAATGGGCGCGCAGGGCATTTTCAATTTTTTTGCGCAGGATATTTTTACGCTGAAAATCTTCCCAATCCGTTTCTATATTTTCTTCTACAGCTTCCAAGTCTTCATAGTCAAGGTTTTCCTCGCCGTACAGCCCTTTTTCACCCAGCAGTGCTTCCACTTCAAACTCTCCTTCTTCTGTAAGCACCACTGAACGGGCTTTCTCATCAACGGTAAAATGTTTTTCCGCTTTCAGCCGGCGCACGGCAATATCTACCCGCTGGTAATCCTCATACTGTTCCTGATCATCTTTCATCTGACCGGAAATAATCAAGGGTGTTCTGGCTTCATCAATTAAAATACTGTCCACTTCGTCAATAATGGCATAATAAAGCGGGCGCTGTACAAGATCTTCCTTGTACCGCACCATATTGTCGCGCAAATAATCAAAACCGAATTCATTATTGGTACCATAGGTAATATCGGCTTGATAAGATTCCCGGCGCTGTGCCGGCGTCAGGCCGTGCACAATAAGACCAACTTTTAAACCAAGAAATTCATAGACCGGGCCCATCCATTCCCGGTCCCTTTTAGCCAGGTAATCATTAACGGTGACAATATGCACACCGCGGCCGGCCAAAGCATTCAGGTAAGCCGGCAAAGTTGCCACCAGTGTCTTTCCTTCACCTGTTTTCATTTCGGCAATGCGACCCTGGTGCAGGATAATACCGCCTAAAAGCTGCACATCAAAATGGCGCATGCCTAAAACACGCCGGCTGGCTTCACGCACTACTGCAAAAGCTTCCGGCAAAACCTCCCATAGTGCTTTCTGTTCTGCCTCAAATAATTCCCGCTTGGCTTCCTGGGCAGCACGGCGTAATTCAGGTTCAGCTTCAGAGGATAATTTACTCTGCAACCTTTCCAGTTGCTGTCGCTTTTCTGCCACTGCTTCCTGTATACGCGCTTTAAACTCTGCCGTTTTGGCGCGCAGACCGTCGTCAGAAAGCTGCTCCATCTTCTTGGACAAACTATTTATCTGATCCACCACAGGCTGGACTTTCTTAAGCTCACGCTGGTTCACGTCACCAACCAGCTTATTTAATAAAGCGCGAATCATAAAAACCCTCCAGTTATCCGCCTAAACGGACTGCTTTATGAGACAACAAAGGAACCTAGCGGTTCCTTGGAGCCATGCTTATTTTATCACTATTGATGAGTCAACACAAGAAAGACGCTTCCGTTTATTTTTCATGTTGCGTCTTTCTTGTCCTTTAGGGGTTGCCACCCCTTCGGCGGACCGGCGGTCCTGACCACCCCGCTAACTTAAGGGGAATACCCCCCTTAAAAACCTCATTTACCTTCTTCCAGAGCTTTTAAAAAAGCCGTGATTTCTTCATCAAATAAAGCCAGGTCATGTCTGATGGCCCTGAAAATTAAACTGCCCACCCACAGTTCAGTTACAGCCACCGGTCTCTGCCCCAAAAGAGCTGTCAACTCTTCCTCCAGTTTTTCCTTTTGCCCCACTACACCGTTGCACATGGTTATAAAGCTATATTTTTTCACTTCTTCTTTATGTTGCTGCATAAAAAGGCGCATGGGCGCCGCTACTCTTTTCCACCACACGGGTGCTACAAAAATAATCTGTTCATAAGGGGTAAGGGAAATTTCTGTATCCACAAGTTCCGTTTTTGCGGGAAAAAGCGGCTCCAACAACACGGAAAAACCACTTCTGGGCTTTACCTCCGTGAGCAGATGCAGCTTACACTGCAGGCGCATCTGCAATTCCTGTGCCAAAAGCAAATTATTCTTTGAACGGGTATAAACTACAATTAACGTACTCATGAGGCTCCTCCTCTAAAGCTAAAACAAACTAAAAATTCTATCTAAAATGCAAGGTTTTTCTTTGTTTTTGGCGCGGGAGCATCTTTTTTTGTATGAAATAAAAAATCCCCACATAAATTAAAATGTCACCGATACTGATCACCCTGGCTAAAAAGGGCACCGGAAGGGGAATAATATCAGCCAAAAACCACAGTTTTGTTTCTGCCGTCAACAGCATATGTGTACCGGCAGGTTCAGGCAAACCGGCTGCAGCAATTGCTTGTGCTGAAACCGGCATCATACCGCCGTTAATAAAAATGACGAGAAAGTTCAGCACAACACCTAAAGCAAAAAGTTTCATCCCCGGTAATTTAAGGTTGCGCCACAGGACATAAGCAAACAAACAATAAGCCACAATCTGCAAAAGAGTAAGTTCGATCCCCTTAGCAGCTAAAAAAGCAGTAGCCAGGCGCATGCCTAAAGCGAGAAAAATCCAAGGCAGTCCCTGGATTTGTAAATCTGCCAGTCCCTCAAAGCGGCCGCCCCTGATTTTACCCACTACAACGGCTAAGAGAATAATAATGATGACAATAAAAATCAAAGAATTTCCCCCCTGCGCCGCAGCACACGAACCAGCGCCGCCACCACTTCTTCGCAGAACTGGATACCGGCATAATGCTGTAGTTCTTCTACCGCTTCTTCCTTTGTATACGGCTCACGATAGGTACGACTGGAAGTCATGGCATCAAAAGCATCGGCCACAGCCACAATTTTTGCCCCTAAGGGGATTTCTTTTTCTGTTAATC
>ERZ773359.5523-NODE-5523-length-12025-cov-4.506683_pt1 | contig 12025 bp, 11 predicted proteins | sample MGYA00374955_ERZ773359 | MGnify/ENA primary metagenome ERZ773359 (study PRJEB29098, sample SAMN04486028) | biogas fermenter metagenome | study: EMG produced TPA metagenomics assembly of the Biogas fermentation microbial communities from Germany - Plant 4 DNA1...
CTCAATACTAATATTTAAAAGAAGAAATACTTTGACTCATTTCTTCTGCTAATTTTGACAGTGCATGACTGGCATTAGCAACTTCTTCTATTGAAGCGACTTGCTCTTCCATAGGCCCTGTAATTTGTTCTGTAGCCGCTGCATTTTCCTGAGATACAGCATTTAAATTTTCAATAACACCAATCATGTTGTCTTTTCTTTGCGCCATCTTATTGGACAGTCGATGTAATGCTTCAGTAAAACTCTTCATTTTTCCAATAGCCTCTGCAATCCCTTCAAATTTCCTCTGAGTTATTTCAACACTTTGGGTCTGAGTAGATACGATTTGACTAGTGATTTCCATTCTATTTACAGCTTGTTCCGTTCTATCGGTTAATTCTTTAATAATTTTTGCTATTTCTCCGGCAAATTGATCTGATTGCTCCGCCAATTTCCTTATTTCTTCCGCTACAACTGCAAAACCTTTTCCCTGCTCTCCTGCCCGAGCTGCTTCAATGGCTGCATTTAATGCAAGTAAATTGGTTTGATCCGCAATATTTTTTATCATTTTACTGGCATTCTCTATTTTTTCAGCGTCTTCATTGGTATGAATAATTAAATAATAAATATCTTGTACCGCCTTATTGGTTTCATGATTGCGTTCTACTAATGTTTCAACAATTTTTACGCCCTCATTCTTTAAAGCATCAACTTCTTCTGCAACACTATTTAATTTTTTCATCTCTTCCCATTCTTTTGCAATAATACGTCCCATTTTTTCAATTTGTATTTCTCCTTGGTCTACTTCCTTTGCCTGTTCTCCTACTTTTCTTGCAATTTCTTCTACAGCTTTGGAAATTTCTTCTGCAGACATAGAAGCCTGTGTGCTAATCGCTGATAATTCTTCTGAAGATCCAGCTAACTGCTGAGAAATATTATCCACATTGCTTATAAACTTTCTTAAACTGTCAATAACCGATTGAAACGCTTTGGCTAAAATTCCTAATTCATCTTTTCTTATTAATAAATCCTGAGGTATATCTTCTTGAACATTTAAATCAGATACTTTTTGAGCATATTTTGAAATAGAAACAATAGGATCTGTAATTTTATGGGCTATAAATACAGTTAAAACAATTACAGCTGCAATTCCTATAATATTTATCATCAAGAAGCCATTACCCAAACTTGATAAATCTGTTCGTATCATATCTGCCACACGATCCATAGAAATTCCGACAAACAAAATTCCAATAATTTCTCCCTGATTATCCAAAATAGGTTCATATATCGTTAAATGCGGCTTCCCTAATATATCCGCTTCTCCTGTATATGTCTCACCATTATTTATGGCTGCATATGCCTGACTATCTTTATCCAATACGGTCCCTACAGCTCTTTGTCCCTCATGATCTAATACATTAGTGATAACCCTATAATAATCTTCTCCGTTTTTAACGAAAATTGTAGCAACATCTCCCAGATCTTCTAAGATGGTATCTACTACTTGATACTTCCCTTCTATTTCCTTTCCTGATGCATCATAAAGTTTTCCATCTTTTAAAAACAACGCTCCAAAATCATGTTCTAGTCTCATTTTGGCTACATAGAGATCGCTTTTAAGCTTTGCATTTAATACAACCCGTTTTATAGCTTGAGCCGCCATATTATATCCAAATAAACTAATAAGGATACTTACTATAATAAATAAGGAACCAAAGTAAATTCTTAACTTCCCTCTTGTACTCTTCATAATACAGCCCCCCTTGAAATAGTCTGTTCAACATATTCCGCCAAAGCTTTGTCAATAAATAAACAAAGTTAGCGCTTTTAACGGAAAAACACCCCCTGTAACATTAATACCTAATGGAATCGATTTCTCTGTCAATCTGAGGTTTAAAATTTAATGGAGGATTCCACAGCGAATCATATCTAAAGAGTACAAATCCCCCATAGTGACTCTGATTTCTGCCGTCTGTTATCATCCTTTGAAGCATATTTGTAGTACCAATCCATTCTGATTTGCCATTACCTGCCCAAGTATCTTCATTCCCCAGTTTATAAGCAGCAAGGCCTATGTATAAATCAATCTCTTCATTTTTAATTAAAGCTCCCCATTGCTTAAGGAGTTTATCATAGGGCTGCGTAGAATGATTGTATCCGAAATAGATTTGAGGACAAATGTAATCGACATAACCTGAACTGCTTAACCATTTTTCAACATCTATATACTGCTCATTATAATTTTTTTCTATAATCCCTTGAGGGCTTATCCCAAAGCGTATAGAAGAATCATAGGCTTTAATCGAGCTATACACGCTTTTAACCAATTGATTGACATTTTCTCTTCTCCAGTCTCCCAGACTTAGTATTCCACCTTCTTCTACATATCTTTGATAGTCTATTTTATCAAATTCTAAGCTGGTTGTAGGATAAAAATAATCGTCAAAATGAATGCCGTCCACATCGTAGTTTTTCACGATCTCCATAACGCCTTTAGTAATCAACTCCCGAACATCTTGGCTCGCAGGATTGTAATAAATACCACTGTTTAACTCAATGACTCTATTACTGCCATCCATAAGCCATGTCAAGGCTTGATTTCTTTCACTTAACGGCTTTTTCGAACCAGCTCTTATGCGGTAAGGATTAATCCACGCTTCAAATCTAAGCCCTTTATTATGGGCTTCTTCCAGCATAATTGCCAAAGGATCAAAACCAGGATTTACCCCTTCTGTTCCCGTTATAATATATGACCATGGAAAATAATTTGAAGGATAGAGTGCATCTCCAAAGGGTCTTACCTGGACAATAACTGTATTTAAATGGGTATCTTTTACGTTTTTAAACATCCCTTGAATAGAAGCTCTAAATTCTTCTTTGCTTTTATTGGATAGTACTCTCTGTAAATCCAGATAAGAAATCCAAACACCCCTTACTTCTTCAGTTTTTGGAATCAAATCTTCTGTATCATTGTCTTCTAAATAACCTTCAGCCAACAAAAAACTTGTTAAAAAATTATCTATTTTACAAGCTTTTTTAACATTGTTGCGGGAAAGGATATTATCCTCTATCAAAGTGAGCAGTAAGCTTTTATCTTGGTTTTTCATTTCCTGAAAAAGGCAATTATAAGATAACATGGCCATGTAATCTCTTAAAATTCCCCCATTGTCCATGGATTCCAGTATGTATAATTCAATATCGTCCAACATCCCTATCTTATAGGCAAAATCTAACGCCTTCGTATAATCAAAATCTCCAGCATCATCCCTATAGCCTAAAGCTCTTAGAAGCATTGTAATATACTGGGCAGATGTTATTTCATTTTTTGAACCATATAAAGTACTACTCATCCCATTGGTTAAGCCTTTTTGATATAGATAAGCGATATGGGGATTTGCCCACTGAGGTACGTCTACAAAAGGATGGGAATTCATATTTGCTTCTCTAAGTGCAATATCTTCTGCGCCTAATAACCTCACTAACATTACTCCTGCTTCGGCACGGTTGGACTTCCTACCTAGTTCAAACCCTTGATCCGTACCTTGAAAAAGCCCTAATTCCTTTAAAGTTTTTGCATGATTGATATACATTCCGCTTTCAGCACCATAGGTTAATGGAATACTTGAACAGATTATTGTTAAAATTAAAGTTAACATTAAGAAATTCTTTAAATACCGAAATATTTTATACATGGACTCATTCTCCTCTATAGAAATCAAATCTGTTTTTTCTAATGGATCAAATACTATGAAACAGCAAATTTACAAATAGCTTCTGCCATATGATTTAATGGTATTTGCTTTTGAACCGCTCCTATATTAAAAGCTACTTTGGGCATCCCATAAACCACACAGGATTTTTCATCCTGCCCAAGAGTGATACAGCCTGTCTTCTTCATAGCAAGAAGTCCTTCTGCGCCGTCATGTCCCATCCCTGTTAGAATAATTCCCATTGCTTTATTCCTTGCTTGTTCGGCAACAGAATGAAACAGTACATCTACCGAGGGGCAATGCCCGTTAACCTTCTCCCCTTTAAAGCATTCAATCATAAATCGGCTGCCTAATTTCTTTACCTTCATCTGAAACCCTCCAGGAGCAATAAATACTTTTCCCGGAAGTACAATATCTCCAGTTTCTGCTTCTTTAACATCTAATAAACAGGAATGATTTAATCTTTCTGCATACATTTTAGTAAATCCCGGAGGCATATGCTGAACAATGACGATTCCAGGTATCGTTGGAGGAAGCTTAGTTAAAATACTGTATACGGCTTCAGTTCCCCCAGTAGAAGCACCGATAGCAATTATCTTTACATCTCGTTTTTGCTGCAGTGGAGATGTAATCCTAGTATCTCTGTCCAAAACAGTTTTTTTATTAAATGTCTTTACCGTTGCTGCAATCTTTATTTTTAAAATTAATTCCTTAATAAACTGTTCTCTTGCTTTTATATCTCCCGGTTGCGGCTTGGATACAAAATCTACTGCTCCGGCATTTAATGCATTAAAAGCAGTTTCAATTTCAGAACTTACAACAACTGTAGGAAGAGGATACTGAGGCATAAGCTTTTTTAGAAATTCTATACCATTCATCCTTGGCATTTCCACATCCAAGGTCATAACATGGGGCTCATACTGCAAAATCTTATCTCTGGCATCATAGGGGTCAGACGCCGTAGCAACGACTTCTATGCCTTCATCTTCTGAAAGGACTTTTGTAAGCGTTTGCCTAAATAGAATAGAATCATCAACAATTAATACTTTTAATTTTCTTTGGATCAAAATAATCTATTCCTTTCTATAAACAGCAGGCATAATATATTTATACCCTACTTCACCTCGACTAATCGATTCTGAATGCCCAATAAATAAGTATCCTCCTGGTTCGGTCATCTCATAAAACTTATTAATCAATTTTCTTTTTGTTTCAGAATCAAAGTATATCATAACATTGCGGCAAAAAATCACATGAAATTTATTTTTAAATGGAAAGGTTGCGCTGTTTAAGTTAAACCTTCTAAAAATTACCTCTTTCTTGATTGTATCAGAAATAATATATTCCCTGTCATTAAGGCGATTAAAATAATTGAACTGCCAATGTTTAGGGAGAACAGAAATATTCTCTTTGGAATATACTCCTTGTATGGCTTTTTCTAAGACTTTAGTAGATATATCCGTTGCCAGGATCTTAGTGTCCCAAAGCCCTTTACGATCTCCAAAATAATCCGCCATAATCATTACCAAAGTATAGGGTTCCTCTCCACTGGAACATCCTGCACTCCATATCCTTAGATCTTTTTTCGATGCTTCAACAGAAGAAAGATAAGGAAGAACCTTATCTTTAAAATATATAAAATGATCTGCTTCTCGCATAAAAAAAGTATGATTAGTGGTTAGTTTATTAATTAAAGTCTTTACAGCTTCTCCGGATTGATCTGAATAAATGTACTCAAAATAGCTGGAAAAACTGTCAAAATGCCCTTGAGAAAGAACATTTTGCAACCTTCCCATAACAAGACTCTTTTTTTCAGGCTTTAGATAGATGCCATAATAACATTTCATATATTCCGAAAGTTCTTTGAATTCTTTTTCTGTAATATGTAACATTAATTTCACCTTTCCATAATATCAAGAAAAGCAGAGAACTTAAAGTCCTCTGTTTATAAATACAATTAATATTTGCCAAAATCTTTATCATTTAAATCTATTTTTGATTGTGAAACAGCAACCTCATCATGTTCTCCATTAATGTGTAAAAGACTTTCCTTTTCCCCCATATTTTTTAGTATTTTCAGCATTTCAGGACTCAAGGAAATAGAATTGTTTTTATAAGAATTGCTCTTTTTTAATTTATACTGATTAACAAGATTTTTAAGAAGTTCTGCCTGGCTAGATAGTTCTTCACTGGCAGCAGCACTTTCTTCGGAAGTAGTTGAATTGGTTTGAACTACTTGAGATACCTGGTTGATTGCTTGACTGACTTGTGTTATTCCAGAGGCTTGTACATTAGAAGCAATAGCAATTTCTTTTACTAAATCTGCTACCTTTGTAACCCCTTCTACAATTTGATTTAAAGCCATTGCCGTATTATTCGCTATAGTTGTTCCATCATTTACTTTTTTGATAGACTCTTCAATCATTGCAGTTGTTTCTTTTGCAGCATCGGCAGAACGGGCCGCTAAGTTTCTTACTTCTTCTGCTACGACTGCAAAGCCTTTTCCATGCTGTCCTGCTCTTGCTGCTTCAACTGCTGCATTTAATGCCAGAATATTGGTTTGGAATGCAATATCGTCTATTACTTTTATAATTTTTGAAATATTATTTGAAGACTCGTTAATTTCTGTCATAGCTGATAACATATCTTTCATTTGTATATTGCCTTCTGCAGCCTTACTCTTAACAAGTGTGGCAAACTCATTGGCTTGATCAGCGTTTTCTGCATTCTGCTGAGTTTGTGTAGCAATTTCTTCTATAGAAGTATTAATCTCTTCAATAGAACTTGCCTGTTCCGTTGAGCCCTGAGACAAAGCCTGGCTGGATGCCGAAACTTGCCTTGATGCGGCAGCTACTTGCTCGGAAGCTGAATTAATATGACTTAATACCTCATTATTCTTTTCTATCATCTCTGAAAGTTTTTTCCCAAGAATATCATTTTCTGATCTTACCTTGACTTCTACAGTTAAATCACCACTGGCTATTTTTTCGACTGCTAATGCCTGTTCTCTGATGTTTTCAACCATTTTACTAAAGGATTCCATAAGATTCCCTATTTCATCCTTTGTCTCTCCATGCACATCCACATTGATATCTCCAAGAGCAAGTTTATTGGCAGCATTCATTAATTTGATTACAGGATTGCTAATCGTTCTGGATATAAATATCCCCAGGAGCACAGCAATACCAATTCCCACAATAATAGTACTGACCATTATTATGGTTGATGAATATGCAATCGCATCATTATTGTCAGAAGCCTGTCTCGCCATATCCACTTTTAATTGCAATAATTTATCAATAGAATCTTGAACTGCGTCTGCAATCACAACTCCATCAGTGTATAAACTCTTGATTGCTAAATCATCTTGTCCTAATTTTATATAATTGGTTATTTTAGCTTTGAAGTCCCTAAAATCATAAATATCTTTTTTTAACTCCTCAAAAGCGATTCTAACTTCATCACTTATAATATTTGCTTCAAAAACAGAAAAATTTTTATCAATATTCTGAGCTAAATTTTCAAATTCCAATAATTTATCCTCTCTAAAGGACGCCTCTTTATTAATTATTAGATCTCTTAATCCTACCCTTTGTAATTGATAATCCTGCATAATTCTTGTCAACTCGTCCAACGAATCAGTATGATATTCATACAATTGAGTATCTAAATCGGCAATTTTTCGTAAATTTAAAACCCCTATAACTCCAATAACACCTGCATTAAAGAAACCAGCAAAAAAGCTAAGACTAATTTTTTACCAATTTTCATATTATAAAACCATTTCATACCGAGTTATCCCCCCCGAAAAATTAGTATATATTTTCAACAATTTGTTTCAATTAAGAATATGTTTTCTTTATAATCGATTTCTTCAATGACTTTAATGTATCTATTATTAGGGGAAAGTACGAATTAAAATTTGCTTAATGCTTTTATGATTATATCCTCCTTAAAGGGTTTTACGATAAAGCCTTTAGCTCCCAACATAATAGATTCTTTTACAAAAGCTTCCTGACCCAAAGCAGTAATCATAACCACATTCGCATCTTTATCAAACTCTTTTATTTTTTTTAAGGCTTCAATTCCATCCATATCTGGCATAGTGATATCCATCGTTACAATATCCGGCTTTAGCGCCATATACATATTTACTGCTTCATATCCATCTTCCGCTTCTCCTACTACTTCGAACCCATTTTTTTCAAGCATAAGTTTTAAAGTGCCTCTAATAAACTGCGCATCATCAACAATTAATACTCTTTTCATATGTAGTACCCCCTAAATATATATTTGTCCAATTTATTTGAATTTTCTATGGTTTAACTTAAAAGCTTCAATTCTTTCATGGCATTTACAATATCTTCTATATCTACGGGTTTTATTCTGTAAACTTCATATTCTCTTTTAAAAGAATCAAATTCAACCTCCGTTTCACTAAGCGCACTAATCATGATCACTTTACATCTCTTAGAATCTTTAACCTTTTTTTTACTTTCAAGTTCTCGAATAGCCTTTAATGCCTTTAGCCCATCAATCTTTGGCATCATAATATCAAGGCATAATAAATCATAGGGATTGCCTGACTCAAGGGCAATTGCAAAGGCCTCAACGGTTTCTATACCATCCACTGTCATGTCGCATTCCCCATACTGAGAAAGAACCTTAAACAAAAATTTTCTGCTGACAAAATCATCCTCAGCAATTAGTATTCTCATTATATATCCCCCATTTAAAGAATATTGATTGGCTGCTTACTAGCTGTTCTCCAGTACCTTTTTTATGGTTAAAAGAATTCTGTCTTTGAGTTGAAACGTATAACCAGCCATTTTCCATCGTAAGGTAACCGTAAAGATAATTCCTTTGACAATATCCGTTAATTCCTGGGATGTGTAATAATTACTGATTTCACCTTTTTCCTGCCCCATTTTGATCACTTTATTAATAAAACCTAAGCGGTTATTAATGATGTCTATTATCATTTGGTGAGTGTGGTCATAATGCATTAAGACGTCATAATTTAAAATGATGCATGCAAGAGCAGGATACGCTTCATATAATTCAACAAACGACTTGATATATTCAAGAATCTTATCTTTGCAGGAAATATCTTTTTCGATAACCGTATTCGCAATCATGGAATCAAATTGTGAAAAATATTCTATAACTGCAACCAAAACGTCATCAAGCTTATTAAAATGTTTGTATAAAATCGATTCGGATATCCCCTGTTTTTCAGCTATCTTTTTAGTCGATAACCCTTGAATACCACTTTCACTAATAATCTCTATTGCAGCTAAAATAATGCTGTCTTTTCTTGTCGGAAATCCCTTTATCATTTGATCCCTCCTGAGAGTGAATTTTCACTCACCTTGTAATTCCATTATATACCTATAGTTTTTCTTGTCAATGAAAATAAGCAAAAATTATGTAGAAATTTGAAAAAAATAGAATAATAAACACAAAAAAAGTAGTCAAAGCAAGAACTTTGACTACTTTTAATGGTTAAACTATATTTAAGCTCTTTTTGGTTCCTTTTAAACTTTCATTTCCCACATTCATGGGAATGAGAGCAGCCGGAACAGCCGCTGGAACAACCACCTTCACTTTTTAATTGTTTAAATGTCCTGTATCCGACCCATGCAAAACCACCTAATACAATTGAACCAATAATCCATGTTGCCAATAAGAACACCTCCTATGCACCGATTTCTTTGGTGCGATACAATTTATCTGCTTCTTGATATGGCCTAAATAATAAATAAATGAAGGCTGCGGCAAGAATGAGAGCTATTATGGTGCCAATACCAAAGCCATGGCCTGTAAATAACATTCCCAACTGATAAATGAGTAAAGAAACGACATAAGCAAATCCTGTTTGGTACCCTACTGCAATCAATGTCCATTTTGCATTGCCCATTTCTCTTCTTATTGCGCCGATAGCAGCAAAACAGGGGGCACATAATAAATTAAAGATTAAGAAAGAGTATGCAGAAAGCGCTGTGAAAGAAGCTTGAAGGTTACCCCAAATTTCTGCGCCATCCTCTGCTACTTCTGCAAATCCGTATAAAATTCCAAAGGTACCAACGACATTTTCTTTTGCAATAAGTCCTGTAATCGTTGCACCCGCTGCCTGCCAGTCTCCCCAGCCAAGAGGCGTAAACAGAGGTGCAATTATACTGCCGATTGAAGCCAATATAGATTCTGGCGTATCTACCATTTTCATTGACCAATTAAATGAGCTTAAAAACCATACAAGACCGGAAGCAAGAAAAATAATCGTACCGGCCTTTTTAATAAAGGACTTTGCTCTGTCCCACATATGGAGCAGTACATTTTTAATTCCCGGAACATGATATGGCGGCAGTTCCATTACAAAGGGAGCAGGTTCTCCTGCAAAACTTCTTGTTTTCTTTAATATAATTCCTGAAGTAATGATGGCAGCCATTCCCACAAAATATGCGGATGGAGCAACCCAGGCGGATTCAGGGAATAAAGCTCCGGCAATCAATGCAATAATCGGAAGTTTAGCGGAACAAGGAATAAATGTTGTCGTTATAATGGTCATTTTACGGTCTTGTTCATTTTCTATGGTACGGGATGCCATAACCCCCGGAACACCACAGCCGGTTCCAATAAGAATTGGAATAAAGGATTTACCGGAAAGGCCAAACTTACGGAAAATTCTATCCATAATAAAAGCGATACGAGCCATATATCCACAGTCTTCTAAGATCGCAAGGAAAAAGAAGAGCACAAGCATCTGCGGCAAAAATCCAAGTACCGCTCCTACGCCGCCAACAACGCCCTCAAGGATTAAAGATGTAAGCCAATCCGCTGTACCAACAGAAGTTAAAAAGCCCTCCACTGCAGGAGGAATAATTTCTCCAAACAGTATGTCATTTACCCAATCTGTGCCCCAGGTTCCCACAGTTGTTACAGACAGGTAATATACAAGAAACATAACGCCAACAAAAATAGGCAAGGCTAAGAATCTGTTTGTAACAATGGTATCTATTTTATCGGAGGTGGTCATTTTTGAAGTATTTTTCTTGCATACACATTGATTAACAATATCGCTGATATAATTATAGCGTTCATTGGTTATGATACTTTCGCTGTCGTCATCCAATGCATCCTCTAATTGTACGATGAATGCCTCAATCTGTTCTTTTTTATCCTGAGACAAACCCATCTGCTCCATCACTTTTTGATCCCTCTCAAAAAGTTTGATGGCAAACCAGCGCAGATTATCCTGTTCTACGGTATCTTTTATGACATCTGCAATAGCAGAAAGAACTTTTTCAACTTCTTCAGAAAACATTTGAGGAGGTGTAACTTTCTTATTCTTTTTAGCCAATTCCACTGCCTTCTGAGCTGCTTCTTTACAGCCTTCCCCTTTAAGGGCAGAAGTTTCTATGATGTCACATCCTATGTATTTACTCAATTTATGTACATCGATGGTATCCCCGTTCTTTTTCAGAACATCGGTCATATTAAGAGCCAACACCATCGGGATGCCAATTTCTAAAAGCTGTGTTGTAAGATAAAGATTTCTTTCTATATTCGTACTGTCTATAATATTAATAATCACATCAGGCTTTTCTGTAATGAGGTAATTTCTTGTAACAACCTCTTCCAAAGTATAAGGTGAAAGAGAATAAATACCCGGTAAGTCTATGATCTCTACATCTTTTTGCCCCTTTAACCTACCTTCCTTTTTTTCAACTGTTACACCTGGCCAGTTTCCTACATACTGCGAACTTCCCGTTAAACCGTTGAACATGGTTGTCTTACCGCTATTGGGATTTCCGGCAAACGCAATTTTAATTCCCATTTCTAATTCCTCCTATAACTGTGTTAGTCCTACTGAACTTCTATCATTTCTGCATCGGCTTTCCGTAAACTTAATTCATAATTGCGGACATTGACTTCAATGGGGTCTCCTAAGGGAGCAACTTTTCTCACAAAAATTTCAGTTCCTTTAGTAATGCCCATATCCATAATTCTTCTCTTAACCGGTCCTGTCCCATGAAGTTTTACAACGGTGACAGTTTCCCCACATTTTACAGTCCTCAAGGTTTTCATGGTACTCCTCCTAAACATAAATTCTGTTAACCAGTTTTTTATCCAATGCTACTCGGGTATCTTTAATGGTGATAATCATATTTCCCCCTATTTCTGAAACAACCGTTACACTCTCGCCCTCAACAAAGCCCAGGCTGCCTAAAAACTTACGTACCTGATCTTTTCCAGTAATTTTCTTTATGTAATTGGTTTCCCCTGGTTTTGCCATGGTCAATAACATGAAAATCCCTCCCATAACTATTCAT
>ERZ773359.5524-NODE-5524-length-12024-cov-4.499123_pt1 | contig 12024 bp, 12 predicted proteins | sample MGYA00374955_ERZ773359 | MGnify/ENA primary metagenome ERZ773359 (study PRJEB29098, sample SAMN04486028) | biogas fermenter metagenome | study: EMG produced TPA metagenomics assembly of the Biogas fermentation microbial communities from Germany - Plant 4 DNA1...
AAACCTATCCTACCCATATCGCCGGGCTTCCCGTAGCAGTAAATATAGGCTGCCATGTCACCCGCCATAAGTCGGCGGAGATTTAGGTGATAAGATGGAAAATAATTTTGGAACCCTTTATCTTGTTGCGACACCCATAGGGAATCTGGAGGACATTACTTACAGGGCCGTAAGGGTCCTGTCAGAAGCAGATATCATTGCCTGCGAGGATACAAGGCACTCATTAAAGCTGTTAAATCATCTGAATATTAAAAAACCCCTGATAAGCTACCATGACAATAATCGTATAACAAGGGCGAGGGAACTTATTGAGAAATTAAAAGCCGGCAGCAATATTGCCCTTGTAAGTGATGCCGGAACTCCTGCCATTTCGGACCCGGGAGAGGAACTGGTGGCTATGGCTCTTAAAAACGGTATCAAAGTTACTGCAATACCCGGATGTTCCGCATTTGTCACAGCTCTTATCATGTCCGGCCTTCCTGCAGGGCGCTTTGCCTTTGAAGGGTTTTTGCCGCAGAAGCACAGGGAAAGAGTAAAATTTCTGGAAGGTCTGGTCCATGAGGAAAGGACTCTGATTTTCTATGAAGGGCCGCACCGCATAAAGGATATGCTTAAAGACACCCTTAAGGTGCTGGGGGACAGAAAATGCGCTGTATTAAGGGAGCTTACAAAAATCCACGAGGAAGCGGTAAGAGGGCTCATAAGCCAGGTATTGGCTCATTTTGAGGAAAATGAGCCCAGGGGGGAATTTGTAATAGTGGTTGAAGGTTCCACAAAAAAAGCCCTTGAAACCGACAAGGACTTTATCGACATAAGCGTGGAAGAGCATGTGAAGCTCTATGAAAAAGAAGGCCATTCCCGGATGGAAGCCATGAAACTGGTTGCAAAAGACAGAGGCATATCAAAAAGAGAGGTATATGCCATCTTAAATACCAACAACCAGTCCGGTTAATTCACATCACTGCATGTTAATTGCAGGCATTTGGAATAACCAAAAGTTCAGTATTTGTATTATTCAAAAGTTTCTGAAGCCTCTTGATAAAAGAGTTGCCCTTACCTTTCGGACTCTCGCCTGTAACAATCAGCTCTATTTCATAATGCTGTGCAAACTGGGCAATTGTTTCAGGGATTTTATCAGAATTCAGAATTGTAAGGTCTGCGCCAAACGATCTCGCCAGAGAGAAGAGATATTCCAGAGCTTCACCGTCTGTTGCATTATCTACGAAATTCCAGTTATCTTTACTGACATGTATTACAAATAAATTGCCATCTTCCTTAACTAATTCGGCTCCTGCCTTTATGAGCCTTTCACATGATTTTTGCTGTGTAACGCATACTAAAACCGAGCGGTATGTATTCAATTTAATCATCTCCGAATTTATATCAACACTATATCCTATACTATATCTTATTTATATTGTACCAGAAGTAAGAACAAAAGTCTCCATATTATAATGGCGTAACTTTTGACATTTTTATTTCAGCTTGGTTATAATTTTATCAAGCACAGCACAATTGAGATGAGGGTAATTATGAGATATAAGCATATTGTTTGGGACTGGAACGGGACGTTGCTTAATGACGCGCAGGCATGTGTGAATTCTGTAAACAAAATACTTGTGTCCAGGAATATGAGACCGGTGACCCTAAAAGAGTACAAATCCAAAATAGAATTTCCTGTAATCAATATGTATAAAGACTCGGGCTTTGATTTTGGAAAGGAAAGCTTCGACGATTTAAGTGAGGAATATGTCCAAAATTATTTGGATCAGTTTGACAGCATTGATCTTCATGACGATGCAAGAAGTGTTTTAACGGGTTTTAAGAATCTGGGGTTAAAACAATACATCGTCTCTGCCTCCGGCTATCAGATCCTTATGGACCAGGTGGAAAGGTATGGGCTTAAGGAATTTTTTACACAAATCATGGGACAGGACAACAACAGAGGGGAAAGCAAGGTCCACCTTGCCCAAAAACTTGCAGGGAGTTTGAATTGCAGTCCCGGAGAAATTCTTTTTATAGGAGATACCCCTCATGATTACGAGGTTTCAAAAGAGGCTGGGTTTGATGTAAGGCTTGTCTCAAACGGTCACTGCAGCCTGGAAAAACTTATGGCAACGGGCGCAAAGGTTTATCCGAATCTGACCGAGCTATTCAATGAGTTGATTAAAGCTTAAGATGCGTAATAATCCGCCTGGAACTCAAATAGACAGGTATTAAGGAAAAATCGGATATTAATCTGATAGGTTGGTTGAAACAGGAATTGATTTTCAAGTCAACTGACTGATAGAGTAATAGTAATAAAGATATTAATGTCAAATGACATTGGAAAGTAACGGGGTTAAATACTATGAAATACGTTGATTTAAGGAGTGACACGGTTACATGGCCCACCGACGAAATGAGAGCTGCTATGGCGGTGGCGGAGGTCGGGGATGATGTCTATGGCGACGATCCTACCGTAAATGAGCTTCAGGAAATGGCGGCCGACATGATGGGCAAGGAGGCGGCACTTTTTGTTCCCTCAGGAACAATGGGAAATCAGCTGGCTGTCTTTACACATATAGACCGGGGCAATGAGGTGATTATTCCTGAGGACAACCATATAGTTGTTCATGAATGCGGCGCGGCGGCAATAATCTCAGGTGCCAGTTTAAGATGCCTTCCTTCTGACAGGGGAATGATGGATCCTAAAAAGGTGGAGAGGACCATTCGCTTCGGAATAGATATACATGAGCCCAAAACAGGGTTGATATGCATGGAAAACGCCCATTCAACGGGTGTGGTTCATTCCATTTCCTATATGGAACAGATTTATTCAATAGCAAAGAAAAACAGAATCCCTGTACATCTGGATGGCGCAAGAATATTCAACGCTGCAGCATACCTTAAAGTCGAGGCAAAAGAGATTGCCAAATTTGCAGATTCAGTTATGTTCTGCCTTTCCAAGGGTCTTTGTGCGCCAATAGGTTCCATACTGGCAGGGACCCGGGAGTTCATTGACAAGGCAAGAAGAAAGAGAAAAATTCTGGGCGGTGGCATGCGCCAGGCAGGAATACTGGCAAAGGCCGGAATAATAGCCTTGGAGAAGATGACAAAAAGGGTTTGTGAGGATCATGAAACCGCAAGATACCTGGCAGAGCAACTGGACAGTATCCCAAATCTTACGGTCTTCAAGGATGACGTCCATATCAACATGGTATTCTTTAGCATTGACAGGGATGTTGATCCAATGTATATTACAGAGGAACTCAAAAAAGAGGGGATACTTGTAAACCCTCCCGAGAACGGAATTATGCGCCTTGTTACACATTATTATATCGGAAAAGAGCAAGTTGACAGATTTATAAATGTCTTTGGGAAACTGATATAAATGCATTTCAATTTCTAATTTTTTCAAGGTTTATACAAATGGCGTCCTGAGCATAGTAATAACCGTAACAAATGTTGAGGTTGTCACATATTTATAAGTATATACTGTCAATTAGTTCTATTGAGTGATTTTTAGCGATGTGCTATAATAAAACCAGGAAAAGTTCCTGAAATGTGCGTGGTTCCTTAATTTTGAACCTGCTATGTTTGATATGGGAGCCCGGAGTTTGGGTATGTAGCACAGGCCGCAACTTAATACCACGTACAGGGATTCAATCCCTGTACCTGGCAGCGGAAGTGTGATGTACTCAACAGGGCACCCACCTGGTGGAGCGCCAGGTGTCAAAATAGGTAAACGGCATTTTGGGAGCAGAGGCTGTTCTTTATGAACAGCCTTTTGTCGTATTTTGGGTTATCCGACCATTTCCGAAATGGTTTCAGCAATAATATCCGGATTTTCCAGATGGATGTTTTCACCCTGACCGTCCAGTTCAACCACCGATGAATCAGGGGACAGGGTTAATATATCATTGGCTATTTTTTCATGAAGTCTTCCAAGCTGACGGGCAGAGTACTCGGACATACCGTTTTTAACCCAGTCACGAATAAGGAATTCAATAGATGATCTCATAATTTTCAAAGGTATCGGAGGGAATTGCATTTGCTCCAGCTCATCAATAATGGTCATAAATTCAGCAAGCTCTCCTTGTGTATTCTTATGGTTCTTGGAGCTGGTATAATGCTCTTCAATAAATCTTTTATATGGATTATTCCGGGGATTCCACCCTTTTATGGGGCTTATAATCCTGTATATTCCCTTGGAAGCATTTTTACTTTTGTTCAGTGTCATTTCAAATAAATTGGGGCAATCCTCACAGCTGTTTGCTTCATTCAGCCAGGTTTTAAAATCCAGCGGCGGAGGATTGATAAAAAGGGCCTTGACCACCTTTTCAGGCCTGGTAGCCGCATAATATCTTGCATATATGACTCCGCTGCCATGGGAAACAAGTATTACCGGTTTGTCCACTTTCTCTTGTTCAAGGAGTTTATCCAGTTCGTCGCAGATATTGGATGCGGTGCGGGGATTCTCGCTTTCTTTGCTGAATCCGTAACCAGCACGGTCATAAGTGATAACTCTGCACTTGTCTTTCAGTTTATCCTGTATGGTCCACCATTCTGCCTGTGAACTTCCGATGGAATTGATTACCAGGACTGTCGGGTCATCAGTACCCTCGACACGGATGTGAAGGTTTGTTTCTTCATTGTTTGTTATTTTCCCTTCCGAAGGGGGACTGTTATACCATTTTATATTGGTTTTGATGCTGATATAGATATATGAGTAATAGGCAACGATTGCAAGTATTATCACTGACAGAACAAAAAATAACGGATTCATTGAATGCATCTCCCGTAATAATATAAAAGAAACGGCATATATGCCATTTCTTATGCTATCATAACGGGTAAAATACATCAATATTTGCTTCAGTCCGGTTGGCTTGCGGTTTGATGGGATGAAATTATAAAATATGTTAATAAGCTACTTTATAAGAATGTTCAGAATTCTGAGCTGAAATTTTGAATTACCGTTTTTGCCCGGGCGTCATATTCACGTAAATGCATTCTATGGTCTGAGTATTTCCCTGATAGTGTTTTCAAGAAACTCTACGCGGTTTTCAAGTTCCCTGATTCTCATGTAAAGTACGTCATTGTCATTATTGACGCCATGCTTTTGCTGGGCGAGTTTTTTAATGTCAAAAGGAAAGCTGAGGCCACTTCCGAAAAGCATGGGAATTGTGTCCGATTTGAAGTAAATATCCTCTTTATGGTTTGACTGGAATTTGCATTTTAAAGGGATATCCCTGCCGGTAATATCAATGCGGTTTTCCTCTGTAACTGCTGAGCAGTTCTGGTCTATCGCATATACAATAAAGGCATTTTTCAGGGTGCGGATTACATAGGGGGTATTGTGTATTACCAAAAGACTGTCGGTTCCCTGTCCGGTAGATGCATTGAATACTTCGAATCCTTTTGAGAATTTGTTAAGTATGGTATCAAATTTGAATATAACTGTGTTTTCATCCCCCTCGTCACATGAGGCAAGCACATATACGGGACCGCTTCTGTCAGCCACTGCCTGCAATCTGTGGGACGCATTGTAGGGGAAGGGGGTGGTGACCGGTCTTGAAACCTTGCCGTCATATATTTTTCTGTGCACCAAAAGGTTTACGTTCTGGATATTTGTCACGAAAAACATATGTACAGTAACTCCGTCAGAGCATATGGCATAGTTTTTGGCGTCCCTTATAATTACTCCTTCAACCTCAGGCATGGTATATACCGAGCCTTCAACTGCCTGATATGTAAGAAGCTGTCTCCTGTTATGGGATACAATATAGAAAATATGTATTTTGCCATCGGCCTCAGCCAGTTGCACATTATATGGCGAACTTCCGGAAATACGGCTCTCAAGCAAAACAACAGGCTGTTTTACCTCATCGGAAACAGTCATATATATAAGTCTGTCGGAGTAATCCACAAAACATGTGCTTATATTGTCTTCCGAGTCAATAAGCGCGGCAAAATCTGAAACCGCATTGTCAGAAAGAAGAAAGGGAGGCCCCCATTTGTTTTTTCTGTCAAGCATGCTCATGTACAGTCCGTTTTTAAACCATATACAATTTATTACACCCATACTGTTTTTCAGTATGTACCTGAAACTCTCATTTGAAGACATACAATCACGACCCTTGCCACAACATATAATAAATGGAATCCGCAGAGTTTCATAAATGCCATTTCGTGATTTTCTAAAGACAGCTATATTATAATGCTATTTATGACCCGCAACGAATATGACCACCTTGTAACCAATTCGGTCTGAAGGCATATTATGTCAATGTGAAGGCATATATTCTGAAATGGAGGACCGATATATGGGCGTTAAAGATCAAGTCGTTCCAGGACTGATAGGCGGCGAAGACATATGCAAACTACGGGAAGCCGTTTGTGTTCATGTAGAGAAAGTATATGACAATTGCCGTGAAAAAGATTGTATTGAAGATGCGGTAGTGGACTTTGTTGATAATGTACAGGATCTCATCCAAAATGCAGTTAAGGTAAAAACAAAAGATGCTGAAGTGGTGGCAGTACTTGCCGATCTGGAAGATGTTCCTTTCAAGAGAGGCTTCTTTACTGTTAATGTACGCTATAAAATCCGCGTGGCATGTGAATTCTGCTATAAGGATGTAACAGGAAACATTGTAAATTCTTCTCCCAAGATTGGCTACGTATGGTTCTCAAAGACAGTTATACTCTTTGGTTCCGAAGGTAAGGTCAAAATCTTCAAGAGCGTTGACCCGAGCAATACCGTGCCACTCCAGTGTGAAGGATGCAATGACGGTTGCGGCGGATTGGTAGAACAGGATAATCTCCCAATCATTAAAGTCGAGGTGGCAGAACCTCTGGTTCTGAATACCCGCATTAAGAGAGTGCATGAAAAACGTTATTGCGGAAATGACGAAGACAGAAGCGAGGTTAATGCCTTTATTGGCCCTCAGAGAAGAGTAGTTGTAACGATCGGGTTGTTCTCAATTATTAAGCTTGTTCGCCTTGTCCAGCTTTTGATTCCTGCCTTCAATTTCTGCTACCCCAACAAGGACTGCGTTACTTCTACCGATGAGAATCCTTGCGACATCTTCGATACCATCGAATTTCCGCTGGATCAGTTCTTCCCTCCGCAGAAATTTGATTTTCCCGGAGCGGAAGACAATAGACATTGTTAATGGGAAGGACCCATGTCCTTCCTCAGGATTGAATGGGGCGGTTCTTTGTAAATCCTGTATACAGAGAATCGGCCCATTTCTTCATTGTTTTCATTTCTGATAAAATAACTTACCAAAATTTTTAGAAAAGTTGCAGTTTTCATTGATATTTGTATATAATGGAAACAGAGTAAGTTCCGGTTTTTTGCCTGAGATACAAAAGAAACATGTGAGGTAAGACATGAGGAAAATCATTGCTGTTGTGACACCTTTTATACTTGTCGTGGCTGCATGGACTTTAGCCATCAAATCAGAGTCTATGGGTGTTGCCGCTCAGTCCCTGTTCAGTGTCTTGCCTTATGTTTTCGCAGTTCTCGCAATTATTCTGAGCACATGGTACCAAAACAGCAATTCTTTTTTTTTCACTTGCCTGTTGCTGATTTCATATATTTACATGACGGTTTTGTCCAAAACTCCTGCAATGCTTTTCGAAACCATATCCATCCTGAGTGTACTGTTGCCCATAAATGCCGTATGGCTTAGTTTTTCGCAGGAGAGGGGCATCATCAGCACTTACGGAAGGAATAAGGCTATCATAATTGGCGCACAGGTGTTGTGGGCGCTGATAAGTATCATGACCAAGTCCTCGATCAAAATACCGGCTGAGTTCAGCCTTCCAATTATTAATCTCAAAGCACCTGCGATTGTATTGTACATAGTGTGCATATTCGTGCTGTTAATGAATTATATTTTTAAGGGTCAGTATTTGAGTCTGATTTTTGTAGCCGTATTAATTGAAACTTTTATAATGCTGCATTTCGCGCACCGTCACCTAATTGTCGCCATCTTCATGTCAAGTATTTTTGTCATTATGGTTCTGGCACTTATTGAAATTTTCTACTCGCTGGCATTTTATGACCCCCTTACCGGTGTTTTTTCAAGAAGGGCTCTGGAACAGGAATTTTTGAAGCTGAGAGGGTCATATATCATAGCAATGGTGGACTTGGACCATTTTAAAAAGATTAACGATACCTATGGTCATGATGTGGGTGACCAGGTTCTTAAAATGGTGGCTTCCGTGCTTCGCCAGTATGCTGGTACTTCCAGGGTCTTTCGATACGGGGGCGAAGAATTTGTTGCAATTTTCACAGAAATGAGTTATAATCAAGCAGTGTTTAAAATGGACAATGTTAGAAAACTAATCGCTAACCGAAAGTTTGTTATCAGAGATAAGAATCGTCCTGAAGTCAAACCTGATAATGTAACGACTAGTCATAACGCTTTTCAAAACACTATAAATATTACAGTCAGCATAGGTCTTTCTCAAAAGAATAATCTCCTGAAAACGCCTTATGAAGTATTAAAAAAAGCAGACGAGGCACTATATAAATCAAAAAACAGTGGAAGGAATTGCATAACAAAGATTTAATCTTGGGAGGTTTTTAATGGAAAACATTCTTACCGGCATTCTATCCTGCGAAGAGGAAGCCTTTAAGCTCCAGGAAGATGCAAAAAAACAGTCTCTTGAAATTATCGCCGAAGCAAGAAAAAAAGCTGCAGACTTATTGGAAAAATCATTGGCTGAGGGTGAAGCCCTTGTCGACAGCTTGATCCAACAGGCAAAAAAAGAAAGTCTTGAGGAATTGAAACGGCAGGAAGCCTTAGCATCCGACCAGGGGCTAAAGTCTATCCCTAAGCAGAAATTGGATGATGCAGTAGATTTTATTGTGGAAAGTGTTGTGAATAACCCATGGCAGTGGTAAGAATGAACAGAATTACCATACTCGGGCTGAAGAAGGAACGATCTTCACTGTTGGAGTCCTTGCAGAAGCTTGGTGTGGTGGAAATAAAACAGGAGCAACCTGACGAAGAAATCAAAGACCGGGTCCACAATTCCAATGTTCAGAATGAACTGATGAAAATAGATACAATCATTTCCGACTTTGAAAGAGCTTTGACCATTTTGGACAGTTATGTCCCGGTTAGTAAGCCTATGTTTTCCTCACGCAGGACAGTTTCCGAAGCCGAATATTCAGAAACGATGAAGAGCCGTGATGAAGCAATTAATATTGCGAAAAAGGTTATTCTTCTTGAAGAAGAAGTTGCCAAAATAAGAAGTGAGGAAAACCGTCTCAACAATTTGTCGGCATCCTTGACCCCGTGGGTGGATGCGGATATTCCTCTCAATGTTACCGGAACACATTATACTGTTTGTTTAATGGGAACTATTCCCGCTACTTACAGTCTGGATAACTTTTCAGAAACACTCAGCAGCCAGTGCCCGGAGTCGGTTCTTATAAGAGGTATTGGCAGCCGTGAACATCATTATATAGCCATAATTGCCCATAAAGCAATTGAGGCGGATATTCTCTCCCTGTTAAGAAATTATGGATTTAACAGGATTTCATTGAGAGAAGTTGAAGGAACCGCCAGAGAAGGAAAAGAATTTATTCAGAAGAGATTGGCTGACCTTTCAGAAGAACGTGAAATAAGGATATCAGCCATAAAAGAACTGGCAGGCTCAAGAGAAATGCTTGAAGTGGTCTCTGACGGATTCAGAATGGAAAGGGCAAGAATAGAAGGCAGAAGCCGTCTTTTGTCAACCCGTTCTGTATTCCTTTTAAAGGGCTGGTTGCCTGCTGAACTTTCCGATAAGGTAAAAGAATACATTTCAGAAAACTATTTTTGCGCTGTCGAGATAGAAGAGCCAGGTGATGACGAGGAGTATCCAGTGCTTCTCCAAAACGGTTCTGTGGTAGAATCGATATCTCCTGTCATCAATATGTATGGTCTTCCTTCAAGCAGGGAGCTTGACCCCAGCGCTTTCACCATGCCATTTTTCATTTTCTTCTTCGGTCTTATGCTGGGAGACGGCGGTTACGGAATATTAATGGCTCTGATAACCGGTTTTATCCTGAAGAAGTATAAATTAGAAGAATCAACCAGGCGTTTTATCAAATTGCTGTTTTACTGCGGACTTTCGTCAATCCTGGCCGGTTTTCTCTTTGGAAGCTGGTTTGGTATTGCAAGTCTCACAAAAACAGCGCTGTTGATTGTCCCTACAGAGCAGCCTGAGCTTATGATGAGCTATTCCATACTTCTTGGAATCATTCACATGTACACCGGAATGTTTGTTAAAGCTCTCAACTATATACGCCGCAAACAATATTTTGATGCTATATGTGATGTATTTTTCGTATACATCATGCTGAGCGGCTTTGTTCTTTCACTTCTGCCCTATGCTCCGGGCATAGCCGTTTCCAGCTCAAGCAGCATTGTCAAAACCGGTAACAATCTCTTCCTGATAGGAGTAGCATTAGTATTGCTTACTCAGGGAAGGAAATCAAAGAGTATTTTCGGAAAGATTTTCGGAGGCTTGCCGAAGCTTTATGACATTGTAGGCTTTTTCGGAGATTGCCTTTCATATATCAGAATACTGGCATTGGGACTTGCCTCAGCCATTATAGGCGACATTGTAAATACTCTGGCGAGTTCGTTCGGTGGGTTTATACTCGTTAAAATATTAACTATGACTCTTGTGCTCGTCGTCGGCCATTTAATAAACTTCCTCTTAAATGCTCTGGGAGCTTATGTCCACTCCTGCCGACTTCAGTACCTTGAGTTCTTCGGAAAATTCCTCGAAGGCGGAGGCGAAGCCTTTAAGCCATTCAAGGCTGAAACCAAATACATTCTTGTAAATAATGAAATTTCTGAGTTATTTAATACCAGGGCAAAGTCCCGGGTAGCATAATATAAATTATTTCAGGAGGAAACTTCTATGACAGGAAAGTTTGTTGATCTATTCTTAATCCCTCAGATTTGGGCATTTTTAGGAGCCGCAATTGCGTTTTTGGTAGCTGCTTTAGGTTCTGCCAGAGGTTGCGGAATTGCCGGACAGGCTGCCGCAGGAGTAGTTGCTGAAGATCCAAGTAAATTTGGTGCTACAATGATCCTTCAGGCACTTCCATCAACCCAGGCTATCTACGGCTTTGTTATTGCCTTCATGATTCTTGGCAAGCTGTCAGATACAATGACTCTTCAGCAGGGACTTGCACTTCTTGCAACCGGTCTTCCTGCAGGTATAGTTGGTTATGTATCTGCTTTATTCCAGGGCAAAGTATCAACAGCCGGTATTCATCTTGTTGCCAAAAGACCTGAATCTTTAGGAAGCGGTATTATCTATGCTCTTATGGTAGAATTGTTCGCTATATTGGCACTTGTTGTTTCCATTCTTATGCTTGGCAGAATTTAAGGAATAAGAAGGGGCTATATAATGAATATTTCAAGTGGTGTTGAAAAGATCAAGAACAGGATTATTACCGATTCCCAAGCCTTATGTGAAAAGATTTTGGAGGATGCCAGGCTTGAAGCCCGGAGTATAATTGAAAACGCCGAAAAAGAGGCCTTGCAAAAGGTTACCATAATGACCGAGAAGGCAAAGGAAGAAGCAGAGCAAATTAAGAAAAGGATGCAGGCTGTCGCGGAGCTTGAAGAAAGAAAGCGTTCCTTAAAGTTCCGTCAGGATCTGGTTGAAGAAGCTTTCAAAAAGGCTCTGGACCGTATTTCATCCTTGCCCGATGAAGATTATTCTGCTTTCCTGGAAAAAATGATTATAAAAGCAGTCAGAGAAGGCAAAGGAGAAATAATACTTGGTAAAAAGGACAAAGAACGACTTGGCAAAGACTTTATCTCCAGAGTCAATAAGAAGCTTGAAAAAGAGGGTAAAAAAGCTGAACTGGTTCTGGCAGAAGGAAGTCTAAATTCGCTGGGTGGTTTTGTTTTAACATATGGGGATATGGAGATTAACTGCTCTCTGGAAACTATTATGAGTATGGCAAGACCGGCGCTGGAATCAAGAGTGGCTGAAATTCTGTTTGGATAAAGGAGT
>ERZ773359.5527-NODE-5527-length-12008-cov-5.045177_pt1 | contig 12008 bp, 13 predicted proteins | sample MGYA00374955_ERZ773359 | MGnify/ENA primary metagenome ERZ773359 (study PRJEB29098, sample SAMN04486028) | biogas fermenter metagenome | study: EMG produced TPA metagenomics assembly of the Biogas fermentation microbial communities from Germany - Plant 4 DNA1...
TAGCAGGAATTAATCCATCACTATTAAATTTTAATTCTTTAATATTCACTTCTGCTACCCCCATTATGCTTTACTGATTTTCACTGGAATATTACAACTAGCTAGATAGTCCTTAACCTGCTGGACGCTTAATTCTTGAAAATGAAACAAAGAAGCAGCTAAAGCAGCATCTGCTTTTCCAATGGTCAAAATATCACGAAAGTCTTCTAATTTACCTGCTCCACCACTAGCAATAATCGGAATACTTACTTCATCGGCTACGGCTGCAGTTAGTTGAGTATCATAACCATTTTTAGTACCGTCAGCATCCATACTGGTTAACAAGATTTCACCAGCACCAAGTTCCTCCACTTCTCGAGCCCATTCTAACGCATTCAAGCCAGTAAAGTTTCGGCCTCCCTGAGTAACGACTTCCCAATAGTTATTCTCAGACGACCATTTAACGTCAATGGCAATTACAATTCGCTGTCTGCCAAATTCCTCAGCAGCCTGCTGGATCAAATTTGGATTAGTCACAGCTGCTGAACTAATGGAAACCTTACTAGCGCCGGCAGCTAAAATCTTACGAATATCTTCAGTACTGCGTATTCCGCCACCAACGATTAATGGGATAGTTAGTTTTGCTGCAGTCCGTTCCAAGACATCGAACAAAATACTTCTATCTTCAGTGGAAGCGGTAATGTCTAAAAAGACAATTTCATCAGCTCCTGATTGATTATAAACAGCTGCTAATTCCACTGGGTCTCCAACATCTCGTAATCCAACAAAGTTTGTGCCCTTGACGATTCGTCCATCTTTAATATCTAAACAAGGTATGATCCGTTTATAATCCGTCATCCTAGTTCTCTCCCCTAGCTAGCCTAATAGCAGTGGATAAATTAATATCTTTAGTATAAAGAGCTTTACCGATAATTGCCGCATAAACTCCTTGATCTTCTAACTGTTTCAAGTTATGAATATCCTCTAAAGTTGAAACTCCACCAGAAGCAACTATTTTTAAACCAGTAGCCCCCATTTTCTCTAATTCCACTAAATTAGGCCCTTGCAGCATTCCATCCCGAGCAATATCAGTGTAAATAATCTCTTGCACACCGATTTCTTTCATTTCTAACGCTAAATCAAAGGCACGTTTTTCTGTAGTTTGCAGCCATCCCTGCACAGCCACATAGCCATTACGCGCATCGATACCCACTACAATTCGTTCACCATACTCAGCTACTGCCTGCTCAAACCATTCTGGCTTATTTAAAACAACTGTTCCTAAGATTACTCGTTCTACCCCAAGATCTAGAACTCGCCTTACAGTTGCTAGATCTCTAATTCCACCACCAAGTTCCACTGGCACTTCTAAAGCCTGAACGATTTTACTAACTACCTCTAAATTCAAAGGTTGACCGGCCTTTGCACCATCCAAATCTACCAAGTGAATTAGTTCGGCACCTTCCGCTTGAAAATCTAAAGCTATCTCTACAGGATCGTTACTATAAACGGTCTTTTTTTCATAATCACCTTGCTCTAGGCGAACACACTGCCCATCAATAATATCAATGGCTGGAATTATTAGCATCGAAAACACCCCTTCTCTATATTTTCATGTTCATAAATCTAAACTTCCCTTAGTAGAAAGGGTTCCGTCAATTCGTTGATCAAATGTAACTGCTTGTTGTAATGCTTTAGCCAAGGCTTTAAAGGCTGCCTCAATTATATGATGAGTGTTTGTCCCCGCTAGCTGTCGAATATGGAGAGTAATTCCAGCATTAAACGCAAAGGCACGGAAAAACTCTTCTGCTAAACAACTATCAAATGCTCCCACTTGAGCTTGTGGAAGTTGTAAATCTGCAGCACAAAAAGGTCTACCACTTATATCTAAGGCAACTTGCACTAAAGCTTCATCCATTGGTACAAATGCATTACCATACCGTATTACACCTGACCCATCGCCTAACGCTATTTTAAAGGCTTGTCCTAGACAAATCCCTACATCTTCCACGGTATGGTGACCATCAACCTCTAGATCGCCAACACAACTTATTTGCAGATCAAAGAAGCCATGCCGGGCTAACGCTGTAAGCATGTGATCAAAAAAACCAATTCCTGTTTGCACCTGACTAGTACCTGTACCATCAAGGGAAATCTTAACCCTAATATCTGTTTCCCTTGTTTTACGAGCAACTTCCCCAACCCGAACTGGATCACTCATTCTGCTCACCAGCCTTTAAATCGTCTAATCTAACGCGAATAGCATTTCCATGAGCCTCTAAACCTTCCCGATCAGCAATTTCAACAGCATGTGGTCCATGTTTGAGAAAACCATCTACTGAGAAACTTATAATGCTAGAGGTTTTTAGAAAATCATTAGTACTTAATGGCGATAAAAAGCGGGCAGTACCGTTAGTCGGCAACACATGATTTGGACCTGCAACATAGTCGCCAATCGGCTCTGATGAATATTTACCCAAGAATATTGCTCCAGCATGCCGAATTTTGCCCATCATCGTCCATGGATCTTTCACCATCAATTCTAAGTGTTCGGCAGCAAAAATATTAGCTAGTTCAATGCTTTCTTGTTCATCACGAGTAACCACAATCAAGCCCCAAGTGTCTAAAGCTGAACGGGCAATTTCCGCTGTACTCAATGTGGCTAATTGTTCCTCAATCTCAACTAAAACTTCATGAGCCAATTTTTCACTAGTAGTAATTAAGCACACTGCTGCTTCCCAATCATGTTCCGCTTGGGATAGCAGATCAGCAGCAATATATTTAGCTGGCGCTGTTTCATCAGCCACAATTAAAATTTCACTTGGTCCGGCTATCGAATCAATACCAACGGTGCCAAAAACCATTTTCTTGGCTAATGTTACGTAAACATTGCCAGCACCAACAATTTTATCAACCGCTCTTAAAGATTCCGTTCCATAAGCCAAGGCAGCAATCCCATGCGCACCACCAGCTTTTAGCACAGTAGTAACACCACAAGCCTTAGCAGCTACTAATAAATGAGGATCTATTTTTCCGTTCCGTAATGGAGTTGCCATAACAATTTCTGGCACACCAGCTACTTTAGCGGGAATTGCACACATTACCACCGAAGATACTAAAGGAGCGTTGCCTCCTGGAACGTAGATTCCAACACGATCTAAAGAGGTAACTTTTTGTCCGAGAATAACTCCATCTGCTTCTGTAGAAAACCAACTATTCTGTAATTGTTTTTCGTGAAAACGCCAAACATTGTCAATGGAAAATTGCAAAGCCTCTTTAAATCGCTCACTAACGGCTTGTTCTGCGGCGGCGAACTCTTCTTCTGTTGCAAATAACTGATTTTCAGCCAAAGCTACCCCGTCAAACAATTCGATATACTTTAATAATCCTCGATTACCGTCTTTTTTAATATCCTGGATAATCCGATTTACTGATTCTACTGGTGTTAATGGTTCACCAAAAACTTGAGTGGTTCTTTCTAAACTAGCTGGACTAACCTGAACTTCATCTAATGGAGGTCGCGTCATCAACTGCTTGACCTCATCTAACGATTGACAATCCTTTGTTCTAACTAACCTCATCTAAATCACTCCTTCAATAGCCTTCACCAAATCAAAGACCTCTTGCCGTTTGGTTTTTAAAGAAACCTGGTTGGCAATTAGGCGAGAAGTACTTTCCATAATAGTATCAATCACCACTAAACCATTCTCCACTAAAGTGCGGCCGGTTTCTGTAATATCAACAATAGCTTCACTTAAACCAATAATGGGTCCTAACTCTATAGAACCATTTAAGGGAATAATCTCTACTTGAATTCCTTTTTTATTAAAAAATTCCAAAGTAATTCGTGGATACTTACTAGCCACCCTGCTATTAAAATCCAGATCCGTCACATTTGTGATCCCTAAAGCTTTTGGTATGGCAACCACCAATTGACACCGACCGTAACCTAAATCAACCAGTTCAGCTACATTTTTATCTGCTTCCTTTAAAGTATCTTTACCAACTACTCCTAAGTCAGCTGCCCCATATTCTACGTAGGTAGGAACATCAGCAGGTTTTGCTAAAATAAACCGCAAGCCAGCCTCTTTACTTTCTATAACAAGCTTACGAGTTTCCTTTTTCAAATTATCACAGGGATATTTAGCTTTTTCTAATATTTCAATAAACGAATCAAGCAGCCTGCCTTTGGAAACTGCAATACTTAACACCATTTTCCCCTCCCTACTAGTCCTCCGCTAACTCGATTATCTCTAGTTTTTCACCAGCTACAACCAAGGCTTTCATGTTCTTGGCGGCTGCATATTTTTTAGCTTGCTCCACCGTTAATTCTTCTGTGTCTATTTCCACCTGAATTCCTGCTTGTCGTTGTTCCTTAGCATACTGCAAAGCCTTGACCCAATCATGGGGTAAAACTAAAATTCCTTGCGCCTTGTTGGCTGGTTTCAAACCTTGCTGCTCTAGTACTAACATTAATCGTTCTAAACCTAGAGCAAAACCAACTGCAGGTAACTGATTGCCAAAGCGACTGCTTAAGTTATCATATCGTCCGCCGCTAATTAAGGTAAAACCAATATCTGGCACATATCCTTCTAAGACTACACCAGTATAATACTCTAAGGACTTAACCATACCCAAATCTATGTAAACTTGATCAGTTACTCCATAATCAACTAACAGCTGATAAACTTGTTTCAAGTTTAAAATTGCTTGCCGAGCCCTGTGGTTCTCTGTTTTACAGTAGGCTTCGTCTAACACTTCCGCTTGCCCACGTAATTGAGGTAAGTCTAGTAATAACTTTTTCGTAGACTCATTTAACTCTGTAGAATTAACCACATCCCGCAATCCTACTAAATCATTTCTTAACAAGGCTTTCCAAATTAACTTTTTAGTCTTTTGACACTGGCAATCTTCCATAATACCATGAAAAAACTCTACCTGACCAATATCTAACCTAAAATCTTTTACACCCATAGTATTAAACAAAGTAATGGCTAAAGCGATAATCTCAGCATCAGTTGCTGGATTAGCACTGCCAATTAACTCTACACCACTTTGATAGAACTCTCTTTGGAAGCCGACTTGCACATCATCATAACGAAACACATTAGCTAAATAGGCTAACCGTAATGGCTTAGGCTGATCTTTTAATCGACTAGCTACCATTCGGGCAATAGGTGTTGTTAAATCATAGCGTAGAGTAAGTAGCTCTCCATCACGGCCGACAAAACGGTAAGCCTCACGAGCATTGATACTGCCCTGTTCGAAGATCTCGAAAAACTCAAAAGTAGGGGTTATTATTTCCTGAAAACCCCATGTACGAAAGATGCGTCTAATCTCTGACTCTAACTCAGTTTTCCATCGAGCCTCAACTGGCAAAAAATCTTTAACTCCTCTCGGTGTCTTTAACTCCACTCTAACTCCCCCTTACTCCCACTCAATAGTTGCTGGCGGCTTTGAGCTGATGTCATAAACAACCCGATTTACTCCAGGTACTTCTCGAATAATACGATTACTGATTTTCGCTAACACTTCGTAAGGTATTCGTACCCAATCAGCACTCATCGCATCATCACTAACTACTGCCCGTAACGCTAAAACATATTCATAGGTACGCTGATTATTAGTCACTCCAACTGTTTGAGTATTTGTCAAAACAGCAAATGCTTGCCAAATGTCTCGATATAAACCAGCTTGACGAATTTCATCTAAATAAATGGCATCGGCTTCCCGTAAAATATCTAACCGTTCTTTAGTTATCTCCCCGATAATCCGTATCGCTAAGCCTGGACCTGGAAAAGGATGACGCCAAACTATTTCCTCTGGTAAACCAAGATATTTAGCTAGCTCTCTAACTTCATCCTTAAATAATGTACGCAAAGGTTCCACTAACTCAAATTGCAGATCCTCAGGTAAACCTCCTACATTATGATGAGATTTGATGACTTTCCCTTGACTAGTCATACTTTCAATTACATCAGAATAAAGGGTGCCTTGGACCAAAAACTTAGCATCTCCAATTTTAGTCGCTTCATCTTGAAAAACATTAATGAACTCGTTACCAATAATCTTCCGTTTTTGCTCTGGATCACTAACATCTTCCAGCTTGCCTAAAAACCGCTGACTGGCATCAACATGGACTAAGTTAATATTAAACTTATTCTTAAAAGTAGTTACTACCTGTTCTGCTTCATTTTTTCGCATAAATCCATGATCTACAAAAATACAGGTTAATTGATCACCAACAGCCCGGTGGACTAAAACAGCAGCTACCGATGAGTCTAAACCGCCGCTTAAACCACAAATAACCCGCTCATTGCCTACTTGTTTTCTAATACTCTCAATTAAGTGACTAGCATATGTAGCTGCATTCCAATTTTGCTCACACTTACATTGATCAACTAAAAAACTGCGTAGCGCATGTGAATCGTAGTTAGTTAAGATAGGAAAATTACAATTCTCAAGTCCATGACCAATCCCTAAAACAGGAACATTAATGGTCAATAAATCTTCTTTTAACACAAAGGATTGGTTGACATCCTGATGTTCATTTCCACAAACAATGATGCCATTAGGTGCCAATGCTTTAATTTCAGGAACAGCAGTATCTGCTGAAACAATTTCACTATAAATATGATGCTCGCGTACTTTGCGAGCAATAGACTGACTAAATCTTGTACCAAAATCGATAATCACTACTTTATCCAACATCACCACGCCAACTCCCTTCTATTTGTTATATACATGTGGTGATAAAACTGCAACATATGGTAAATAACGATATCTTTCCGCATAATCTAAACCATAGCCTACTAAAAACTCATCAGGAACGGAATACCCTAGATAATCTGCGGAAATTTCAATTTTACGTCTTTCAGGTTTATCAAGGAAAGCAGCAATTTTTACGCTTTTTGGATTACGCGATTGCAAAAGGTCCTTCAAGTAGGCCAGAGTTAAACCGGTATCCACAATGTCTTCCACAATTAAGATATCTCTTCCTTCAATACTTAAGTCCAGATCTTTCAAAATGCGAACTACTCCGCTACTTTCTGATGCAGTACCATAACTAGAAACTGACATAAAATCAATTTCTACGTGGGTTTTAATTTCCCGCATTAAATCTGCTAAAAAAACTACAGCACCTTTTAAAATTCCAATTAAAACTAAGTTACCATCAGGATAATCTTCACTAATTTGTTGTCCTAATTCTTTTACACGCTGTTTTATTTGGTCTTCCGTAATTAATATCTTTGCAATATCACTCATTAATACCCGTCCTTACTTCTCAAGTTGATAGCATCATATAAACTTCTATGTTTCGCTATTTACTTGAGTATTCCCTTCAAGGATTTTTAAGATAACAAAAAAAGAGGATCCTTCTTTAGGATCCTCTAACTATTTAATCTCAAATTTACATCATACCTGGCATGCCCATGCCGCCTCCGCCACCCATTGCTGCTGGATCTTCTTTGCTTGGTTGATCTGCAATTAGCGCTTCAGTAGTTAGTAACATAGCAGCAATAGAAGCAGCGTTTTGTAAAGCACTTCGAGTTACTTTGGCTGGGTCAATAATTCCGCGCTCTACCATGTCAACATATTCCATAGCTAGAGCGTCGAAACCAACGCCAACTGGGCTAGCTTTAACTTTTTCAACCACTACTGCACCTTCAACGCCAGCGTTGTGGGCAATCATTTTAAGTGGTTCTTCTAAAGCACGACGAACAATGTCAATACCGGTTTTAATGTCGCCTTCAGCTTCAATATCTAAGCTTGGAATAGTATCGATTAACATAGTTCCACCACCAGCAACGATTCCTTCTTCAACTGCTGCACGTGTTGCGGAAAGTGCGTCTTCGATACGATGTTTCTTCTCTTTTAATTCAGTTTCAGTAGCAGCACCTACTTGGATTACTGCAACGCCGCCAGATAATTTAGCAAGACGTTCTTGTAATTTTTCACGGTCATAATCGGAAGTTGTTTCTTCGATTTCAACGCGAATTTGATTAATTCTAGCTTGGATTTTATCGCTGCTGCCTTTACCATCAACGATAGTAGTATCTTCTTTAGTTACTCTTATTTGACGAGCTTGGCCAAGCATATCTAGGGTTGTGTTTTCTAAAGTTAAACCAACTTCTTCAGAAATCACTTGACCTCCAGTAACAACAGCGATATCGCTTAACATAGCTTTGCGACGGTCACCAAAGCCAGGAGCTTTAACAGCTACTACATTGAGTGTACCACGCAATTTGTTTACTACTAAAGTTGCTAAGGCTTCGCCCTCTACATCTTCAGCAATAATTAATAATGGCTTGTTAACTTGCATTGTTTTTTCTAATACTGGTAGTAAATCAGCTACAGCACTGATTTTCTTATCAGTGATTAAGATATATGGATCATCAAGTACTGCTTCCATGCGCTCACTATCTGTTACCATGTAGTGTGAAATATAGCCACGGTCAAATTGCATACCTTCAACTACTTCTAAAGTAGTTCCGATGCTGTTAGATTCTTCAACAGTAATTACTCCATCTTTCCCTACTTTTTCCATGGCTTCAGCAATTAGGTCACCGATTTCGGTGTCACCAGCTGAAATGGAAGCGACTTGAGCAACTGCTTCTTTTGTTTCAATTGGTTTAGCTACTTCGCTAATTTTAGCAACTGCAGCGGCAACTGCTTTTTCGATACCTTTTTTCAAGAAAATTGGGTTAGCACCAGCAGCTACGTTTTTTAAGCCTTCACGAATAATTGCTTGAGCTAAAACTGTTGCAGTAGTAGTACCGTCACCAGCAACGTCATTAGTTTTAGTAGCAACCTCTTTAACTAACTGAGCACCCATGTTTTCAAATGGATCCTCAAGTTCAATTTCACGAGCAATAGTAACTCCATCATTAGTAATTGTTGGAGAGCCATATTTTCTTTCTAATACCACATTGCGACCTTTTGGTCCTAATGTAACTTTAACAGCATCTGCTAATGTGTTTACACCTTGCTCTAGTTTTCTACGAGCATCTTCTCTAAACATTAAATCTTTAGCCATGATCGTCACCTTCCTTTACAAAGTTTTATCCTACAATAGCTAAAACATCTGATTCTCTTAGAATCAAGAGTTCTTCACCTTGGTACTTTACTTCTGTTCCACTATACTTGGCAAAAATTACAGTGTCCCCTTCTTTGACAGACATAGGAATAACTTTACCTTCATCAGTTTGTCTACCAGGGCCTACTGCAACCACTTTACCTTGTTGTGGCTTTTCTTTAGCGTTATCTGGTAGAATAATACCGCTAGATGTTTTTTCTTCAGCTTCTAAAACTTTAACGATTAAGCGATCATTCAATGGTTTTAGATTCATTTGTAAGTACCTCCTTTAAATGCTAGTTGCTTATCTCTTGTGGAAACTACTAGCACTCAACCCCGATGAGTGCTAACCTATGTTAATCATAGTAAACCCCAATAATAAATGCAACTTTCAACTTTAAGAGTAGTTTGCCGAAACATCCTACTTTTGGCTGTTTTACTCCATTTTTCTTTCGAATACTCTTTAATGGACATTTTTTCTATTATATCCATTATTATCAAATTAATTATTGAGCCGTAAATTCGGATCAGCATTCAAATCCCAACCAGCTTGCTGACCAGCCAGGTACTTAAAGTAGCCTGCGCTTCCAATCATGGCTGCATTATCTGTGCATAAAATTAACGGTGGATACAATACGCTAATCCCTAAAGGCTTAGCCAATGCTTCTACATGAGCCCGCAACTGACTATTAGAAGCAACACCACCGGACAAAATAACTTGTTTTACATTTTTACTTTTAGCTGCTCGAATCACTTTATCGGACAAAACATCGATAATTGCCCATTGATAACTAGCAGCAAAATCCGACAAATGTATTTCTTGATTTTTTTGCCGCATCTGATTGATATAATTTAAGGCAGCAGTTTTCAAACCGCTAAAACTAAAGTCAAATGTATCTTCTACCGCTAATCCTCGGGGAAAGTCGATAGCTTGAGGATTACCACCTTTAGCTAAGCGATCAATTTGTGGTCCTCCTGGATAAGGTAACCCTAAAACCCGGGCGATTTTATCAAATGCTTCCCCTGCCGCATCATCCCGAGTACGACCAAGGATTTCATATTCGCCGAATTTCGGAATGTATAATAAATCCGTATGTCCGCCAGAAACAGTTAAACAAATAAATGGCGGTTTTAAATTTGGTTCAGCGAGAAAGTTGGCATAAATATGGCCTTCAATATGATTCACACCAACTAATGGTTTGTTTAAGGCAAACGCTAGAGCCTTCGCTGCAGCTACTCCCACTAACAGAGCTCCAACTAAACCTGGTCCATAAGTAACAGCAATTAAATCTATTTCTTCTAAAGTAGTATTTGCTTCTGATAAAGCCTGATCGATAACTGGAAATACAGCTTCAATATGTTTGCGAGAGGCAATCTCAGGCACTACACCGCCAAAACGTTGATGAAAGTCGATTTGTGAAGCAATTACATTCGAACGAATTTTTAAGCCATCTTCAATAACTGCTGCTGCTGTTTCATCACAACTAGTTTCTATTCCCAGTGTTAACTTTGGTTTGCTCATCGATCTTCAATTCCTTCCACATAATTATGGCATCCTCATTATTGTCCCGATAATACTCGGGTCGGACGCCACAAGGTCGATAACCTAATTTACGATACAATGCTTGAGCTCCAATGTTGGAAACGCGCACTTCTAAGGTCATGCGACGAACTCCATGGGCAAAAGCAATCAAATCCATAGCTTGCAATAGCCTTCGGCCAATACCTTGATTACGAAAGTCTTTTGCGACAGCAATATTGGTAATATGCCCTTCATCAATAATAAGCCACATTCCAACAAATCCAACAATCTGCCGATTAATCCGAGCAACTAGATAAATAGCATTATCATTAGTTGTTAACTCAGATACAAAAGACTGATATGACCAAGGAATTGGAAAAGCTTCTTTTTCAATAATCCGAACCTCAGGTAAATCATGAATTGTCATTCTTTCAATACTAAACGTTGCTTCATCAAAGCAGATTTCTTTACTGACCATGATTCATCTCCATCGCATCCCGTTGATATTCTGCACTACTCTTTCGCATATAAAACGGAACCAATTCAAAGGGGTGATCACTAATTCCCTTGGCTAATTGGTTCAATCCAAAACTAGCAACACTGCTTGGTCTTAATAATATTGTTTCCCGTTGGGGGAAAACAGCAGACTCAACTTGGCTTAACTGTTCTTTAAATAAGTGTACCCCGTCACCAGTAAACAATATTGGGTGAGTTTGCTGACCCGTCCAAGCAATTAATTGGTCGATATCACAGTTGATTGGTTCAGTAATAGCTTGTTGGTTCTGAAAGGCTTGCGTAAAGACTTGATTTCTCCGAGCATCTATAATTGGACAGACCACTCCAGCAAACTGACTATGCTGCCAGGCCAAAGCTTCAAAAGCTGTTACTCCAATCAAAGGCTTTTTTAGTGCATAGGCCAAGCCTTTAGCTATTGCCACACCGATCCGTAAACCAGTAAATGATCCTGGCCCACTTACTACAGCAATCCCCGCAACATCCTTGATTTCTATTTGAGCATCAGCCAACACCCGTTGGATGGCAGGTAATAGCCGATCAGAATGATTAGTTTCTACATTGAGAACGTATTCACCAATCAACGCATCTTCAGTTACTAAAGCAGCTCCTCCAGTATTTGTTGATGTATCAATTCCTAGTACAATCATTCTGGCACCACCTTAGTAAGCTCTGCTAGCAACTGGGCACTCCGCGAGCCATGACTAACAAATTGCAAACGGCGTTCATTTTCCGCGGCTTTATGAAAAATGATTTCTAAATAATCTGTCGGCAGATAAGACTTAATTAGATTACCCCACTCAATGATGGATATTCCATTACTGTAAAAATAATCTTCGTAGCCTAAATCCTCTAACTCCGCCGGATCATTTAAACGATATACATCAAAATGATATAAAGGATATCTGCCTCGATATT
>ERZ773359.5536-NODE-5536-length-11983-cov-5.333836_pt1 | contig 11983 bp, 15 predicted proteins | sample MGYA00374955_ERZ773359 | MGnify/ENA primary metagenome ERZ773359 (study PRJEB29098, sample SAMN04486028) | biogas fermenter metagenome | study: EMG produced TPA metagenomics assembly of the Biogas fermentation microbial communities from Germany - Plant 4 DNA1...
TTGGAAACCACGTCTTTCAGCCCAACGTGTATACATACGCAGCAACATTTCTGCCCAATCCTGAGACTCAGTACCGCCAGCCCCAGGATGTATTGTTAAGATAGCATTATTGCTGTCATATTCACCATTTAATAATGACGCAAGTTCCAGGGCTTCTAAATCCCCGTTAATTTGCTTAATTAGTTGCTGCACCTCTTGTTGCAATTCTTCGTCAGGTTCTTCAGCAACTAAATCCAATAACAGCTTAGCCTCCTCCACCTGCTTACTAATGGCTTGCCAATTTGCAACAACTTGTTTTAAGCGACTAGCATTTTGTACGTATTGCTGAGCTGTTTCTTGATTATCCCAAAAATCTGGAGCAGACATTAATTCATCTAACCTACTAATTTCTTGCTGTTTCTGCTCTATTTCAAAGATAACCCCGCATTTCTTCAAGCCTATCCGCAAAATCAGTCAATTTATCTTGTATTTCCTTATGTTCAAATAACATTGGAACACCTCACTATTTTAAACAACATTTTTTATACTTTTTCCCACTGCCACAAGGACATGGATCATTTCGGCCTACACGTTTTTCTACTCGCCGCGGTTCCCGGACGATTTCTTCTCCATCAGCACCGCGATTCATAGTCGCTTGGCTTAAGCGATCTCTTGCTTTCCTTTCTTCTGCTGCTTCATCTGTCAACTTAACGCGAAATAACAATTTTAAGCAATCTTCTTGAATAAAATAAGTCATCTGTTTAAACATTTCATAGGCTTCAAAGCGATATTCTAATAAAGGATTGCTTTGACCATAGGCGCGCAAGCCAATTCCTTCACGCAAGTCATCCATTTCTCGTAAATGCTGCATCCATTTATTATCTATAGTTTGGAGTAAAACTAATTGCTCAATCCGACGCATAGTTTCGGAGCCGAATTCCTGTTCCCGCTCTTGATATGCTGCTTGAGCTAATTCTGCTAATTTCTCAGTAATTTGCTCCGGCGTCATACTTTCTAGTTCTGCTTTTGATAATGATAAATCTTTACCGGTAATTTCATTATACAAGCTTATTATAACATCTAAATTCCGCTCCTCTGGTAATAGTTTCGCGTCAGCGTGCTGAGCTACAATTTGCTCAAAAGTTCTATGGAACATACCTTGAATATATTCCTGAATGTTTTCGCCTTTTAAGACATTTTTCCGTTGTTCATAAATAATCTCTCGCTGTTGATTCATGACATCGTCATATTCTAAAACTCGCTTACGAATTTCAAAGTTGCGAGCCTCGACTTTCTTCTGAGCATTTTCAATTGCCCGGGAAATTTGTGGATGTTCAATCGGCTGGTTTTCTTCCCAACCCAAGCGATCCATTAGGCCTGAAATTCGCTCCGAACCAAATAAGCGCATTAAATCATCTTCTAAAGAAACATAAAATTTAGATGAACCTGGATCTCCTTGGCGCCCAGCACGACCTCTTAACTGATTATCAATCCGACGTGATTCGTGGCGCTCTGTTCCAATAATATGCAAACCACCTAGTTCTACAACACCTTCACCAAGGACAATGTCTGTACCACGACCAGCCATATTTGTAGCTATGGTCACAGCTCCCCGTTGGCCAGCTTGGCTAACAATCTCAGCCTCTTTTTCATGGTACTTAGCATTAAGTACTTGATGAGGAATTCCATGCTGCTTTAGCATTTTACTAAGCATCTCAGACTTTTCAATGGAGATTGTACCTACTAAGACTGGCTGTCCAGTTTGATGTCGTTCAATAATATCCTGCAACACGGCTTGATATTTTGCCCTACTTGTTTTATAAACACCATCTGGATGATCGATCCGCTGCAAAGGCCGGTTAGTTGGAATCACTACAACGTCCATACCATAAATTTGGCGAAATTCTTGTTCCTCAGTTAATGCGGTACCGGTCATGCCAGCAAGCTTTTGATACATTCTAAAATAGTTTTGGTAAGTTATCGATGCTAATGTCTGACTTTCTTTTGCTACCTGTACCCCTTCTTTTGCTTCGATAGCCTGATGTAAGCCATCAGAGTAACGACGCCCTGGCATCAAACGCCCAGTAAATTCGTCGACAATGATCACTTCACCATCTTTTACCACATAATCACGATCACGGACAAAAAGAGTATGAGCCTTTAACGCTTGAATCAGATAGTGATTCAATTGAAAGTTAGCATCATCAAATAAGTTATCAATACCTAAGATTTTTTCTACCTTAGCTACTCCCTCTTCTGTCATACTGACCGTTCGGGCTTTCTCATCAACATTGTAATCTGTCTCAGCTTTTAATCGGGGAACAATTTTTGCAAACTCTGAATAATACCTGGTAGAATCCTCAGCTTGACCAGAGATAATTAAAGGTGTACGAGCCTCATCGATTAAGATAGAGTCTACCTCGTCAATAATGGCGAAGTTTAATTCTCGTTGGACAAGCTGCTCTTCTGAGATTACCATGTTATCACGTAAATAATCAAAACCAAACTCGTTATTTGTTCCATAAGTAACATCAGCATTATAAGCCTCTCGGCGCTCATTGAAATCCAAACCATGCACAATAGTACCAACTGACAAGCCTAAAAAGCGATAAACTTGTCCCATCCACTGAGCATCGCGGCTAGCCAGATAATCATTGACCGTTACTACATGAACACCTTTACCAGTCAAAGCATTTAAGTATACAGGCAAAGTAGCCACTAAAGTTTTTCCTTCACCAGTTTTCATTTCGGCAATTCTACCTTCATGCAGAACAATACCACCCATTAATTGCACGTCATAATGCCGTTGACCTAAGGTGCGTACTGCTGCTTCTCTAACAACAGCAAATGCCTCGGGCAAAATCTCTTCTAATGTTGCGCCTTGACTAAGTCGCTGTTTAAATTCTACAGTTTTATTCCGCAGCTGATCATCTGTCAGCTTGGAAATCTCAGGCTCCAAACTATTTATTACAGCAACTGTATCCGCCAAACGCTTAATTTCTCGTTTGTTGTGATCAAAGATCTTTTGCAGGAATCCAAGCATTAAACAAACTTCCTTTCCAGTCTAAATTATTTATACTCTTTCCAATAAGCTTGATTCGATCAGTGCCCAAAGACCACCGGTCACTAACGAATGTCCACCTAACAAAATTGGTATTTTAGCATTATGAGCACACCTTGTAAATTCTCGTAACTCAGGATGATTAATTTGCTCTATTCTGCCTAAGTCAGAATGAAACCGTTCAGATTGGCTTAATTCCCACCCAAAATAGGCAAACAATACACGGGTATCCAAAACAGCTCCCTGACAAATTTCAGCTAAAAAGGAGAAGAAGTCTTCATATCCCAAACTTAGAATTAGTTTACCCAATAAAGAGACTGCTTCCCCCCGGACGTCTCTGCCCAAAGCTTTTAGACCACGTTCTTCAGAATACAATCTAATTCGGCAACGAGTCAATTCATCTAGAAGCTTAAAATTAGCAGAGCCGATTCTACCAAAAACAACAAGCTCACTATCAGGATCATTGATAATTTCTTTAATTTTCAAACATTTGCTAGTATCCAAATCAATCTTAGCTAACGCTCTCTTAGTATATTCGCCAATTCCTGGATGAATTGCTAGGGTTAATAATTCGCTTGGAGTATCTAAATCAAATTGCAGACCAAGAGAACGTTGTAGCGGTATATATTTTAAATCTCCTTCACTTACCAGAGCCATTGCCAATGAATTATCAATTGCTGGAAGTGTTATATCCGTCAAAGCTGATGCTGGGGAAAAGCCGATTAAATCAGCAGAAAAATAATTGTTGGCAGTTACAAAATTATCATGATCGCTCATTAATTTATGGACATAAGCGAGCTCAGCTGAAGAAATAAGGGGAGCAGCAGCTCCCCCCATGTACAAAACGCTTGACAACTGATATTCTCTAATTATCTTAAGTAAGCTGTTTCCAAAATGGAATTCTTCTGCTACAAATTCCTCAAATTCAACTTCCACACCGAAATTTTTAGCCTCTGCTGCTAGATCCTGATAAGGCGTGCATAATATAATTCGTTCAAAACCAGCTGTAGTTGCTTTTATAATATTATCGATCACTATCCCTTTACGTACTTGGCGAAATTCTTCTTCAAGTGAACTATCAATCCGCCCACCTTCAAAAATTACTAGCGTAACAGAAGAACTCATTTACATCCCACTCTCTAATATTCTGGTTCAATTAAACCGTAATTGCCATCTTTACGTTTATAAACTACATTCACTTCATCATTAGCAGCATTAAAGAATACAAAGAAATCATGACCGACTAATTCCATTTGCATAATTGCTTCTTCTACATCCATTGGTTTTAGCGCAAAACGCTTTGTTCTTACAATTTTTAGCTCTTTAACCTCTTGCACAGCATCTTCTTCAGTTTGGGCTGGCATTTGGCTAAGTTTAGGTCCCTGAATTCTTTTTTGAATCTTTGATCTAAACTTCCCAAAGCGTCGTTCTATTCTCTCAAAGGCGGTATCAATTGAAGCATACATATCCGATGTTTTACCTTCGCCTCTCAATACTAGGCCTTTTAAATCCATGGTTACCTCAGCAACATGTATTTCCCGTTCTACTTTGAAAGTAACATTGATTAAAACTTCTTGTTCCGCATGGAAGAATCGTTCCAATTTGGCAGCTCGTTTTTCTACATAGCTGCGTAAAGCATCAGTAACATCAATATTAGTACCTTTTACAACCACTTGCATAGCAACCATGTCATCCACTCCTTTGCTATTTACCTACTTGTACTTAATATAATTCCCTTTTTTCTAAAAAAATCCTGCAACTTAGTTTTTGAATATAAAAAGAGTCAAGTTACCTTGACTCTTGAATTTTCGTTTATTTTACAGTTTAACCACATTAGATGCTTGTGGTCCACGCTCACCCTCGACAATATCAAATTCTACAGTTTGACCTTCTTCTAAAGATTTAAATCCATCTTCTTGAATTGCTGAAAAGTGAACGAATACATCACCGCCATCTTCTCTTTCGATAAATCCGTAGCCCTTTTCAGCATTGAACCATTTTACTTTACCTAGCATTGAAATACATTCCTCCTAAAGATTAATACCGGCTGTCGAAAAATTCCGGCTAGCATTAATTTAACATATTTAACCATAATTTGTCAAGGGTATTTTAGATACAATTTATAAAGTTTTGATATTTATTTTTTAGGAAGCTTAGGGACATTGCTATAAGCCTTTTTGGCTATCTTTTGTTTTTGAGATTTATTAACCTCTCCTGAGATAATCCCTGTTCGCTGCCTTAAAATTTGTTCTAGTTGTTTTTCTTGGACTTCAAGGGTAGTAAGTTCTTCAATTAAGGTATTAATTAGTTCACCAATTCTATCTAACTGCTCAACCAGGGTAGGAAAAAGCTTTTCTTTCAAGCTAGGTATAGAAAAAGATTCTAAGTTATTTTCAGCAGCAATTAGCGCCTGGGTCTCTTGGATTTGCCGCCGATACAGCTCTGCTTGATCCATGATTGCTTCCTTTTCCTTTAGGTAGTCTAACAAAGCTTCCATATCATTATTCTTCATCCAAGAAATTTCTTCTTCGCGCCCAGCTGCTATTTCTCGGTAGCATTTTAACAAATTGTGATAATCGGCTTCAAGCTGTACTAATTTTTGCTGAAGGCCTGTCATTGAACCTTTGCCACCACCTGACGCCAGGTATCACGCAATTCGGTTAATAGTTGGATCGCTTGATCTAAAATCTCAACATCTTTCTTTATATTAGCTTGAACCAATAAATTATTGATATAATCATATAACTGATATAAGTTTTTCGCAATTTCACCAGTATCCATATTTAAAGCAGCTGATAACTCACTAACGATATCTTGGGCTCTAATTAATTTTTCATGAGCCTCTGCAATCTTGGACTGATTAATCATTTCCTTAGCTTGATTACTAAACTTAATCGCCCCATCAAACATCATTACTACCAATTCGCCTTGAGATGCAGTCGATACTTGAGTTTTCTTATAAATTTGATATGCATCTAAACCCATCCTTGGCCGCCCCCCTTACATGACTTCTGAAATTATACCCTGCAGTCAATCAATATCCCGATTAGTTTCTTAATTTCAGCAAGTAAATCTAATAATTTTTCAGGAGGTATCTCCCGAATCACCTTTTCTTCCTCCAGAACAGCTTCTGAACGATCCAATACTCTTACCATGACCCGATTTGTTTCTTCATGAATCGAAAACTCTAAACGGCGATCAATGACATCCATAGTTTTATTTAAATCATCGACCGCTTTTTCTAAATAATTTTGAGTTGCATCTTCAGAAACGGGTGTTCCTTCAACTTTACTGGCTTGTTGTACTACTTTACCCACTTCGTTATTTATGACAGGTTTTATGTCGGAATTAGTTTCCCAAGTTGCAACTTTCGGGGAACTACCTATACGTATCATAAAAATTCCTCCACAAATAATATTATACCTTTAATAAAATTATCGGCAAAAGCTGGTAATACTTTATTACAAGCTGGAAATTTAAGATTGGTCTTCAGGTGATTGCTTTAAAACTTTGGTTAAATCTTGAACATTAAAAGCCTTTGATAGTACTGCTCTTCTATTTTCTTCTTGAATTTCCTGATAAACTTCTTGCCGATGCACACTAATATCCTTTGGAGCTTCAATTCCGACTTTAACTTGATCCCCACGTATATCTACAATCACTACTCTGATATGATCACCGATCATAATGCTTTGGTCTACTTTTCTTGTCAGAACTAACATCAAAATGTCCCTCCCTGGACTATATCCTTCCCTAATAAAACTGAATTAGACTGATTGGCTACGTACTTCTTTTAATTTCCGTTTTTTCTCTTGCTCAAATTTAGATTTTTGCAGTTCCGCCAAAACATTATGACGAATGCGGTAATCACTATCGGTTAAAACAACCTGTTTACCCAGCTTCTGTTTGTTATTAATCACCAATGGGGCTTGTAAATTTATGGTCATATCAGCTACATTTTCCGGTATTGTCACAATTCCATAAACTGAACCATCTTTAGCATCTTCAAGCTTTAAATCCTGAACATGCTGTGCTTCTAAAGTTACGTGATAATCTGGCTTAATAAGCTCAGGCATAATTACTACAAAAGCCAATTCTGGCTCATCAATACATTGAAGAAAACTAAAAATACTATTTTTCTCATGTAATAGAATATAACGTTTATACTCCTCAAAGCCTAAAATACCTGAGGGAAATGTAATAATCTTTTCCGCATCAACAACGATTTCGCCAAACCGGTCGGTATTCAATACCATATTTGCTCATCCTCTAATATCAAATTTTGATCCTTTTGCAACACTAACATCTACCTTTCCAGGTATACAATAAGTCATAACTGGGTATGTTTGAACACTTAAATCCACCTTACTTCTCGTCCAATTAATCTTCAACTCATAGTGCATCTCAATCTTTGGTGGAGTTTTCGGAATCGCAGCTACATTTAGCTCTGGAATATCAGAAATCATATATTGTTTAGCTATTTGAGGTAATATATTTTTACCAGTTGTTAGGACATCCAGCAGCCGATCACCCTCACGAGCTATGCGTGCTATCCCAGATAATACCTCTTGTTTTCCAGCTAAAGCTGCTTCTTTGGCTAAATCCATGTAGTTACCCAAACCCATTTCGCGCATAGCATCATCTTGATCGATAATCATTTCCGGACCAAAATATTCAGCTTCAAACCCACCAGGATTTTGACGAATACTGATTTCAGGAAATCTATAGGACAAATTTAACTCGGGAAAAGTGATATCAATTAATAAACGCACTAATAATCATCCTATCGCAGAAAATCTACTAAAGATGGCTGGAGAATTCTTGCCCCAACTGATAATGCTGTGCGATAAATATGCTCTTCATTTTTCAATTGCATAATCGTTTCTGCATAATCCACACCTTGGACATTCTTAAGTAATTTATTGAAATTTAAACGCAAATCTTGTAAGCGTTCTTCTGCTAAGTCAGCTCTAGCCATTCGCGCGCCTACATCAGCACGATGGCGTAGAACCCTATCCAAGGTTTGTTCTAACTCCCCAAGATTCTGATTGCTCAAATCAGTAACATTATTATTAATTAAATTTTCTCGCACATCTTTGATTAAATTAAGAATGGGAGTGAATAGTTTTTCCTCAACCACATCATTAACTTTTTCCGCATCAGCCACATTAACAGTCAGGTAAGAATTAGTACTGACTTCAAATTCTACTTTGGTTAAATCACCAGTGGCAGTACGATATCCGCCTTGGTAAATAACGTTAAAATATTCGGCTGAATTTGGATCATCTGACTCACGAACAAATGGCTTAACAGTAGTCAGTTGTCCAGCAAATATGTACTTGCTGCCATGAGTAGAATTGCCAAGCTGAATAATGCTATCAAACAATTGCTCAGCTTCTTGGGCTAAGGCAAATCGGGCAGCATCGTCTTGAGTATCATTAGCTCCCATGGTGATAATATCACGAAGACGATGCAATACATTTGTTAATGAATCTAATGCTGAATCAGTAGACTCTAACCAAGATTGTGCATCAGCAGCTCCACGTAAATACTGCTCAGTTTCAATTAGGGAACTATTTAAATCCATAATATTGCTGATAGTAGCTGGACTATCGGAAGGACGATGCACTTTTCTTCCGGACACTAATTGTTCACTAAGCCGATCATAACGTTTCAGTCCCTGGTTAAGATTACGTAACAAATTAATATTCATGCTTTTATTGGTAATCCTCATTGCTTATCCCTCCTATCGACCGACCGCACCCATACGATTAATAATCGTATCCAATGCTTCATCCATGGCAGTCATGATTCGGGCAGCCGCATTATAGGCATGTTGAAATTTAATCATATCTGCCATTTCTTCATCTAAATTAACTCCTGAAATAGATTCACGTAATTTTTCTAAATGATCACCTAAAGCAATTCCATTTTCTACCATAACATTAGCTTCCATGGCTCGAACACCTAAACCAGCAATAATTGCGTTAAAGCTATCACTCAATTTAGGTTGGTCTGGTTGATAAGGCGTGTGCCGAAGAGAAGCGAGCTGCAATGCAATATTTCCATTACCGCGAACTACTTCACCGTTATGCAATTCATTACTTGCAGCGATTTGATTCGGATCAGTAATATTTACTCTGATTAATAAGCTTGGATCATGTTCCTTTGTTACTGAATCAGGAGTACCACCAAGAACATCTACTACAAAAAAGTCTTGACCAGGATTACTATCTAAATCGTAACCTTGCCTATGAATTTCATTAACTGTATTAATAAAATTAGCTGTCCATTCATTTAACTGTTCAATATATCCTTGGACACCAGGGAAATTGTCAGTTCCATCACGGAAAACTAATACTCCATACAGTTCACCGCTAGTAACGTGAACAGGCGCATTAGATCCCTGCCAAATCACTTCTACTCGTTCATATCCCAAGTCAAAGTTTTTAGCTGTCTCTAACGCATAAGTTCTAGTCCGATCAACTAATGTAGCACCACTAATGCTTACCGTAATCTGTTGACTTTCACTTTCTACAACTTCAATATTGGTAATCTGGGATAATTGTTGCAACAATTCATCACGCTTATCAAGCAGGTCATTAGCTTGATAGCCAGCTACAACCACCTTACTGATTTGCTTGTTTAAATCAGCAATTTGCTGAGCTATAGTATTGATTTCGGATACCTTAATTTCCGCAATAGTGTTCATATTGTCCCGTTGTTTGCCTAACTGAGATCGCACATGACGAATTGATTCAGCCAAAGCTTCAGCTGTTTGTAAAACAACGGTTCTATTTGCATCACTTTCTGGATTACGACTTAACTCACTTAAAGAATCCCAAAATTTATTCAAAGCCTGGTGAATTCCGTGCTCGGAAGGCTCATTGAAAATTAATTCAACTTGAGTTAATCCATCCTTTAGTGTTTGCCAATAACCTAGATTATGACTTTCCTGACGCAAACGCATTTCCACAAACTGATCGCGCATTCGGGTGATTTGACCGATCTCAACACCAGTGCCAACCATACCAACACTCGGATTATGCGTAAACTGTGGAATGGGATAGGGTTGGCTAGAGGTATGAACAGCAACCTGGCGAGAATATCCAGGTGTATTAGCATTAGCTACGTTATGTCCAACTATGTCCAAAGACCGCTGCTGAGCTTGTAAAGCACGTCTTGCTATTTCAATACCAGTAAATGAAGTTCTCATATTCACACCTTCCGATCAAATAAAGATTTATGGCTAGATTGTTGCCCTTTTTTCTCATAAGTGCTTGGCGAATCATTTATAAATAAATTCAAACTAAACTGAATGAAATTCAAAGATTCACTAATCAGTTCCTGGTTAACAAGATTCACGGATTGCAAGCGAGCAACCCCTTCTTGTAATTCTTGGAAAAGTTCCGTAAGAACAGGATGTTTAGTCCTTTCCAGCCATTCTGGCATAGTTTCACCAGGACTGACTATATCAAAAAGCTGATGTCGTTCTTTTTCGAGCCGCTCTAGCTGAACAAGCAGTTCCTCCTCTTGATGAGTAATCATTGCCACTTGTTCAGCATTCGATATCTGCTCTCTTTTCCGTTCTGCTAAACCAATCAACTCTTGAATTACTGATAATTGTTTCTTTACTACCTGTATAAAAACATCGATTACTTGCATTTCTTACACCTTCTGACTAGTGTACTTTAGCATACTCATTGCTATTTCTTTACCGCTCCGATGATAATTGCCAGAGGCTAGCTCTTCTTTAATTCTAATTGCTTTAGCACTTGGCTCTTGTGGCAGATATACTTTCGCTAGAACCGCTTGCAACTCTTTTCCTTCATCTGAAAGAGTTACGATATCTTGTTCACTGCCGGATGCTTTGCTTTTTTTGATCCGTTCTACCTTAGCCTGCTGTTCATAAATAAGACCGATGCGATGAACAGGCTTATTCGAAATATGCATTGTTATGCCCCCCTTATCATTTTTATCGACAAACCTCGCCTTAACTTTAATCAGTTACCATATCATTTTAGTCTACGACCACGGATTTCATCATATAAATGTATTTTTCCAGTTATACGCTCCTCAATCTCTTGCTTGGACTCGTCCTCATCCTTCTTAACTGATTTGCTGCCTTCTTTTATTTGAGCACTGCATTCATTACAAAGTCTTCCACTTTCAATTTTCTTATCACAAATGGCACAACGCAAAACTACATCCACTGGCCTCATTTTTAATCGGCCTTCCTCAATAAACTCATTGATTCGCTCTATGCTAACTTCTGTTGCTTGAGAAACTTCTGCTACTGTAGCATAACGATTTTTCATCAAATATTCTTTTACCTTTGCAAAATCTTGATTTCTTTTGTTGTAGCAGCTTTGACATATTTTCATTGTAGGGTGAGCAAAAATCTTGTTGCACTCCTGACAATTTTTGATCATCAATAAATCCCCCTTATACGTTTCCCACACTTTGGGCTAAGAACAACCCCATTGGATGCCCCTGGTATTTGCATATTAAATTTGCTAACGAACTAAAAGTTATCCCCGTAGTAAATATATCGTCAATAACTAGCAAATGTTTAGCTCTGACATGTTCTGCCTTACTTATTACGAAGGCATTATTTAGATTACGACGGCGTTCACTAGGACTTAAGCCACTTTGCGGGAGGGTATCTTTCACGCGAAAAACCTTGTTAAATATTGGCCGGCGCCATACTTTAACAATTCCTTCGGCAAAGGCTAAAGCCTGATTAAAACCGCGTTTTCTTTGGCGCGAAAAATGCAACGGTACCGGTAACAGATAATCAACTTTTTGCATAATAGCTAGTTCTCTAACCGCCAAACCCATTAACTGACCAAAAGTAACAGCTAATTGATAATCATTTTGATATTTGATCTGATTAAGTAATTCTTTAATCCGCCCATCGTAAGTTGCTAATGCATAGGCTGG
>ERZ773359.5538-NODE-5538-length-11980-cov-5.131321_pt1 | contig 11980 bp, 9 predicted proteins | sample MGYA00374955_ERZ773359 | MGnify/ENA primary metagenome ERZ773359 (study PRJEB29098, sample SAMN04486028) | biogas fermenter metagenome | study: EMG produced TPA metagenomics assembly of the Biogas fermentation microbial communities from Germany - Plant 4 DNA1...
TCGAGGTGGAGCGAACCAGTTTGACCCCCTTGCCGGATACCGAACGCCTCCGCCCTTTCCTGCAAAGCGGGGATTCTTTACCGTACTCGCCAATCCGGCACCAAACAAAGTGCCAGCGCCCACTCCTCCAAGCTGTAGTGCCGACCAAAGAACAGCATCGAGGCAATGGCAGCCGCGTTCTGTACCAGGCCTGCCGCCGTGGGAACAGCAGATTCTGCGTGCGTTAGCAAGATTCCCGCGATGACACCGGATAGGACCTGAAAAACCATCATCGGGAAGATGATCCCACTCAGGTATACGGTGAAGGCGGCCATAACACCTTCAAACCCTGGGCACACCAACTGAACCAAGAATTCGGCCAGAGACTTCCCGATGGCGACAAACGCCAAACCCAAAACCAGCATGACCCAGACTACGTTACTCGCAACTCGCAAAGCCAAAGACCGCCTCCCGGCCGCACTTCTCGCGGATGTGCGAATAGCCTGGTCTTGAACGTGGTAGCGAACGCGTGACTCATAATCGTAAAGAACATGGCCGATATCGTCTTCTGCGCTACTAGATGGGCGTCGGTCGCCAAAGCGGCCCCGAAGACAACAGCTAGCGAAGCCTCCCGAGCAAAAAACCCAAGACTTGGCCACCACCGTGAAGCATCTAACAATCCCCGTTGCCTTAGCCAGCGCGGGCTTTGTAGACGCGTTCTACTGATAGTAATACTTAGTAATACTACCGTCTGCACCAGGTGCACTTCCCTTTCGAAGACTGCCATCACAAGAACAGCACCCTGACTTCTCCTTAATCGAGCCCGGCGCCATTTTCCGAAGTGTGTTAATCGAAGAAACGACAGCGGCCGTCGCTCTTCGATGTTTATCGTTGCTTTGAGCGTGCTTCTCCGCATCCGCATTCCATGGACTGTCAACTACACACCCGACAACCCTCTGGCAACACGCACTTACTCCTCTGTCGTGCGATTCTTCTGAGTCTCTTCAAGAACAACATCTGCAGGCGGACATTATCACTCACTCAGCAGCTATATTCAGCTTTACCCACTCACACCAAAGGGCCTCCGCCTCCTCCCTCCCACATTTACACGGGCGGACTCGCAGACGACTCACTGCGCCGCTGTCGTCTCCTGGACCGTCTGGAATGCGCGCCACGAGCGTCAACCTCAGGTATCCGACCCAGCACTGGCAAGCCTAACCAGCGCTCCACATCCTCTACCGACTTGAGGGTCGTATCCAGAATCTCCAACACAAACGCCAACCCTAGGCCGACAAAAACCCCCAAGAAACCACCAATAACCATATTCAGCTTCTTCTTGGGCTTCACCGGAGAACGGGGTGTAATCGCTCTATCGATCACCGTCACTCCAGCGGCTTTAACCGCTTCTGCTATTCGATACTCCTCGTACTTATTCTTCAACAACAGATACATCTGTTCCAACACACTCTGATTACGAATCAAGCGCGACAGCTGAACCTCTTTGCTGGGGAGCCCCGCGAGCGACCGCTCAACTTCCGCGATCAACTCACCCATCGCTTGCCGCTTCGCCTGCAGGGCTACCTGTTCGACCTCGAGGGTCATGACCTGCTGCACGATCGACTGGTAGTTGGGGTTAATAGCCATGGTCTCAGTGCTTATGATGCGCTCCACCTCTTGATCCATCCGGGATCGTATCTGTTCAATCTCCATGCGGATGGCGGCAATCCGCGGATGGTCAGACGCGTACTGAAGCTCCGCTGTGGACAACTGTGTCTCGAGATCAAACAATCGCGTCCGATACTGCATGATCATCGGGTTGTTGGCAATCGTCGTGGAAGAAATGGTAGTCGGCGACTCCGCCTCAAGTCTCCGGCGCAACTCCGCCAACTTGCGTTCCACCTGATCCAAGGCTACTTGCGCCTCAGCCTGTGAGTTTTCGAGTGACGACAGTCGGCTGAGCACCGCCCTGGCCTCCTCACTCGGAGCCACCACCTTCTCCTCTTCCTTGAAGCGACGCAACTCGTCTTCCGCCCGACGCAGGTCCGCTTCCACTATCTTCAACTGCTCGCCAACAAATTCCCGGGCACTTCGAGCATCTTCCGTGTTCACTTCTTGATTTAAACTCATAAACGCGTCAACCAACGCATTGGCTCTCAACTTCGCCTGCTCCGGATCGGGATGCTGTACCTTGATCCGAATCGCATCGGTGCCTGACACGAGTTGCACGCTGATGCTATTACGAAACGCCGCGAACTCGAGAGAATGTACATCATAGTCGAATCCGAGTGCCTGCGCCGTGCGCATGGCCAATGTGCGACTCTTGAGGATCTCCACGTAGTTCTGATTCTGATTCTTCCCCACCATACCCATGCCGTCAATAAAGGCCAACTGGCTACCACCACTGTCTTGAACCAGCACGGTCGTAGTAGCTTCATAGATGGGAGTCACGAGCTGACTGGCCAATCCTGCCCCAATCACTGCCGCCAAGAACATGGCGACAACAATCCACTTCCGCCGCCATACGGCTCGCGCCAGCTCACGCAAATCGATGGTCTCTTCCTCAATAAGGTACTCGGCCATGCCGTTCCCCCCGTACAACCCCGAGATAATCCAGTGCGCCGTACTCGTATTCCTGCGGAAATCCGCTATATTCCGCGAAATAGCTACTCGTAATAATAGTAGTAATAACTGTACCCATCCCGCATACTAACCCGGTTAAGCACCACACCCACGACGCGCGCGCCTACGGCCGCAAACTGTTCCTTGCTACGCTTGGCCAGTTCCCTGGGGACAGTGCCTGCATTGATCACCAACAGCACCCCATCCACTAGCGGCGCGATGATCGAAGCATCAGTGACCGGAATCGTCGGAGGGGCGTCATAGATGACCAAATCCGCCCTATCCTCCAGCTCCTTGACCAACTCCCTCATGCGCTCCGTCTCCAACAGCTCCGCGGGATTAGGGGGCTTGGGCCCGGAGGTGAGTATCATGAGATTTGGCTCGGAGGTCGGGGTCAGGCACTCATCCGCCGTCGCCTCGCCGATCAGGATGTTGGAAAGCCCGCGTCCGTACGCTGCCAACCCGAAGTATTGCGAGAGCGCTGGCTTTCGCAAATCCGCGGACACCACTATGACTCTCTGTCCCGCTTGGGCGACCACACAGGCGAGGTTAGCCGTGATCGTGCTTTTCCCCTCTCCCGGGCCGGGACTGGTAACAAGCAGACTGCGCAGCCTACCTCCCGCAACGGCATAGCGCAGATTGGTTCTTAGGTTCCTGTAGGCCTCCACCACAGGAGACCTTGGATCCATCTCCGTAATCAACTGCGTTTGTCGCGGTGTCCCTCGCATTCCGGTTCACATCCTCAAACAAAGATGACAATCCAGAAGATGTAACGTAGAATCAAGACTCTTCAACCAAAAGCTCTCTACGGGTGTGCCAAAGGCCGGGCCCTACCCTACTCAGTCGCGCACATTCGCCGCGGCGGCAATAGCCGTCTTGATGATCTCCGCCGCCTCAGCATCGGGTGCGGTCACATAGACCGGTTTGGCTAGCCCTAAAAAGACGGGCCCACTGACCTCCGCATCGCCGAGCCGTTGCACCAACTTAAGCGCGATGCTCGCCGCCTCTAAATCAGGAAAGACCAGTACATTGGCCATCCCAGTCAGATCACTGAAGGGATAATTCGACTCCAGTATCTCCGGTGTGACGGCAGTATCGGCCTGCATCTCACCGTCCACAATCAGTTCCGGTTGTTGGGCCTTCACCAACTCTGCCGCCAGCCGCATTTTCTCGGCAAAGGGGTGACGGTGTGAACCGAAGTTCGAAAAACTGAGCATGGCGATATGCGGTTCAATGCCCCTCTCCCGCACATAGGTGGCTGCCTCAATCGCGATACCCGCCAACTGCTCCGCCGTCGGATCAACGTTCACCACCGGATCCGTAAAAAAGAAAGTGTGTCCTTTGGCTAGCACAATGTACATCCCCGCCACGCGGTCTATTCCGGGGGACGTACCTATCACCTGCAGGGCCTGCTCCAGCACCTGCCCGGCATCGTGAATCACACCGCTCACCATGGCATCGGCAGCGCCGCGGCGCACCATCATCGCCGCAAAATACGTGGGCATCTTCATCAGCTGTAGCGCCTCATGGCGAGTGAGCCCCTTGCGCTGACGCAATCGAAAGAGCATATCAGCATAACCGCGCAGATCCGGCGAATCCGAAGAATCGATCACTTGCAACTCCTGTTCTCCGCCCAGCTTCTCAAGCCGATCCGCCACCATCGCCGGTCGGCCGAGCAAGATCGGCTTTACCAGTCCATCTCGCTGCAACTGTAGCGCGGCCCGAACGACGGAAGTCACTTCTCCTTCCGGGAAGACCACGGTACGCATCTTGGCCCGGGCTCGACGCAGGAACTTCCTATGCAACTCGTGCTTGCGCGTAAAACGCGATTCAAGATCGAGCCGATACTCTACCGGATCCACCTCTAGACGAGCCACACCGCTGGCCATCGCCGCTTCGGCTACCGCTGAAGCCACCCAACTCAACAGCCGCGGATCCAGCACCTTCGGAATGATATAATCCCGGCCAAAGGAAAGCTCGTCCCCGCCGTATAGACGACAAAGCGTCCCAGGTACCTCTTCGCGCGCCAAAGCCGCCAATGACCGGGCCGCAGCTTGCTTCATCTCTTCATTGATCCGCGTCGCCCGCACATCCAGAGCCCCGCGAAAGATGTAAGGAAAAGCCAAAGCGTTGTTCAGTTGATTGGGGTAATCACTGCGCCCCGTTGCTACAACCGCATCCGGACGGGCTGTATAGGCCTCTTCATAGCTGATCTCCGGATCCGGATTGGCCAGGGCAAAGACAATGGGCCTGGCGGCCATGGTCTTCAGCATCTCTTGGGTGACTATCCCACCTACCGACAGCCCCACAAAGACATCCGCCCCGATAAGCGCCTCTTCGAGAGTTCGAAGCGTCGTGTCTTGCGCGAACTCTCGTTGCCACTCATTCAGACCTCCCGGGCGGCCTTCATATAGCACACCGTGGATGTCACACAGGAGGAGATGTTCCTTCTTGACACCCAGGCCTAATAAGAAACCAGCACAAGCCAGACCCGCGGCACCGGCGCCGCTGATCACCACCCGCACCTCATCGATCTTTTTGTCTACCAGCTCCAGGCCGTTGAGCAACCCGGCGCCGACCACCACAGCCGTAGCGTGCTGGTCATCGTGAAAAACAGGGATGTCCACACAGTTGCGCAGTGCTTCTTCGACCACAAAGCAGTCCGGCGCCTTTATATCCTCCAGATTGATACCACCGAACCCCGGCGCCATAGCCTTAATGACGCGAACCAGCTCCTCGGGATCGCGCACATCCAGTTCGATATCATACGCATTGATATCCGCCAGACGCTTAAACAGGACCGCTTTGCCTTCCATCACGGGCTTGCTAGCCAGAGCACCGACATCACCCATTCCCAGCACCGCGGTACCGTTGGAGATCACCGCCACCAAATTGCCGCGCCCCGTGTATTTGAAGACCGACTTCGGATCCCGCACGATCTCGCGTACAGGCTCCGCCACACCCGGTGTGTAAGCCAGCGACAAATCGCGCGGCCTGGCGCATGACTTTGTGGCCTGCAGGGCCACTTTGCCAGGCTGGCCCTGTTCATGATAGGCCAGGGCCTCCTGTCGGGTCACTTTGAGATTCATCCGTGTTTACACCCCTCCGCGGCTGGATGAGAGTGCTCTGGTTGGTACACTCTTTCTATCGCGAGCAAAGATTCCCTGCCATTCGCACTACGAAGTCCCGAGATCATAACTGTTCAAATACGATTCCTGCTCGGGAGTGAGTCTTTCGATCCGAATCCCCATCGATTCCAGCTTCAGCCGCGCCACTTCACGGTCTATCTCCTCAGGGACGGCATAGACCTTGGCCTCCAACTCATGGGCCTTTTCAAACAGGTACTGCACAGACAGCGCCTGATTGGCGAAACTCATATCCATTACCTGAGGCGGATGCCCCTCCGCGGCAGCCAGATTGACCAACCGACCCTCCGTGAGCAGATGTATACGGCGCCCGTCGGGCATCACGTACTCCTTCACGTCTTCCCGCACCGAGCGCTTCTCTTGGGCCACTTCTTCCAGAGCCTGGACATTGATCTCCACGTCAAAATGCCCGGCATTGGCCACCAAAGCTCCGTCTTTCATCACCGCGAAGTGATGGGCGTCAATCACGTGCCGATCACCTGTCACGGTGACGAAGATGTCGCCTTCTCGGGCCGCCTCCGTCATGGGCATCACCCGGTAGCCGTCCATCACCGCCTCAATGGCCCGGAGCGGATCGACTTCCACTACGATCACCTGCGCCCCGTGTCCCTTGGCCCGCATGGCCACGCCGCGGCCGCACCAACCATAGCCCACAACGACAAAGGTGGTGCCGGCCAGCAGCCTATTCGTAGCTCTGATGATACCGTCGATTGTCGATTGGCCCGTACCGTAGCGGTTATCAAACATATGCTTGGTGAGGGCATCATTGACCGCGATCACCGGGAAAGGCAGCTTACCGTGAGCCTCCATCGCTCGCAGACGGATGACGCCCGTAGTCGTCTCTTCCGTGCTGCCCATGATCTTGGGTATAAGCTCCTGCCTTTCACTCAACACGGTATTCACCAGATCGGCACCATCATCCATCGTCACGTGCGGCTCATGATCGAGCACCCGATGAATGTGCCGGTAATAGCTCTCGGTATCCTCACCCCGCACCGCATAGGTCGGGATACCGTATACCTCGTTTAACGCAGCCGCCACATCATCCTGAGTCGACAACGGGTTGGAGGCACACAAAGCCACTTGCGCCCCGCCCGCCGCCAACGAGCGCATCAAATTGGCCGTCTCCGTAGTCACGTGCAGACATGCCCCCACAATCAGCCCGTCAAGCGGCCGCTCCCGCTGCCAACGCTCCCGAATCGATGCCAACACGGGCATCCCCGCGTCAGCCCACTCAATACGACGCTGGCCCTCACTCGCCAAGGCCCGATCTTTGCACTCACCGCGCATATCTCATACAGCTCCTGTCGTTTCCGCTCACCGCCAAGAGATGTCAAGAGCGCATCTCCATGGGTTTCAAAAGAGATTATACCACCTTTTCCCGTGACGCAATCACCTTCCTCTGTCCAGTCAGTGCCGTCCGTGAGTCGAATTCAGAGCCTCGCTCGCCGGTGACTCTGGGGGAGTGGCACGTCATCCAGCCAATCACGGGGCTTTCCCGCCTCGCGGTCGCGATAGCGGCACGCCGGGAACCCAGACCGAACAGGGTGTCCATCGTACATGCCGGAAACCCGTCGTCGGGATGCCTCCCACCACTCGTAGAACACCTTGGCGAACATCTCCCGCATGACTGTCCAAGGATTCTATTCCTGTTCTTTGAAGGACATTTCGATTGCCGTGCGAAGTCTCTTTAGTAAGACGCCCTGGCTTCCTCTCTGGTGTGATGCTACTGACACCTATTTCAAGCAGGGCGTCCTTTTTTCTTGTTGTTTCGTCACCGCTACTGTCCCAAAAAGCCAGAACGTCATCATTTTAGCATCTTGTTCGGAGGGCTGATAGACCTGAGGGTATGAGGTTTGGCGGAATAGCGGGCCGGGGTTAAAAGATTCAAGGAAAGGATGACCAAGTTGCTTTCAAACCGTATCAGTCTAACCATTCAAGGCCCTTCGGCCGAGACTGGCTGGATTCGTTCCAGCGGAGCACTCGGTTCGAGTGGGCAGCGTTACCGTTTACCAAACCTGAGACGTCACTGTGTCGTTGCTACCCCAGACTCAATGACTCACACCTTCGACTTCCGTCGGATCCCGAAGGTCGATCAAATCCCGTCAATGCGGTCGTGTGCGTCACGATAGCCCGACACCCCCCCAGTTTACTTTCACGACTGAAGACAGAAGGAGATCACGATCGGGCGAGATCAGTATGGATTACGACGAAAACCTCAGCTCAATATCGGCTGAGACGTCGAAAAATGGACCTTCATGCGCACCCGCATAGCAGAGACGCCAAACATGCACGCAAACGGCTCTGGTTCTTGACTTCTCGCCACAAGAAGGGGCTTGATGGTCCGTTGCCTATCAATCCTCACTCGTGGGAGGTCAAAACGCCCACTTCGCGCTTTTCCTACGACAAAGGGCTTTCAACCTGGGGCCCTACGCCGAGCCGCCGCTAACCCGAGCACGGTCCTGACCTGTCCGGCAGCGACTATAGTGCCCAACCTACGGCGAACGTTGCCAAGCCTACCTTGAGATCAACCACCCCAAGACTCAGAAACACGCCCCCACTCTGCCTCCATCGCGCTACGAAGTGGGTAGGCAAACGGCTCCATCACCCGTTGACATCTACTGCCCCCTGGGCGTTGTCTACGAGAATCTCGCGCAGCCCGTAGGCGCCCTACAGGCCTCCACCCGAGCCACGGAAATCGTTGTTGTGGTCCTTAGCCAAGGGACTCGCGCTTAAACCACTTCTCGGTGTGCCGTGCGGTTTCACCGCTACGATGACACATAGCGTTGCATCCAGGGCCTTCGATGGTTCGTGGCCCTCTGTAGGTCGCTAGGCAAGGAAACGACAACCGATCAAGCGTGCCAAGCTTTCTCCGCGTCATGCAGTCCGATCTCACGGGAAGCTATTTATGACATGATAACCCCCCTCCTGGCTCCCAGAAAAAAGAGGGCAAGCGACAACATCAGTTGGGCCAGATTACCTTCAGAAAAGCCAGCATGTCATCGCTCCGGTAGAGCATCGTGCGCGCATCTATCTGTTGCGCCCGGATTCCTGCAGTCTTCCTTTGGGGTGCGCGATACGGGTAGACATAGCGCACCTCCCAGGCATATGGCGGCTCAAACCATACCGGGGCAACCTTGTCCATATCTTCACATGCGGCACTTACAGCGTTTTCAATCTGAGCGCACACTTCCTCCGGCGACCCATGCCGCGCCCGTTGCCACCCCTCGCCCCACTTGGTCACTACCGTTGATATCCCGGGTACCAAGGCCTCGGCCTCGGCTACGAGCTTGTCGTCTCCGGAGGCGAATATCACCGGCACCCCCTGATACCCCGCCAGAGCCGTCCAAAAGCCGAACTCCCCTACATAGACCCCGTTAATCCGGTAGTAGACAATCGTCTTCGACGAGCCTGTATGACACAACGGCGCATGAGCCATACCCGCCATGGCGTGTTGTCCCACAAACATCATGGCATCATACTCGCCAAGCGCCATGAAACGGGACCGAAAGGGGTCTTTACCCCGTACATAGACGGCTCGCTTATCCATCTCTTCCGGGATCAGACCTCCGGAGCCGTGACCGTCCAATACCTCCACGACGGCGTCAGGATCTACGGTGAAAACACCTCGAACGCATGCATTGACCTCTTGTGTGAGTCTATACATGGAGGCAAATCGAAAGGCTTCGTCTCCGTAGGTTTGACTGAACCGCTCCACCCCGGAAGGGCCCTCCAGATCGGTGATGATAAATATCCTCACGGATAGCTCAACTCCCCCTGACAGACTAGACACACTTTCACCGAGCGCGAGCATTCCCCTTCTGAACCGTATGGACCGGACGAGAGACAACGTTCTCGCCAGGTAGGCAAGGAGAGCCAAGACGGTCAAAGCCAGCCTGCACTCTGTATTCGTGGCCCGGTCATACCACGAAAACGAGACGGCCAACCAGGGCAAAGGAGACAGGCCATTCGAGGAGCAGGACCACTCGCGCCCAGCAATGAGATCACAAAAGGGCTACCCGGTCTTCGAAGATCACCATGGCATAGGCGGCTGGAAACAGATGACCGAGGCTGACAGGCTGCTTGGGCACCGTCTCCGCGGGTATCATCAGACCGCCCAAAGGAATTGATGGAGATAGATGATCTGCGGCCGAATAACAGCGCAGCGGCTGTTGCGCGCCGGCGCTCCGATGTGAGCCCGGTCCGATGCAAGCAAGCAAATGCGGTTTAGGAAAAACACAAGCGAGTAGGTACTCCAATTCACGGGCAACGGCGATGTGTAGAACGGGGAGCAGCCAGGGTGATGACATCGGTGACCACCGCCGTGTGTAACACAGTAGAGCAGGTTGATACGGCTAACAACGGCGATGCCGGCACACAGTTAACCTTGTAGCTGCGCAGGATGTCCGCCTCCCTCGCCTAAGCAACCCGTGTGAACAGGCCTAAAATCAGATCTGCACGCACGGCATAGATGACCAGAGTTGATCCCCGAAAGCCCGGTTGAGTTGGACCATTATACCCCCCACGGAGAGGCAGAACCCGACAGGCAACATGTAATTCATCAAGAGCAGGATCCGGTTGCGCAGACCTGGGTGAGACTCGAATGAAAAGCGCATGAAGGCCTTCATCCGGTTTCTCCTTCTCGGTGTTCGGCTTGCGTATGCATGGCAAGCGATGCTCCGGCATCGCTGACTTTCGTCAGCTCTCAGAAGCGCTCTCTCCGGAGAAGGACGCTCCACCCTAAGATGGATCAGCTCGTCCATGATGTCGTCGATGAGCTGCGACCGCGGTGGACCCCGATACAGACGTGAAGAGAACGGTGTATTCGTCCTGTGGAACCTTGCGAGTGACCATGGGAAACGTAGCCTCGGCGAGCCTGCCGTGAGTCTAAGACCATGGTCAGACCGACACCGATGGCGATGATCTCTCTTGGGCTGCCAGTGACAACCGGACGGCCTCGCCGCAGGATGGCCACGCGGTCGGGCATCGTCTCAGCCTCGGTCGTATCATGCGTTGGCAGGACAATATCGGCGCTTTGTTCTCTCAGCTCTCTAATCAATCGGTGCACGTTGTTGCGGCGAACTACATCCCAACGCCCTGGCCTGCGGTGATCTCGTCCAAAAAAGAACCTAAGGGCTATGAACGACGGCCAAACCTAAGCCCAGACGTCCGGCTGCCCAGTGGACAGGGCATGATACTGAGTCTTCAGCTTTCCGGCAGCTCAAGGCGCTCCAAGAGAGAAAGACGGGGATCGGCGCCTTGATAGACAACAGACAGCTCCATGGCCTCAGCGATGATCTGATATCCCGGAAGCGCCCCAGTCCAAAGCTGAACTCGATCACTTGAACTAGCGGACGGGATTCTCGGACAAACTCGATGCCATCACCTGCATCGTACCGCCGCGAAGGCGCCTCCATCCTTCCAAGCACTCCGGAGTGCTCATCTTGCCTGCGCCGGTCGGACCCGAAAAGCCGAATACCTCGCCGCACTTCACCTGAATGCCGATGCCATCAACGGCCACCGCTTTGCCGCAATGCTTGCGAGATCTCCTGACATCCACCGCCACGTCTTCTACGGAGTCATCGGCGGTGTTTCTCAGCGTTACATGACAATACCGGATTACGCCCTCCGGCACCTCAACAAATAACATGTGATTTGATAGCCCGCATCGGAAGGGGTATGCACAACTGCGTATAATAGCCATATAGCATTTGTCATAGCTTCATTTGGAAACACAGAAGACATAAGAATGAAAGGAAGTAAACGTCATGCGAAAAGGGCTCCCACCCGTACTGTTAATGGTCGTCATCGGGCTTTCCATGGCCTTCTCCGTGATGGCCAATGAGAAGAGCATCACAGCCTTTCTGTGGAAGGCGTGGACAATGCCCCCGCACGAACCCATCGGACAATGGCTGGAACTCGTCCGCGAGGAGTTCCAAACCCGGTACCCCGACGTGACCGTTGAGTACATGTATGCCGATTTTGGAGCCGACCACCTCATTGTCACCATTGCAGGAGGATTGGCGCCCGATGTGGCCATTGCCTCTATCGGTTACGCCCTTGACCTCTACGATCAAGGCCTACTCAGATCCCTTTCCGACTACTGGAACAAAAGCAGCTTAACCAAATACGACTTCTTCCCCTCGGCCATGATATTCAACCAAAGAGACGGCCAGATCTTCGGTGCCCCTTGGTCCATGGAGAGCTATGGCATCATCTACAACGCTGAACTGCTG
>ERZ773359.5542-NODE-5542-length-11979-cov-5.711255_pt1 | contig 11979 bp, 12 predicted proteins | sample MGYA00374955_ERZ773359 | MGnify/ENA primary metagenome ERZ773359 (study PRJEB29098, sample SAMN04486028) | biogas fermenter metagenome | study: EMG produced TPA metagenomics assembly of the Biogas fermentation microbial communities from Germany - Plant 4 DNA1...
ATATGCTTATTAATTGGCTGGAAAACATATTGCAAAATTTACCATCTATTCTGGTGTCTATAGGTTTATTGGTGTTATCGCCTATACTCGCGATCTACTTTTTACTGGATTGGCCCAGAATTACCCAAAGCATTATTAATCTGGTACCGGCCAGGGTAAGGGGAGAATGGCTTCGTTTACTGCAGGAAATAGATTATCTTATTCAGCGTTATATTCAGGGCAATATTATTGATGCCTTAATAGTCGGTTTGCTCATAGGTTTTGGAGTCAAAATAGTTGGCATGGAATATGCGCTGCTCATCGGTGTTATCTGTGGCGTAACAAATTTAATCCCCTATTTCGGGCCGGTTCTGGGTACTGTTCCTTCTGTGCTGTTGGCTCTGGGGAAAAGCCCCCTTATGTCTTTGAAAGTTCTTTTGGTTATTATTATTGTCCAGCAACTGGATAGCAATTTTATTAATCCTTATCTTATGAGCAATAAACTCGGTTTGCATCCTCTGTGGGTAGTGTTCGCCCTGCTGGCCGGAGGAGAAATAGGCGGCATTTTTGGTATGTTGATCGCCATACCTTTGGCTGCGGTTTTGAGGATAATATTCCGTCATATTTACTATTATCTGGTATCTCCCCGGGAACTGAAGACAACTAAGAATTAGGAATTAATCTACGGCAAGGGTGTCTTCCACTGCTTAATTGCCGGGCAAGCCTGGGGGGTTAAGTGCTGTTGACAGTAAACTCCACAATTGGCTATACTTAAAAGAGTTCATTTGAGCCTCGAAATTAAGGAGGAAAAAGATGTATAGCGGTAACCAATTAAGAGAAATGTTTCTAAAATTTTTCGAAGAAAGAGGCCATAGTATTCAGCCTAGCGCTTCGTTAATTCCTAAAGATGATCCGACTTTGCTGTTGACGGTGGCAGGCATGGTCCCGTTTAAACCTTATTTTTTGGGTCAAGTGGAACCGCCCTTTGCCAGAGCCACATCTGCTCAGAAATGCGTACGGACTCCTGACCTGGAATCTGTAGGTCGAACAGCCAGACATCATACTTTTTTCGAGATGCTGGGCAACTTTTCTTTTGGTGATTATTTTAAAAAAGAGGCTATTAGCTGGGCTTGGGAATATATTACCGGGGTATTAAAAATTCCTGAAAGCAAACTGTGGGTAACCATACACCCGGAAGATGAAGAGGCTAAGAATTATTGGATAAAAGAAGCGGGAGTAGACCCGGCAAGAATCGTAATCGATGAGAGTAATTTTTGGGCCGCAGGCCCTGTTGGACCCTGTGGGCCATGTTCCGAGATTTACGTTGATTTGGGCGAAACTCGAGGCTGTGGTAAACCGGACTGCGCTATAGGCTGTGATTGCGATCGGTTTCTTGAAATATGGAATCTGGTTTTTATGCAATATAATCGGGATGAAAAGGGAAAATTAACTCCGCTTCCCAAACAAAACATTGATACCGGCATGGGTCTGGAGCGTATTGCTTCCGTCATGCAAGGAGTCGATTCTAATTTTGATACCGATCTTTTTATGCCTATTATCAATAGGGTTGCTCAAATAGCAAACACAGCCTATAAAAAAGACGCTAAAACCGACACGGCCTTAAAAATTATAGCTGATCATGCCCGGGCGGTTTGCTTCATGCTGGCAGACGGTATCCGTCCCAGCAGTGAAGGAAGAGGATATGTTTTACGGCGTATTTTGCGCCGGGCAGTACGCTACGCCCGTCTCCTGGGGATAGAAAAACCCTTTTTAGAGCAATTGCTTAGGGTTATTCAGGAACACTATGCCCATCACTATACCGAACTTAAAGAAAATGAGAATTTTATTTTGAACCACTTGCGTTTGGAAGAAAAAAATTTCTTGGCCACCTTGGAACAAGGGACTTTAATCTTACAGGAAAAAGTCAGTTCTTTAAAACAAGCGGGTTTAACAAGTCTAAGCGGCCAAGATGCTTTTCATCTCTATGATACTTATGGTTTCCCGGTAGAACTTACCGCAGAAATACTGGAGGAAGAAGGTCTAACAGTTGACCTGGAGGGCTTTAAACAAGCTTTTGAAGAGCACCGGCGGCTGGCAAAGGAACAGTCCCGGCAAATGAAGGCAACTCTGGAAAAGACTGCTTTAATAGAGAAAGCTAAGCAAACCGGGCCTACTGAATTCACCGGTTATCAGGAAATAGTTTCCGAGGCTAGAATTCTAGCTTTATTTGTAGAAGATGAGGAAACCGACAGCGTAGGGGAAGGGGAAGAAGTAAGCTGTCTCTTAAATAAAACTCCTTTCTATGTGGAAAGCGGTGGGCAGGTGAGTGATGAGGGAATACTGCAGACTGCTAAAGCGGTGGCTCAAATTAAGGAATTAAGAAAACTGCCTAACGGTACTGTTTTGCATCGCCTTTTTGTTAAGACAGGGGTATTGAAAAAAGGAGATATTGTTCAGGCTGTTGTGGATTCAGAAAGCAGAAAAGCAACAGCCCGTCATCATAGTGCGACTCACTTATTACACCAGGCTCTGCGTCAGGTGTTGGGCGAACATGTTCAGCAGGCCGGTTCATTGGTAACCAAAGAACGTCTGAGATTTGATTTTGCTCATTTCTCGGCCTTAACTCCGGAACAGATTACGGCCGTAGAAAATGAAATTAATGAGCAAATCCTGGCCAATATACAGGTTCGAGTAAGGGAAATGTCTATAGATGAGGCGCGGGAAAAAGGTGCCATAGCTTTATTCGGTGAAAAGTACGGCCATATGGTACGTGTTGTAGAAATAGGCAATTACAGTATGGAGCTTTGCGGCGGTACCCATGTACAAAGTACCGGGGAAATTGGGCTGGTTAAAATTGTCTCTGAAGGAGGCATTGGAGCCGGCTTAAGAAGAATTGAAGCCGTTGCAGGTCAGGAAACTTTAGAATATTTAAGAAAAATGGAATATCAGCTTGCTGAAATCAACCATCTGCTTAAAGGACAGGGCCAGGATACGGTAAAAAGGGTGGATGCTCTAATCACCCAGGTAAAAGATTTAGAAAAAGAAATTCAGCACTTAAACGCCAAACTCTCAAAATACGAGGCTGATAATATATTATCTAAAGTCCAGGACGTGTCCGGAATAAAATTGCTGGCGGCCAAAGTGCAGGCTGCAGATATGGATACTCTTCGTCAAACGGCCGATATGCTTCGAGACAAGTTAAGCGAAGGGGTGATTGTCCTAGGTGCTGTGGTTGAGGGAAAAGTAAACTTGGTTACAGTGGTTAATCCCCCGGGTTTGAGAGGGCTCCATGCCGGAAAAATTATTAAGGAAATAGCCGCTATTACCGGTGGCGGCGGGGGTGGAAGACCTGATATGGCTCAAGCCGGAGGTAAGGACACTTCCAAATTGGGAGAAGCATTAGATAAGGCTAAAGTTATTATTGGCAACTTTTTAGGTTAGACTAAATTTAACCAAAAGGACAAATAAAACAAATTATTTTCCCTAGTGCTATTTTCCTAACAGGTAATTTATCGGGCATGAAGAATACTTATGGAGAATAGTATATACTAAAAACTGGTAAGGAAGGAGGTATAAACCGTGAGTAATAAGATAGAAGAAACCATGATGTTTAAATCCCAAACCGGAGACAATTCCGCAAGGGAAATATTACAACAGGTTTATGCTGCTTTGCAGGAGAAAGGGTATGATCCAATTAACCAGTTGGTTGGCTATCTTATGTCGGGGGATCCTGTTTATATTACCAGTCATAATCAGGCCAGGACCAAGATACGGAAATTAGAAAGATACGAATTGTTAGAGGAATTAGTAGGATATTACCTCAAAGATCTTTAAAAAACGGCAGGGGACACAGTCAAAACATGTCTCTTAAAGGGGTAGGGGGGCACACTTCCAGAAAGTATGTCCCCTAAATTATAGTCAAGGGATACATCTTATTTCGAAAAGTGATCGGAGGATACATGTTTTTTGCGCAAGGTAAAACTAGGATATAATGGGCCCATAGTTTCAGAGATCTGTTTCGGTAGCCTGGCTATTTCACCGCTTCAGGGTAGAGGTTCTTTAGAAGAAGGTAGAGATGTTTTGGAATATGCTTTGGCCTCGGGAATAGACTGGGTTGACACGGCTGAAATCTATGATAACTATGAGCAATTACGGCCGGTGTTGGATAAATATCCCGAGACCAAGGTTGTCAGCAAATCCTATGCTGTAACTGCTGCTGAGCTTCGAAAAAGCATAGATAAGGCTAGGTTAGGTCTAAACCGCGATGTTATCGATATTTTTATGCTGCATGAACAGGAAAGCCATTTAACCCTTTTGGGTCATGCTCAAGCCTGGGAAGCCCTTCTGGAGGCCAAAGCGTCCGGTTTAGTTAGGTACATAGGAATATCTACCCATGCTGTGCAGGGAGTCCGGGCGGGTGCTTTGCAGCCCGGGCTAGATGTTATTCATCCTCTGGTTAATTATCAGGGCTTAGGTATTATTGACGGTAATTTGGATGACATGTTGCAAAGTATTGCTTTTGCAGCCGAACTAGGTATAGGTATGTATGCCATGAAAGTATTTGGTGGCGGTCATTTGACTGCTAATCCGGAAAAAGCTTTGCACTTTGTTAGATCTTTGCCGGGTATTCAGGCTATGGCTTTAGGTATGTCCTCTCGGCAGGAGGTTGATTTTAATTTAGCCCTGTTGGCCGGTGAGCAAATCCCAGAGCAGCTCCGCCATAGTGTTCTGTACCGGGAAAAAAAACTTTATATTGCCGATTGGTGCCAGGGATGCGGGAAATGTCTTTCTGCCTGTCCCCAGCAGGCCTTGTACTTAAAAAACGGTAAAGCTACACTAGTAGCTGAGCGTTGTGTTCTTTGCGGTTACTGTAGCCGAAAGTGTGAACATTTTTGTCTGAAAATTGTCTAAGTTGGTTAAACTAAAAGAGTAGGAGGTAGAGGGACACTGCGGATTATGGGGCTTGATCTAGGCGAGAAAACAATCGGGGTGGCTATGAGCGATCCTTTGGGTCTAACCGCCCAAGGTATAACGGTAATAAAAAGATCTTCCAAAGACTTGGAAGAACTTCAACGTTTGATTACCGATTACGAAGTTACGGAAATAGTAATTGGTTTGCCGCGCCATATGAACGGTAGCTTAGGGGATAGAGCGCTTCAGACCCAGAAATTTGCTTCCCGGCTGGAACAAACATTTCAGCTGCCGGTAACGCTTTGGGATGAACGTTTAAGTACTGTGGGAGCGGAAAGAGCTTTACTGGAGGCAGATGTTTCCCGGGCCAAAAGAAAGAAAATAATCGACAAAATGGCAGCTGTTTTCATTCTTCAGGGCTACTTGGACAGCCGATAAATAAATTTGACATTCCTTACCTGCGATAGTAGAATTACAATATCTATTTGGAGAGGTGAATAATATGACCGATGATTTCAATAAACTAGAAGAAATGGAAGAGGGTTATGATATTATTGTCTTAAATGACGATGAGGGTCATGAGCATGAATTTATGCATTTGGAAAGTCTCGAAGTGGACGGCAATACCTACTATGTACTTCTGCCGGTTGATGAAGCCGAAGAAGAGGACGATGAGGCTGAAGCCATTATTCTGAAACTTAGCAAGGATGAAAATGGCGAGGATATATTAATGGATATTGAAGACGATGAAGAATGGGAAAAAGTCGCCGATGCTTGGGAAGAACTGGATGACTTTGATGATGAAGAATAACCGCAACATACATAAAACAATTTAAAGTTGAACAGGCAGAAACTCAAGAACAAAATCTTGGGTTTCTTCTTTCTTTAAAAAGCGTTATAATTAAAAAAAATCCTACAATAAAAGGCATAAAGTTGAGAAAGAAGAGAGAAAAATGCAATCACGAAGTGGTAATCGAAGACTTTCAATAAAAAAAGCTTTTAAAACCACCTTCCTTATCTTGCTGCTGGTGTTGGCCGGGGCAGGATTTTGGTTTTCTCACAACCTTAAACCGGTTTCCTCTACGGCTCAGACCCGGGTATTTGTAATAGAGCAAGGTATGCCGGCCTCTAAGGTGGCTGAAGAATTAAAAAAGCAAAATATTATTAGAAATGCACAGGCTTTTCTGCAGCTTTGCCGATGGCAAAAGGCGGATTCTAAACTTATGGCCGGTATGTATTATCTTTCTCCGGACATGAGTTCCCGTGAAATACTTGAGACCTTGCTTCAAGGCACGGAACCGGAAGTGGTTAGAATTACTATTCCTGAAGGCTATACGGTGGAGCAGATTGTCAATACCCTGGTAAACAATGGTTTAGGAACCGAAAAGGAATATTATAAGGCCATGGCTTCGTTTAGTGCCCAAGATTATGCTTTTTTGAAAGGAATACCAAACGGTAAAAACCGTCTGGAAGGGTTTCTTTTTCCGGATACCTATTTTTTTGATAAAAAAGCTAAACCAAGAGATGTCATTGACCGTTTTTTGCAGCGTTTTAGCCGGGAATTAACGCCTGAGACTAGAAATAAACTGGAGGAAATGAATCTTTCTATTTATGATTGGGTAATTCATGCTTCTATAGTGGAAAGAGAAGCACAAAAACAAGAGGAACGGCCGGTGATTGCCGGGGTTTTTGCTAATCGTCTTCGGATTGGTATGCCCTTGCAGTCCTGCGCTACGGTACAGTATGTGTTAGGTGAGGTCAAACCGGTGCTAAGTACTGAGGATACAAAAATAGATTCTCCTTACAATACTTATAAATACCCCGGTCTTCCTCCAGGTCCTATTTCTAATCCGGGGCATGCCTCTTTGCAAGCGGTGCTTTACCCGGAAAAAACGGACTACTTGTATTTTGTAGCCAAGCAAGATGGCAGTCATGCCTTTGCTGTTACTTATCAACAGCATTTAAATAATATTGCCAAGTATCAATAGTTTGTATTACTGCCATAAGCACCTCTTTTTAAGATTTTGTTTATATATTGTTTGCTTATATAATATGGAGTGGATTATTTAGTGCGTAGTTTAATTCTTAACCTTCGGGAGGTATCATGAAAAAACCTGAACTTCTTGCTCCCGCCGGGGACTTGGAGAAACTCAAATTCGCTTTGGAATATGGGGCCGATGCCGTTTATGCTGCGGGAAGCTCTTTTGGCTTAAGAGCCTATGCCGGTAACTTTGATGCTGAAGAGTTGCACCAGGCTGTAGAATATACGCATAAACTAGGGCGTAAGATTTACATTACCGTTAATATATTTGCCCATGAACCGGATTTTGAATATTTGAAGGATTATTTGGGACAATTAAAGGCTTTGCAGGTTGACGGCCTTATTGTTTCTGATCCGGGAGTCCTTAGAGCAGCCCAAAAGTATGCACCCGGACTGGAGATTCATTTAAGCACCCAAGCCAACTGTACTAACTCGGCCAGTGCCAACTTCTGGTTTAGTCAAGGCCTAAAAAGGGTGGTGTTGGCCAGAGAGCTAACCCTGCAAGAAATAAGAGAGATCAGCCGGCGAACCGCAGGAGAGCTGGAGATATTCGTACACGGTGCTATGTGTATGTCCTATTCAGGGCGCTGTTTGTTGAGCAATTACCTTACCGGCCGAGATGCCAACCGGGGAGAATGTACTCATCCTTGTCGCTGGGGTTACGCTCTGGTAGAAGAAAAGAGGCCGGGCCAATTTTTCCCTATCGAGGAGGATGCCAGGGGTAGCTACATTTTTAATTCCCACGATCTATGCCTGCTGCCCTATTTGCCGTTGCTTAAAGATTTAAGGCTGGCCAGCTTTAAGATAGAAGGCCGTATGAAAGGTACTTACTATGTGGCCAGCACAGTAAAGGTTTATCGTCAGGCTATCGATACCTTATGGGAACAAGGAGAAGAGGAGTTTAACCGGAAACTTGCTTTATGGCTTAAGGAACTGGATAAAGTCAGCCACAGGGACTATTCTTCGGGTTTTCTTTTCGGCAAGCCAGGAGCGGAAGCTCATAATATCGAGACTTCCAATTATATTCGGGAATATAGCTTTGTGGGCCGGGTATTGACCCCGGAAGAATACAGTAGGCCGGAGCAGATAAAGATAAAGGGTTCGGAAAAAGAATGCATTTCTTGGATTGAACAACGCAACCATTTCCGGGTAGGAGAAGAATTGGAAGTGCTTTCTCCTCAGGAGGACCCATGGACTTTTAAAGTAACAGGTTTATGGGATGAAGAAGGTGCAGAAGTGGAAGTTGCCCGCCATCCCCAACAAAAACTAAAAATTACTGTGCCCAGACCCTTAAGTCCCTTCACTATTTTGCGCCGGGAAAAGACCAAAACTTTAAAATAAAATCGGGAGAACAATTATTTTATGCATGACCAAAGAAAAAATATTGATTGCAAAGCAGAAAAAACCGATTGGCAGGATTGTGATTGTCTGGTCAAGGCCAGAGTGCCGCGCTCAGAGATTCAAATGCTGTGTAAATTGGTGGAAAGCATGGGACATTTGGGCGTGGTCACTACCACCGACCGCCTGGCGGGGGAAGTATTAATCCAAACCACCAGGCATTGTTGGCCGGAGCTTAAATTTTTATTGCAAAAAGCCAATATCAAGATTGAATTTTTATCTTAATTAGGGCTACAATGGCATCCATTGTCAATTTTATAATAATAATGTAGAATTAATTCCGGACATTATACTAGTAAGGGGATATGCCGGGGATGAAAAAACAATGGTTGGCAGTGATTAACGACAACAACCTTATTGTTGCTCATCTTGCCCTCAAGAAGAACAAACTTAAAATATTTTTTTTGGACAGCCTAAAACTGGAAGAAAACTTAAACGACTACTCTTCTCAGAAAGAAAGTAACAGTTTTGACTATATAAAAAATTGGTTTCGGGCCAATAAAATTCCTTGTGAAAAACTAAAACTAACTGTATCTAGTCTGGGATTGGTTACCAGGGTAGTTTCCTTACCCTTAATGTCCAGAAATGATCTGGAGAAGCTGGTTAATAATCAAATTAGCCAGTATTTTACTATTGATATCGAAAATTATATTATAGATTATAAAATTCTTAACAAATATTATGAGAACAAGAAGCCTATGATCAATGTTCTGCTGGCTGCTTTACCTAAACAAAAAATTGCCTCTATCTGGTCAATATGTCAATACCTAGGATTTGAACCGAGAGTAATTGATTTGTCGGCAGACTGTTTAACTAGAATATATTCTACACTGGCTGCCCGCAATAAGCTTTCGGGAGACATGGTCATAGTTTCTCTTTCTGAAAACAAAGTAGAGTTTGTCCTTTTAAACAAAGGAATTTTCTTTTTATACTCCGATCTGGAAATAGATCTTAAGGCTATTGCTGCCGGCCTCACTAAGCAAAACGCTGAAAGACAGACCGAGGGTAATTCTGTTCCAGAAGAATCTATGCAAGCAGAGTTAGAAATTGCTAGCTTTTTAGCCAGGACAAAGGAATTTGTGCTTGAGGATTTGTATATTCCAAAAGAAAAAATTCCTTTTCTAAACATTACAGAATCCGATCTGGACCCAGCCCAGAAAATAAAGCATAGCAAACAATTAATGTACAGCAAACAGTCTTCAGCTAATAAAGATGAAGATTTGCCGGCGGAGTATTCTTTGAACCCACTTATTGCGGCCTTGGCAGGTCTTCTGAGCATTTATGAAACCAGTCATTACGGAAAAAAGGTGAGCAAAATTTATCTAACCGGAGAATACTGTTTTTTGCCATATGTGCCTGAAATTATGTCTAAAAATTTAGGAATAGATACTGTAGTCGGTTTTCCCGGATGGGATCCAAAAATTAGGGTAAAAAACAGCAAACTCAGCTCTGACTGGCCAAAGTATGGAAGCTTATACGGTCTTGCCTTGCGGGAGGATTAAATGAAGGAACGTAAACAGTTAAATTTTGCTCAAAGGTGGAAAATTGCTCAGCGGAATTTGTCCCCTCTTGCCGGTAGCAAAAGGTTGTGGGGGCCGCTTTTGGTCTGCCTGGGGTTGGTTGTTGTCCTGGCCTTAACTCCCTGGCTATGGCAGTACAAACTTGGTTATAGATTAAAACAACTGGAAAGAAATATGGCCGATTATCAAGATGTAGCCGCCTTAGACCTTGAGGTGACCGAACTTCAGACCCAGCTTGCTAAAATGAATACCTTTCAGCAAATAATAATTGAAAAGAAAAAAGACCCTCAAGTTATAATTGAAGGTATCACTAAACATTTGCCCCTTGGCTCTCGAATGCTTTCTTTTGCCTTGGAAGATGAAAATACCATTCAGATAACAGTTATTCTCAACGAGCCGTCTGATATAACCCAACTTTGGGGCAGCCTTAGTAACTCGGATATGTTTATGGAGTTGGACATCAGCTCCGTTTCGATGCTTGAAGAACAACAAATATTGAATTTAACTTTAAAGTTAAAATAATCAGGAGAAAAGGCTAGTATGGCTAATCGTGAAAAACCGTATAAGCAAATAGCTATATTAACAATTATTATTGCCGTAACCTTAATAACTTTGTATGTAGTTTATCTTTTTATTCCTCAATTAAGTGTTATTCAGGCTAAGACCCAACTTGTTAAGGAGAAAACGGATTATTTGGCTAAAATGGAGAGAGGTTATCGAAATTACTCTCAGTTAGAAGAACAGGCAGCAGATTTAAGCACTCAAATCTCAGTCTTGGAGAATGAAATTCTCAAAGGAATGGACAAACCGGAAATTGTACTCGCGGTTTACAGTACAGCTAAGCAAAGTGGGGTTCAGCCGGTAAGCTTAAGTTTTGAAACTCTTGAGGATCAAGGCACTTATGTCGTGCTGCCGCTGGATTTTTCCTGTGAAGGCCCTTATGACAAGGTTATGGCTTTTATTCAGGAACTCCAGCAAGGGGCGCAATATTTTTTTACGCTTGATAGCATGAATTATAAGCAGCAGGGGGATAAGGTAAATGCTAAGATGCGATTGCTTACTTATTTTTATAAAGTGGAATAAATTTTAGTATAATAATTTTTTCAAGCAGACCGATTTAGAGCAGGCCCGATTTAGGGTCTGCTCTATTTTTCGTAAAATTACCAACCCTTATGTGGAGTATTTTTTTCTCCGGCGCATAGTTATTATTAGGCAGGCGAAAGGGGTTGGCAGAAAAATGATTACCGAACTTTTCCTAGTGAGTTTGGCTTTATCCGTAATTAAAGGGGTCACACTGCTTGTATCTTATATTAACAACAATGCTTTTCCTCAGCCCTTAGGGGAGCAGGAAGAAAGTGAATACTTAAAAATATTGGCTGATTTTAAAAGAACGGATATAGAGGCTCCCAATGAGCTTATGGTAGAAAATGCCAGAAATAAGCTAATAGAGCATAACTTGAGGCTTGTCGCCCATCTTGTAAAAAAATATGACGGTACGGGAGAGGATAGCGACGACCTTATTTCTATAGGTACAATTGGTTTAATTAAGGGGATTAATACTTATAACCCTGATAAAGGAACCCGATTGGCGACTTATGCCGCTCGTTGTATAGAAAATGAAATATTAATGTATCTGCGTTCTCTTAAAAAGTCCAGAGGCGAGGTCTCGATGTATGATCCCATCGGTACAGATAAAGAAGGCAACACCATAAATCTTATTGACGTTTTGGGAACCGATCCCGATGCTATTTCCGATCAAGTCGAAAGTGAATTTGAACAAAAAGCTGTCTTGGAAAAACTAAAATGTCTATCCCATCGGGAACGTCTGGTAGTCCAACTTCGTTTTGGTCTTATGAACGCACCTAGAAAAACTCAGAGAGAAATTGCTAAGATTCTGGGTATATCAAGATCTTATGTTTCCAGAATTGAAAAAAAAGCTGTCCAGAAATTGATGGAGGAAATGAAAGACCATCGTCTTAATTGAGGAAACACATTTTAGTCGCAATGCTAATAATTGACAATATTAGATAAATCTTTTATGATTTTGGTAGAAAATGAAAATTTTCTACTTTTTATTGGTGCGCCACGCATGGTGCGTAGCTAGGCGGTGAAAGTCCGCTATGGGGGCTG
>ERZ773359.5544-NODE-5544-length-11976-cov-5.189665_pt1 | contig 11976 bp, 13 predicted proteins | sample MGYA00374955_ERZ773359 | MGnify/ENA primary metagenome ERZ773359 (study PRJEB29098, sample SAMN04486028) | biogas fermenter metagenome | study: EMG produced TPA metagenomics assembly of the Biogas fermentation microbial communities from Germany - Plant 4 DNA1...
TGGCCAAAGCCAGTAGTTCATCCGTCGTATCACCCATGGCGGATACAACTACTGCCACCTGATTGCCCCCTGCAGCCGTTTTTGCCACCCGCCTGGCTACATGAAAAATTTTTTCAATATCGGCTACAGAACTTCCCCCGTATTTTTGCACAATTACTGCCATAAATTCTTCCTCCAAATTTTTACTCTACAACTCTCAGCACGCTGTTAATACTTTGAATGGACGGCATTTCCCGGATCTTGTCCATGGCCTGATTAAAACTGCCTTCAGAAACATCATTTGTCACCAGGACAATTTCAGCCGTTTGCTCGTCACTGCGTTTTTGTATAATCATATCCAAACTGACTCGTTCGTTACCGAAGGCGGTGGCCAGCTTGGCAAATACCCCCGGTTCGTTTTTTGCCTTTAACCGTAAGTAAAACCGGGAGACCTGTTCTTCCATGGGTACCACTTTTTTGGCAGCAAAATTTGCTTCAATGACACAGTTTTGAATTTCATTTTTAATGGCTCTGGCTGCATCCATAATATCAGCACAAATGGCACTGCCTGTGGGCAGAGAACCGGCACCGCGCCCGTAAAACATTACTTCCCCCACAGCATCTCCTTCCACAAAAATGGCATTAAACTCGTTTTCCACGGCTGCCAGCGGGTGATTCTGTGGGATTAACGTGGGATGAACACGTAACTTTAAGCCTGCTTCACTTTCCTCGCCAATGGCTAAAAGCTTAACGGCATACCCCAGTTCCTGGGCATAAAGGATATCCCGCAGTTTAACCTTGCTCACACCTTCAACATAAATATCATTCATGGCAATAATGCCGGAAAAGGAAAGCCCGGCCAAAATATTAAGTTTATAAGCAGCATCCCAGCCGTCCACATCATTGGAGGGATCGGCTTCAGCAAATCCTTTGGCTTGCGCTTCCGCCAAAGCAGTCTCATATTCTTTGCCTTCCTTTGACATTTGGGTCAGAATATAGTTGGTGGTGCCATTAATGATTCCCATGATTTTTTTAATGCGGTTGGCTGCCAGGCAGTGCTTCAGCGGCCTGATTAAAGGAATACCGCCTCCCACACTTGCTTCATAAAAAATATTCTTTTTCTGTTTTTTGGCCACGGCCAAAAGCTGTTGCCCGTACTGGGCCATCAGGTCTTTATTGGCGGTAACAACAAACTTACCGTTTTCCAGGGCTTGTTCGATGGCAAAGCGCGCCTGCTCCACACCGCCCATCACTTCCACCACAATGTCAATCTCGGGATCTGAAACCACATGCTCCACCTGATCCGTCAGCAGAGCAGCGTCCACTTCCAGGGCACGTGCTTTCTTTAAATCACGCACGGCAATCCGTTTCACTTCAATTTCCGCCCCAACTTTACGGCTGATTTCCTCCCCGTTCTGCCGTAAAATTTGCAAAGCTCCACCGCCTACAGTTCCCAGTCCTAAAAATCCGATTTTGATCACATTTTTTTGCATCCTGATCGCTCCATTTCCTCAAAGTTTAAAGCTAAATAAAAAAAATCCAAGAGAGTATTTTATCCCATAAAAATATTTAGCTTTGCGCTAAAATTTCCAGCTTCTGCACCCCGTCAATGGCTGTAAGGGTAGCCAGCAGTTCATTGGCATCCACAGAGAGCCGTCCTGTCTCAAAGGAAATAGTAGCATTGGCTACTCCCTGCAGGGGAATCCCCTGGTTAATAGTTAGAATACTGCCGCCTGCCTGGGCAATGGCATTGAGCACCGCGGAAAGGACACCGGGGATATGCTCGAGAATTAAGGCTATGGTGAGGATTTTTTCCCGGCTGGCTTCGCGAAAAGGGAAAATATAGTCGCGATACTTATAGAAAGCACTGCGGCTAATGCCTACTGCCTCAATGGCCTCATTAACAGTCTTGGCCCGGCCGCTTTTTAGCAATTCCTTGGCCTGGGCCGTCTTTTTTAATACCTTGGGCAAAGCATTCTCCTGTACCAAGTATAACTTCTCCTGGATCACTTTTTCGCCTCCTGTCCACTGGGCGAGTACATTTATTCTTGCATGCTATACATTATAACACCGTCCCACTTCCTCTGCAATAGCTTTTTTGTATCCCCCCAAATAGCTGCCGGTGATACCGGCAATCAGGACGGGCCTTGTAGCGGCAAAAAGAACTATGAACAAACGGAGGGATTCTCTCATATATTGATTTGACGGCAGTTTAGGCTTTTTAACCTAAAAATAGTTAAAAAAAAATAAGTCACCCTTTCTACATAGACAGGTTCAAACGGCCGGGCTGTCTATGGATGCATCCAAAAAAGGAATGTTGAGCTTGAACACGCCTTTTAACCGTTTGAAATCGCCGGAGGAATCCAAATCGCTAATCTCGTTAAGCGATAAAACGAAGGAAAGAACTTGTCAGCTGTGCGGTAAACCTGTGCAATACAAAGTACCGGCAGAGAATTATCTTTATTTTGAATGCAGGCAGGGCCACGGTTGGCGTGAGTACTACCAAGATCAGGGCGGCACCCGGCCAAGACCCGCCAAAGTAATAAAGTGTCTCGAAGATCTTTTAACCGCGGAGCAAAAAAAAATTTACTCCTGCATTACAGCAATTCTAACCGACGGGAAAATCATGCAATGGCAAATAGACATCTTAGAGAAAATAAATTATTTTTGTGAAAAATGTCACGCCAGCAAGCAGGAAATTTATCAAGTCTTTAAGCTCATCACTTTATACCATAAAGCCATGGCAGAAAAGGAAGACTAAAAACTTTCCCGCCAACAGCTGCCTTTATCACTGCAATAAAGTCAATCTGCTAACGCAAACAGGTTGCACACAGCAAAAACCCGCCGCTTTTGCGGTGGGTTTTAGTTTAAGTCTGGGGCAGTGGCAGGCAGATAAAGCTGCCGATTTGTAAATTTTTTGGATCAATCCCGGGGTTTAAAGCCAAAATCCCTTCCACGGTTACACCCTGCTCTTTGGCGATTTTAAACAATGTATCACCTGGTCCAATCTCCAGAAAGAGCCCTGTGGGGCAGTCGGGCAAACCGGGTGTTTTAGAAGCTTTGCTTTTTTTCACATGTTTATCCAGACCCACAATCATCACCTCCCCTACCATCTTATTCAGTGGGGAGGCTAAATGGTTAGAGCGTATATGTTTGCAGTGTCTGCAGAGAAGAGGCAATGACTGCCATTTCCGACTCTGACAAAGAGCCGGTGAGAATAAAATCGCTGATACCGTTAGACCAACAGAGGGTGGCTAAATCATTACTTTTATTTTGCCGGTAAAACCCTTCAAAGCTGCCTACGAGCAGTTTTTGTGCAGCTTCAGCGGTAAATTGTTTCTTGTCTGCAGCCGGGTACTGTACCAATGTAAATGGTTTGCGCCCCTGATAGACAAAGATGAGCTGTTCACGTTCTTGTTCCGGCACCCGTGAAATCACGTACAAAAAACTGCCTTCAGGCAGAGAAGCAGGGACAAAAACAGGCACCGGCCACCCTTTACTTGCTTCCTCCAGAGTTAATTGTTCATATTGGCACTGGGTGGTTGCCTGCTGCTCCGTCGCCGCTTCAAATTCAAAAAGCTTCTCCTCAATTTCAGGGTTCAGTTCCAAAGTTTTTACGTCCAGGCGGTTTAAAGGTTTGTCATCTAAAAAAGTTTCCACCACCAGCGGGAAGAGAGTCTTTTTATCCAGCCAGAGTTTTATGGTTTCTCCCTGCATTTGACCGGGAAAACTCACCACATAAAAAGTTACACCGTCCAGTTCTTTTTCGCCGCCAAAGTTAAAATTATCTGCTGTCAGCAGCTGATTAAGATACCCGCTTAACATAAAAGGCGGTGCCAGTTCACCGGGATTACGGCTTAAATCTAAACGATAATAATCATCAATTCCCGGCTGGTAAACCCAAATTTGTTTCCCGTCACAGATGAAATACTGTACTTCATCATGAGTTTGCACTTCCACCCGCCAGCGGGAGGGAAATTCCTGCCACTGTTTCACCTGGTATGCCTGCTCGCCTTCAAAACTATAAACCACCACATTCAATTGGGCGTAATAGCTGTCCAGCTGTTCAAGTTTACGCTTAATTTGCGGCAAGATCTCCTCCTCACTTAAAGAACAGCCCACAAGTAACAGCAGTCCCAGCAGTAAGCCGACCAGAAATTTCCTTGGCAAACTCACTCTCCCCTTTATGCAAACAAGATTAACAAGCTGAAAAAACCGGCCGGCCCTGAAGCCGGCTCTGATTTACCCGGCGCTGTTTTCTTAAGACAGCGCTTCTTTAACATATCTATTTTCAGGCAAAACTAAATATGCCTGGGGAAGAAATTTAAGCAAATCCCCTGCCATAAGTGAAGTTTGCCCCAATTGCTCCGCCGCCAAATCACCGGCCAAGCCATGCAGGTAAACTGCCAATTGTGCCGCCTGCCAAGGATCTAATTTTTGCGCCAGTAAAGAAACAAGTAAACCGGTTAAAACATCACCGCTGCCGGCAGTAGCCATGCCGTTGTTGCCGGTGCTGTTAATGGCCACCTTGCCATCGGGAGCGGCAATCAGTGTCTGTGCCCCTTTCAGTACCACCACACTCTCATAACGCGCAGCCAGTTCGCGGGCACTTTCAATCCTGTTAGCCTGGATCTCCGCCGTCTTTTTACCTAAAAGCCGTGCGGCTTCACCGGGATGCGGGGTAATGACGGTGGGAGCTTTGCCTTTAACCGGACCGATAACAGCCAAAAGATTCAGGGCATCAGCATCCAAAACCATAGGCAGAGGGCATGCTTTAAGTATCAACTCCAGAAGCTGCTGCAATCCCGGTTCCTGGCCAAGTCCCGGACCTACGGCCAAAGCCTGGCAATCAGCCCATTTTTCTGCTAAAGCAGGAAAAGCATCCTGGTGAATACACCCTACTTCACTTTCAGGCAGCGGCATTAATACCGCCTCCGCCACTCCACCGGCAACTATGGGCCAGACACCCTGCGGCACCGCAGCATAAAGCAGTCCACAGCCTCCGCGCAAGGCTGCCCGGGCCGCCAGGATGGCGGCACCGGTCATGCCACGTGATCCGGCCACTAACAGAACTTTACCGAATGTCCCTTTATGCCCATCGTCAGGTCTTGACGGCAAAAGAGCCGCCATAGATTCAGAGGTTAAAAGAGAAACAGCAAAGCCGGAAAGCAGCATGGGCGGAATGCCGATATCAACCACTTCCAGTTCTCCCCTGTGGGCTGCTCCCGGGTGCAGGTAATGTCCCAGTTTAGGCAGGGCAAAAGTTACTGTTTTGTCCGCCTTGACCGCGGCCCCCAGCACTTGCCCGCTGTCAGCACAAATTCCGGAAGGAATGTCAACGGCCAGTACCGGCGCCGGGCTTTGGTTAATTGCCTGCACTATGCTTTGATCCCTATCCCCTAACGGCCGGGATAAACCGGTTCCAAAGAGGGCATCAACAACTAAATCGGTATTTTTTAGTTCCGCCTGCAGACTATCCAGCGCCCCCGGCTCCTGCAGGCAAGTAATGGGAGCACCTAATTTCCTTAAGATTTTTAGATTAATCAAAGCATCGCCCCTGTAGTCCTCATCCCTGACAGCCGTCCAGACATGTACATGTTTTTTCCGGTAGAAATGCCTGGCTACCACAAAGCCGTCACCGCCGTTATTGCCGCGGCCGGCAATAACGGTGAGACGCGGCCCGTAATTTTCCCTGTTAATTGCTTCCACCAGGCACAAACCCGCATTTTCCATCAAAATCACGCCGGGAATTAAATAATCTTTAATGGCTCTTTCATCAATCCGACGCATTTCCTCCGCTTTAATCACATACACCTTGTCTCATCTCCTTCAAATCCCCTCTAAAACAGGAAAGAGGCCTCACATTTTTCTCAATGATGCCGATAAAAAAAGGCGCAAATTTGCGCCTGTTAACTGCAACTGCCCCTACAGTTACTTCTGCAGCCGCTGCAGCCCATACCTGTTTCCATGCCTGTGGTCCGGGCCAATGCGGCATTTACTGCAGAAAGCAATTCTTCCACATCTTCTCTCGCTGCCAGGTAGGCGCCGATGACGGGATGATTTTGCAGCTGCTCATAGTCATTTTGCAATTCCCTGCTTTGTTCCGGTGTCAGCGGCTTGTCTTTCTGTATGGCAGCAAACTGCCATTGTTTTTTTTGATAGGCGGCAAGCAGCCCACCGGCAACAACATCATTTGCCAAAACTTCTTTTCGCTGCAGGTAATTCTGGTATGCAGCCGAGGCCAAAATGGCTTTACCTAATTCTTCCGCCAGTTTTATTGGTTCCATTCGCCCTCACTCTGTTTTCTGTGCTGCACGTTTTTCCTCCAAATCGCGAAGGGCATTTTTCAAAGCATCGGCAGCCAGGTTGGAACAATGCATTTTACTCGGTGGCAAGCCGCCCAGTTCTTCGGCCACCTGTATATTGGAAATTTCCCAGGCTTCGGCAATAGTTTTGCCTTTCACCATTTCTGTAATGGCGCTGCTGGTGGCAATGGCTGCCCCACAGCCAAATGTGCGGAACTTTATATCTTCAATGATATCGTCTTCGTTAACTTTCAGGTAGATACGCATAATGTCCCCGCACTTCATATTGCCGACTTCACCAATACCGTCGGCATTTTCAATTTCCCCTACATTGCGCGGATTGGTGAAATGATCCATCACTTTTTCGGTGTACATCAGCCTCAACTCCTCTTTATTTCATTGCCTGTGTAAATGGGTGACATGGCACGCAAACGCTCAACTATTTCCGGCAGTACCTCCAGGACATAATCCACATCCTCTTCCGTATTATCCCTGCCTAAAGTCAGGCGCAGTGAACCATGCGCCGTTTGATGGTCCAAACCCATGGCCATTAAAACATGGGAAGGATCCAGGGAACCGGAGGTACAGGCAGAACCGCTGGAAGCCGCCACCCCTTTTAAGTCCAGACTTAAAAGCAGCGACTCACCTTCTATATACTGAATTGAAACATTAACATTTCCGGGCAATCTTTTTTCCGGATGCCCGTTTAATTTAGTTGCTTCTATTGCCAACAAACCTTTAATTAATTTATCGCGCAGTACCCGTAATTTTGCCGCTTCAGCTTCCAGGTCGGAGGTGGCAAGTTCTATTGCTTTGCCCAAACCCACAATAGCAGGCACATTTTCCGTTCCGGGACGTAATTTTCTTTCCTGTACACCGCCAAAATTAAAGACATCCAGCTTTGTCCCCTTGCGGACATACAGCGCACCTATACCTTTGGGCCCATAAAATTTATGTGCCGACAGGCTAAGCAAATCCACCTTTAAATTATCCACATTTACCGGAATATTGCCTATGGCTTGTACGGCGTCCGAATGAAAAATAAGATTATGTTTACGGCAAATCTCCCCAATTTCTGCGATAGGGTTAATGGTACCCACTTCATTATTGGCCAGCATAATGGAAACCAGAATAGTCTGATCCGTAATGGCAGCTTCCACTGCAGCAGGATCCACCATCCCGTACTCATCCACAGGTACTACCGTGACGGTGAAACCTTCCTTTGCCAAAGCTTTACAAGTATCCAAAACGGCATGATGTTCCACGGCACTGGTGATAAGATGATTGCCTTTATTTTTTTGCGCCCGGGCAATGCCCCGAATGGCAAGATTATTTGCTTCCGTGGCACCGGAAGTGAAAACTATTTCCCTGGGCTCCGCTCCCAGGGCAGCAGCTACTTGCTCCCGGGCATCTTCTACAGCTTTCCGGGCTTGGCGTCCGAAAGAATGGATACTGGAAGGATTCCCATAGTGCTCAAGCAAGTAAGGTTTCATGGCCGCAAAGACCTCTTCATGCATTCTGGTGGTTGCCGCATTATCCAGGTATACTTTACGCATTCTTTTTCCTCCTAAAGCGCATCAATTGGTTATAACATCAGCCAAAGTAATATCATCCAAGACTTCAGAAACGGTATCGCGCAGTCGCTCCCAAATACCGCGCGTCAGGCAAGCAGGGCTGCGCTTACAGCTTTCTTCATTACCTTCGGCTACACATTCCACCGGTGCAATGGGACCTTCCAGGGTGCGCACAATATCACCGATTTTAATCTCATCCGGCGCTTTTGCCAGCACATAACCGCCCTTTGCCCCCCGTACCGAAGTAATTAAGCCGGCACGGCGCAGCGGCAGGAAGATCTGCTCCAAAAACCGGTGCGAGATACCTTCACGCCGGGCAATTTCCCGTAAAGGTATGGGGCCGGCCCGGTATTCCAACGCCAGTGTCGTCATGGCACGGACACCGTATTCACCTTTAGCAGTAATTTTCATTTAGCATCACCTGTATGCTGTCTTGCTACATTAAATCCCGATTAATTCACTCGGTTTTCTATAGATTAGCAAAAACTACTGCCTCCCGTCAAGCTTTACACAAAAAAATCAGCCAGATTTTAATTTTTTATTTTTTTGTTAAGGAAAGGGCCACAGCTTGTGCCACGGCATAACGCCGGCTGTGGCTTAAAGACAAAGCTATGGGAGATAACGCAAGTTCACCTGCACGGGTAGCTGCTTTGCCGTGCAGGTGTACTTGCGGTTCTCCGGTCGGCAGGGAAAGAATTTCAATTTCCGTCCAGGACAAGCGTCCTATACCCCAGCCTAACAGTTTTAACACAGCTTCCTTACCGGCAAAACGGGCGGCCAGGTGTTGTTCCGGCCTTTTATAGGCCGCAAGCTGCTTTTGCTCCCGCTCTGTGAGCAGGCGCTGCAAAAATTGTTGTGGCCGCCGTCTATAAGCCCGGGTAACGCGCTCTATTTCAATAATGTCCACACCGGTGCGTATACCTATTATATTCTGCTGCATAAAGCGGTACCACCCTTTTAAAGGACAGTTTCAAATTTATAACCAATCCCCCAGACTGTCCGTAAATATGTGGGGTTTGCCGGGTCTTTTTCTATCTTTTCCCGGATACGCCGGATTAAAACGGTCACAGTACCGGCATCACCAAAATATTCATGACCCCAGACCAAATCCAGGAGCTGATCCCGGCTGTAAACAACACCCGGGTTATTTGCCAACACCCATAACAAGTCAAATTCTTTTGCCGTCAGGTAAACAGGTTCACCGTTTAATTTAACTTCCCGCGTTTTACTGTTTATATACAGGCGGCCGTCATCAAATGTACCTTCCCGCAGGCGCGGTGCCAATTCCTCCCCGGCCACGCGGCGCAGCACAGCTTTAACCCGCAGGGCCAGTTCAGAGGGGCTAAAAGGTTTTGTCACATAATCATCAATGCCTAAGTTAAAACCAAGCGTTTTATCCTCCAGTTCATCTTTAGCCGAAAGAATAATGACCGGCGTATTATCACCTTTCCTCCGCAATTCTCTGCAAACTTCAAAGCCGTCCATTTCAGGCATCATTAAATCAAGTACAATTAAATCCGGGTGTTCTTCCTGGGCTTTTTGCAATCCTTCCCGGCCGTCAGCCGCATGAATCACCCGGTATGCATCTTTGCGCAGGCTTTGTTCGACAATACGCCTAATTCTGGGCTCATCATCAACCACAAGAATCTTTGTTACCTTACCGGACAAAATTCTCTCCCCCTTTACAATATTCTCTCTTACCAAAGAGCCGGTGCCTGGTCTGTCTCCTCCAGCAAGCCGTCCCCATCTTCCGCTGCCAAAGGCAAGTAAATAATAAATTCCGTACCCACGCCTACTTCACTTTTCACTGCCACTGACCCGTGCTGCAGTTCTGCCAAGGTCTTGACCAGCGCCAAACCTAAACCCGTACCGCTGCGGCGCCGTTTCAGGGAAGAATCTCCCTGCCGGAATTTTTCAAAAATGTGCGGTAGGAACTCCGGGGCAATACCTTCGCCTGTGTCTTTTACGGAAATGGCTGCCTGTCCGTTTTCCACGGTGGCGGAAACAGTTATACTACCGCCTTCCGGCGTGAATTTCACCGCATTGCTGATTAAATTAATAATCATTTGCCGGATTCGTTCCGGGTCTCCGAAAATCAGCGGGATTTCAGCTTTTTTAATTTGCAGCTCAAGTCTGTGTTGGCTGGTAATGGGCAACATGGTCCGGCGCACAATGGTAAAAACGTCATTTATTTCAACTTTTTCCGGATATAAACGCAGCCTTCCCGCTTCATATTTATTCATATCAAGAATATCACTGATTAAAATCATCAGTTGCTGGGCTCCGATATTTATATCCATCAGGTTTTCCCGTTGCTCTTCGTTGAGCGGACCCACTGCCTCGTCCAGGAGGAGTTCGCAAAAAGCCACAATGGAAGTTAAAGGCGTACGCAGTTCATGTGTAACTGTGGCCATAAATTCACTTTTCAGACGATTATTTTCACTTAATTTACGGTTCAGTTGCTTTAACACCCGCTGTCCTTCACGCAGGCGCAAATTGGCTGCCTCCAGTTCCCGGGTGCGGGTAGCAACTTTTCTTTCCATATTATGGTACAGATCTATCCACTTTTCATACGGTTCCATCAATTTTTTACGCAAAATCAGTTCATAAACGAAATAGAAAGAAGCTACCTTCCATAAATGCCCAAACATATTTGCCATACCGTAGACGGAGACATACGTCGTGAAATGAATTTCAGAAGCAATAGCGGTCAAACAGGCAAGCATCATGTATTTATATACTTTCGGATCAAGAGTTGCCCGCTTCCTGTATAAAATAAGAACGGCAACCAAAAACATGGCGGAAATTATATATTCACTAATAATTTTAAAGGCGGTTAACCCGCTTGCGGGCAAAAAACAATCAGGAAAATAACCAAAATACACGGCACTGCCTGCCAATAAAGAAACAGCAAAAAAACCCCCAAAGACCTCTTTTACCCCTAAGTGGCGCGGCACATCAAAGGTAATGAGTAAAAATGTCACACCTTGCAGGTAACGGGGAATAATCCATAATTGTGTGGCTAAATTTGCCGTATCCCCCGGGAAAACGCCCATACCGTTATAGGCAAGGGTATGGAAAAGATCAAAAATTGCGATAAAAAAGTAGGCAACACCAAGAAAACTCAAGGCTTCGTCTTCGGGCGCATAGTGCCTGGTATGAAGGGCAATGGCCGCAATACCAAAAGCAACTATAATACTGAACAGTTCGGCAATAACATGAAAAAGCAGGTAATTGCGCATACTGATACCTGCCATAACTGCTAAAGCAAACACAAGCAAAGCGAAGCGAACGGTAGAAGCATCAGCCGACAGGCGTTTGAACACGTCTTGTCCTCCCCCAAAGCTTCTAATATTATCTCTCTGAATTCCACTAATTGTTTCCTTTCGACAAGTTTAGCATATTTCCTTTTTTGACATCCTTCTCTCTACAAGCTTTTTAAATAAATTTCCAGACAAAAAAGCTGTAGCGATTTCTTTCGTTACAGCCTTTTCATTTCTTTATTTAATGAATAAAAATCTTTTCTCTATATTGATTATCTTCCTGTTCCCCCTCATAATAAAGGTTCACATTGGTATAAGCCAGTGAAGCTTGATGCGGGTGGTTTTCAAAAAAAACACCGAATTGCAGCCACGGAAGTCCCAAATTATTAATTAAAACTTCACGCATCTTAAAGATAAAATTAGCTATTTCATCGTCTGTACTAATCCCTTGTTCATTGATATACGCTGTCTCAAAGGTAAGTTCCAGGGGATTGCCTAATTCATCGACACTATAAGCAACAGCAATACTGCCGCTGACAGGTTCCGGCCGGTCAGGGTAGGTTAAAGCAATGCGGTAGACAAGTGACCGGGGCATGGAATCCAGTTCCCTTACAACTTGTGAAGCCTCATCCAGGTACTTACCTTCCAGAATTTCAATCAGCGTCACCAGTTCGCCGGTAGGTTTTTTCACGGCGAACATTTCGTTAAGACGGCTCACGGCTCCTCTGCTTTTTAATTCCGCCAAGGTAATAGTATTTTCCTGCTCAATTTCAGCCTCATAGTTTTCTTCTTCCCATTGCGCCAGGATTTTTTCACTTAAAAAAGTATGAGGGTATAGTGCCAGTTGTTCCGGGT